>Ga0206873_1148_pt1 | contig 22697 bp, 21 predicted proteins | sample Alteio_BWOrgCont_11_FD_152631 | JGI IMG/M metagenome (GOLD analysis project Ga0206873, IMG submission 152631) | Enriched cells from forest soil in Barre Woods Harvard Forest LTER site, Petersham, Massachusetts, United States -... | ecosystem: Environmental > Terrestrial > Soil > Temperate forest >...
CGAGCCTGGACAACACTGCGTTCGCACCCGCGCGGTTTTTCCGTGCGGCGCGATTTTGCGGGCTAGGCTTTCTCGGCCTCTCTTGCCGCGAGCCTTTCCAGAATTTCGAGCGCGACCTTTTGCGTCTCGCCGTAGTGGGTGAGATAGCTCTGAAATTCCCGGTTCATTTCGATCGCATCGCCGGCTTCGAGCGGCGTTCTTATAATCATGTCGCGCAGTCGCACCGGGTGAGGCAGCACTGCATCTTCCTTGAGTTCATCCAGCGTCGATTTCACATCAAAGGGTTCCATCGTTCCTCCTCGTCGCATTCTTCACCAGCAATTCTACTGCGAAACGAGCGCCAAACGAAAAAAAGGAGCAAGGCGGAGTTGTAGCCGGAGGCCCATGAAGGGAAGTCTGCAGTATTTGCAGCGGAAAGGCGAAACCGCGCTGCCTGTCTTAACGGCGGGAATTGCGGAAAATCAAGCGGCCACGGGTAAAAACTCGTAGCGGTCGATGCGCGCGGCAACTCCGCGCCTGCCGTTGTACGGCTCGACGCGCACAATTTCCGCGAAGCATCGAATGTGGACATCACCAGCCATGGTAATTTCACGGGGCAAGGTGAGAATGAATTCGATGGGCGCTCCCGCCGCCAGATCCGCTTCGATCAAAAAAAAGAGGCCGCGGAAACTGACGTCCCGCGTTTGTCCCTGCTGTTCGTTTCCGCTCGGGTCAGTGGATCGGACCGTTAACGGAAGCGTCATCGTAAATCGCCGCGATGCCCGGCGTTCTGCGGAGTGTTCCATCGCTCCCCCGAAAGAGGAAAATTCAGTTTTATTCCGCACACCGTAGCATCGCCGATTACGGATCGCAACGGGAAACGCGGGAAAAGAATAGAAAGTGTTCCTTCCCAGCAACGCGCCAGGCATGATTTGTTCCAGGGCGCCGGTCTGTGGTTACATGGGTTCCTGCATGCACAAACAACCTCATCGAACCCTCATGCTTTCCGGCCCCGCGGGGGGCATCGAAACGATTCTGTGGTCCCCATCGGAGGAGAGTGAAAACACGCGGCCGCCGCTGGCGGCTGTCGTCTGCCACCCGCATCCGCTGTTTGGCGGGACGATGCACAACAAAGTGGTTTACCAGACCGCGAAAACGATTCATCGGTTCGGGCTGCCCGTCGTGCGCTTCAACTTTCGCGGAGCAGGCCTGAGCGAAGGAACACACGACAAAGGAGCCGGCGAAATCGATGATGTTTTGGCCGTGATTGATTTTCTCGCGGCGGAATATCCCGGCGTGCCCCTGCTTGTCGCGGGCTTCAGTTTTGGTTCCTGGGTTGGATTGCGCGCCGGGTGCGCCGACGCGCGCGTGGCGGAACTCCTCGGTCTCGGCCTGCCGGTCGGCGATCTGGACAGCCGCAGTTTCTCCTACCTCGATCAATGCGATAAGCCGAAGCTTTTGGTTTCCGGTGAATTCGATCGCTTCGGTCCTCCTAAAAAGCTGCTTGAAATGGTCGAGCAATTTCCTCCGCCCGTCCAGGAAAATACGCGGGTGGCAATCGTCGCGGGCGGCGATCACTTCTTCGCGGGGCATTTACCCGAATTGGACCGCACGATAAGAGAATGGATGCTGGAACGCCACCCGGAGGTTGCCGCGCGGGAATCACACCAGTAGGACAGGCTTCAGCCTGTCGCTTTTTTTAACGGATTGAAATCGGAAAACCGACAGGCTGAACAGGCTGCGGAAAAAAGGCCTTGTTCTGTTATTCTGAGCGAAGCGAAGAATCTCTCTTCGATTTAAGTATAGGAAAAGAGACAAGGAGAGATTCTTCGCTTCGCTCAGAATGACAGAGTTTTTGGTTTTTCCGCAGCCTGTGAAGCCTGTCCTACTCAAACCCTCAGAAAAAAATGAAGCGCTTGCGTTTGCGGTATTGGGGAGGCTTGGCATTGGGGTCGGGCTGTTCCGGCTCGTATGGCAGGCTGCGTCCCTCGAATGCTGCTAGAGGATTGTCATGGAAGAGTGCGCTTGCGACTTTTTCGCCGCGGCGCTTGGCCACGGCGTCAAAGGCGGCGCGAAGCTGCAGCGGGCGGCTTTTCATGTTGTGGGCGTCGCTGGCGACGAAGTGGACGCGATCTTCATCCAGCCATTGCTCAGCGTGCTCCTGCGCGGAGGTTCCGAAGCCGCCGAGGATGGACTGCGCGGTGATCTGCACGTAGCTGCCCTGGTGCAGCCAGCGATACATCCGCTCGGGCTTAGTGCGCAGCATCCTGTTCCGTTCGGGATGCGTGATGATGGGCGACAATCCAATTAGATGGAGATGGTGCATGGTGTCGTCCATGGAGGGCGGAATGGAAAAGTCCGCGAATTCCACGAGCAGGTAATTTTTCTGATTGATTGTGTACTTCTGCAGGTTTTTCTCGAGATCTTTCAGGTTCTCGAAATTCAAATGAAAATCGCATCCCGTGGCAAGTTTCAAGCGGTCGCCCACGGCTGCCTGGAGCTCGTCGCGGCGCCGGCGGATGATTTCAGGATCGAATTGGTAGCGCGAATTCGCGTGCGGCGTCCCCACCACATGCGTGATTCCCTCCGCAATGGCTGATTCCGCCATCTGAATCGATGTTTCGAGCGTGTCCGCGCCGTCGTCCAGGCCGGGGAGGATGTGACAATGGATGTCGACCATAGGCAGTCTGCTTCTTGTGAAGATACCTGAACGAAGAAGCGCGGACAACCCCGAGGTAGTGACCGGTGAATGGTGACTTGTGACTGGTGAAAATCCTCTCTTCGGGAATAGGATCGCGGCTTTCGGAAGTCCTCCCTGCTATAATCTTCGCCGCTCTCACGTACGTGGATTCGTGGCGATGGCTAGAAGCCATCTCACAAATGATCTTGGTGGGTCGCGGCTTCAGCCGCGACGTTCGGGGGCTTAAAAACAAGGGCTTTAGCCCCTGAAGTCCTATCGAGTTTGGAATCAAGGCGCGCAATGGCAACTTTTTTCATTGAACAATTCGGGTGCCGGGCGACGCAGGCCGATGCGGCGGCGATCGAGCGGCAACTGCTCAAGCGCGGGTACGCGGCCTCTGAGGATGCGAATTCCGCCGACGTCATCGTGGTCAATACGTGCACGGTGACGGCCGCGGCGGACCTGCAGGCGCGCCAGTCCATTCGCGCGATGCACAGGGAAAATCCGTCGGCGCGCGTCATTGTGACGGGTTGCTACGCGCAACGTGCTCCGGAAGAACTTGCCGCGCTGGAAGGGGTTTCCTGGGTGGTCGGAAATTCGCACAAGCCGGAAATTCCACGAATCATTCAGGAGATGGGGCAAGAAATCGGGCCGGAAATTGCGCCCGTTTCCTCTTCCGCCGCGCGCCATGGATTTGTCCCCCTCTCAACGATCGCAAGCGAAACGCTGTCGCTCGACCGAAGCCCCGCTAACATTTTGATCGGCGACATCCTGGAGCAGCGCGAATTGCTCGTCGCGCCCGTCGAAGGCGGCGAAGCCGGACACACGCGCCCGGTGCTGAAAATTCAGGATGGGTGTAACAAACGCTGCTCCTATTGCGTGATCCCGCAGGTGCGCGGGCGCAGCCGGAGCCTTGCGCCGCGCACCGTGATCGAGGAAATCCGCAAGCTGTGCGACGGCGGCGCGCGCGAAGTGGTGCTGAGCGGAATCGATCTCGGCAACTACGGGCGCGATCTCGCGCCTCACGCCACCCTCGGAGAGTTGTTGCGGCGCATCCTCGACGAAACCACCGTCGAGCGTCTGCGAGTCAGTTCCGTCGAACCAATGGACATCACGGAAGATCTGATCGCGCTTTTTGCGGCGAGCGAGAGGATGGCTCGGCACATCCACATGCCGTTGCAATCCGGCTCTGACCGCATCCTGGCGGCGATGCATCGCTGGTATCGCGCCGAGCATTACGCGCGCCGCGCGGAACTTGCGCGCGAGTGGCTCCCCGACGCGGCCATCGGCGCGGACGTGATCGCCGGATTCCCCGGCGAGACCGAAGCAGATCACCAGGCAACGCTCTCGTTCATCGAGCGGCTGCCGCTGACTTATCTGCACGTATTTTCGTTTTCTTCGCGCCCCGGAACAGCGGCGGCGGACCTGCGAAACCAAGTTCCTGAAAAGACGATCGCGAGCCGCGCACGCGAACTGCGCGCGTTCGGCGAAAAGAAGAAGTCCGCATTTCAGACGGTGCAAGCGGGACGGACGATGCGCGTCCTAACGCTGAATCGCAGCGGCAAAGACGCTTCCGAGCAGCGGACCCGCGCGATCTCCAGCAACTTTCTCGATGTGCATGTCACCAGCGTGTGGCCCGCCAATCAGTTTTTGGATGTGCGAATTGCCGGCGTAACGGACGGACACCTCACGGGCAGCGCTGTATAAAAGTGCCGGCGGATAGAACCAAAACCTTTCAACACAGAGTACACAGAGGGCACAGAGAAAACCTTCGGCCGGAAATAGATTTTCTGTTCTTGTTCCGCGGCTCTGTAGCAATGTTTTCCGCGATTGTTCTACGATTCGAAGATGACTTGCGCGAGGGCGGTGTTGCCGTCATGCGTGATGGTGAGGGCGATGTTTTTCACGCCGAGGCTGTCGGCGATGGCGCGCGAGGCGCCGGACAATTTCAGCGTGGGTTTTCCGCTTGGTTCGCGCACGACTTCGATGTCCAACCAGCGCACGCCGCGCGCCCAACCGGTTCCGAGGGCTTTCATCGTGGCTTCCTTGGCGGCAAAACGCCCTGCGAACCGCTCGGCGCGGTTGCGGTGCTTTTCGCAATAGCTGATTTCGGACGGGGTGAACAGTCGCTTCAGCAAGGCGCGCCCGCGGCGGGCGATGGCCGCTTCGATGCGATCGACTTTGGTGATGTCCACGCCCAAGCCAACGATCATTTTTTGCACTCCCCGGTGCACTGTCAGCGCTGCGGTGTTTCCGCCCAGCGCTATTCTCAAATTATACCGTGCCCTCAGGTGGCAGACAGAAGCCGACGCCTTAAGCTACAGTTGTGACTAGGACACACGGAACCAATGGCGCGAGCGATTAAAACTCGATCTTCAGGACGCGGGCCCGCAGTGCGCGGAGAACTCGCGGCGCCGCGCAGCGGCAATTCTGCTTGGGCGATTCGCCGGGCGGGCGGCCTGCAAGTGGTGGAATCCCGCGCGCTTGGAAAGCTCGGCTGGCTCGCGCACGGCTTCAGCACGCGCCCCGGCGGTGCGAGCGTCCTGGAAGAAAAACCTGCGCTGAACCTGGGGTTCACGGAGTGGGACGAGCGTGAACGCGTCGCGGCGAATCGCGAAAAATTCATCGCGGCGCTTGGCGCTCCTGAAATGCCTTTGATCACACTGCGCCAATTCCACTCCGACGTGATTCACGTTGCCGCCGCGCCGAGCCCTGAGGCTCCGAAAGCGGATGCACTGATCACGAGCACTCCAGGTCTGCTGCTGGGCGTGCAAACTGCCGACTGCGTGCCAATCCTTCTTGCGGACACGCGGCGACGCGTGGTCGCGGCAATTCACGCCGGCTGGCGCGGCACGCTCGCGCGCATCGCCGTAAAAACTCTGGGCCAGATGCGCATGGAATTCGGGACGCGCCCGCGCGATGTGGTCGCTGCGCTCGGTCCGGCGATTGGCCGCTGCTGTTACGAAGTCGGCCCCGAAGTCGCGCAAGCATTTGCGGCGCAATTCCCACCCGCCGCGGACTGGTTTGACGGGCCATTCGACCAACTGGCGCACGGCGAGGAGCCGCTCTGGCTGCCCTGGCTGACGATGATGCCGCCAGGGCACGTGCCTCCGCCGCCGCGCGTGCAGCTCGATCTGCGCGCTTCGAATCGCTGGCAATTGATCGACGCCGGCGTGCCGGGAAAACAAATCGGCGTGAGCGATCTGTGCACCGCGTGCCGAACGGACCTGCTCTTCAGCTATCGCCGCGAAGGTGCGAAAACAGGACGACTGATGGGGGTGATTGGAATTAAGTAGGAGAGGCTTCAGCCTGTCGCTTTTGGGTTTGACTTTCCCGCGAGAAAACGAAAATTCAAAAAAAAACAGGCTGAAGCCTATACTACTGCAGGGCAACGAACGGGCTCGGTGTTTCCATCAGCGCAAGCTGGCCGCAGGCCGCGAAGACGTCTTGCCCGCGCGAGTAGCGCACGAATGTAGGGACGCCCTTGTCGACCAGGATGCGCTGAAATTCCTCGATGCTTTCCGGAGTCGGCGCGCGATACGGCAGGTTTCCGGGATTCCACGGGATCAGGTTTACCTTGGCGCGAATGTGCGCGATGAGGCGCACCACGCGTCGCGCATCCTCGGGTGTATCATTCACGCCGCCGAGCAGCACATATTCAAACGTGAAATATTCCCGCGGGCGCAGCGGGTACCGCCGGCAGGCGTCGAGCAGCACATCCAGCGGATACTTGCGGTTGATAGGCATAAGCGCGTCGCGCTGCTCGTCGCTTGAGGCGTTGAGCGAAATGGCCAGGCTGGGGCGGATTTTTTCCTTCCCGAGCCGCTCGATGCCGGGAACGATGCCGCTGGTCGAGAGCGTGACGTGCCGCGGCCCAAGCGCCACTCCCTTGGGATCGAGCAGAATGCGCACGGCAGCCATGGTCGCATCATAGTTCAGCAGCGGCTCGCCCTGGCCCATCAGAACAACGTTCGTCTGCGGCGCGAGCTGCTCGCGATTTTCCTGGAGCGCGACGAGAACCTGCCCCACAATTTCGCCCGGCGTGAGATTGCGGATCAACCCCAACTGCGCGGTGAGGCAGAAATGGCAATCGACCGCGCACCCGGCCTGCGTCGAAATGCAAATCGTCTGGCGGCCTTCGCGCGGCATGAAGACGGCTTCGATCTGCGCGGGCTTTTCACTTTCCGCGCCGATCGAGAGGAGATAGCGGATCGATCCATCCACAGAAGGAAATCGGCGCGCGATGCGCGGGGGCGTGATGCGCGCTTCGAGCGCGAGACGCTCGCGGAGGGCCGCCGGCATATTCGTCATCGCCGCAAAGTCAAAACGCCGTTCGGCATAAAGCGCATGATAAAACTGCGCGCCGCGAAATGGCCGCTCGCCGAGCGATGCGGCGAACTCGCGCAACTCCTCCGCTGATTTTCCGAGCAATTCGACAGGCACGAACAATCTCCCTGATGAGCCTGCGTGGCAACGCAGGTTTCAAACAGTTTTGTAGCGCCCGCCTTCAGGCGGGCATTCTAGATTCAAGCGCATGCTCGCCTGAAGGCGAGCGCTACAAGGCCTCGCCCTGGGTTGCTGCACGAACTCTGAAGCTCTCCTCTCATCTTAACATGCGCTTCCGCTGACGATCGAAATCCGCCGCTTCAGCCGGGTCGCGTTCGCAGCCGCTCGTGTGCCACAATAGACGCATGAATCAGCCAGTCCGGGATATCCAACGAGCGGAACTGCCGAACGGCGTGGTGATTGTCACGGAGAAGATGCCGCACGTGCGGTCGGTTTCCGTGGGGATTTGGCTCGCCACGGGATCGCGCGCCGAACACATCGAGCGGAACGGGATCGCCCATTTCATCGAGCACATGGTGTTCAAGGGCACGCGCAAGCGCACGGCCGAGCAAATCGCGCAGTCGGTGGACTCCGTCGGCGGGATGCTCGACGCGTTCACGGGCAAGGAGATGACCTGCTTCAACGCGAAGGTGCTCGACGAGCATCTCCCCGTCGCCGTCGACGTTCTTTCCGACCTCGTTCTGCACCCGCGCTTTGACGCGGAAGACATCGCCAAGGAAAAGCAGGTGGTGCTCGAAGAAATCAAGATGGAAGAGGACAACCCCGAATATCTGATCCACGAACTGTTCACGCAGAATTTCTGGCGCGGGCACCCGCTGGGGAGGCCGATTCTGGGGTCTCCTGAAACGGTGTCGCAATTTTCGCAGGGCGCGGTGTCCGAATGCTTCGCGGAGTGGTATGCCCCGAACCGCGTGGTGATCACCGCGGCGGGGAATCTGGAGCATGCGCGCCTCGTGGATCTGGTTGCGCAAGAATTCGGCGGCGCGGCGCGCTCCGCAGCCGCGGTGAAGCCCGCGCCGCCCGATACGCACGCCTGCGTCGAGCAGCGCGACAAAAAAGAACTGGAGCAGGTTCACATCGTGCTGGGCGTGCCGTCGTACCCGCTGGCCCACGAACGGCGCTACGCGGCGTCGCTGTTGAATGTGATTCTCGGCGGCGGGATGTCCTCGCGTTTGTTTCAGAACATTCGCGAGCGGCAGGGCCTGGCCTACGCGATTGAGAGCGACCTCTCGCCATACACCGATTCGGGAGTGCTTTCCGTGTACGCCGGAACTTCGCGGGAATCGGCGGCGAAACTGATTCGTTCGGTTTGCGAGGAATTCCGCGGCGTCCGCGCGGACGGAGTCAGCGACGAAGAATTGCGCCGCGCGAAAGATCATCTGAAGGGCTCGATGATGCTCTCGCTCGAATCGACCAGCTCGCGCATGTCCAACCTCGCCCGCCAGGCCATGTACCTGCACCGGTTCATTTCGCTCGACGAAATGCTTTCGTCGATCGAAGCGGTGACGCGCGAGGAAGTCCATGCCATCGCGCGCGATTTCTTCGAGCCCGACCGCATCACGCTGACCGTGCTCGGCAGCCTGAATGGCTTTCGAGCCACGCGCGATTTGCTGGCCTGACGGTTTTTGTAGGACAGGCTTCAGCCTGTCGCTTTGCGAGGAAGCCGCAAAACGAAAACCAGACAGGCTGAAGTCCGTCCTACTAAAAAATTGTTGATCAGAACGCGATTGCCCGATTGACGCGGGCGCTCCGCTTTGTCATTATTCCGTGGGCCTGCGCGCACATGCGCTTGCCCGCCGGGGGAATTTATCAGTCTGCGCGTAACGATTCTGGGTTCGGGCAGTTCGGGCAACTGCACCCTGCTCGAGACGGACCATACCCGGCTGCTGGTCGATGCAGGGCTCGGCAAAAAAGAAACGCTGCGCCGCCTTGCTGCTGTAGGACGCGACGTCGATCGCCTCGACGGCATCGTCATTTCCCACGAACATAGCGATCATATCGGCTCGCTCGCGCAAGTGCTGGGCCAGTGGCGCACCACGGTGTATATCAACGAAGCCACGCACACCGAAGTGATGCGCATCCTGCCGGAAAATTCTCACAAGCGCCTGGACCGCGTGGAGCACATTCGCGCCGGGCAGCGATTCCTCGTGGGAGACATCGAAGTCTCTCCGTTTTCGATTCCGCACGATGCGGTGGACCCCTTGGGATTCACATTTCGCACCAATGGAACGAAAGTCGCGATTGTCACAGACCTCGGTTATTTGCCCGAACTCGTGAAAGTTCACTTGCGCGAGTCGGACTGCCTGATGCTCGAATCCAATCACGATCTCGAAATGCTGAAGGTCGGGCCGTATCCGTGGCACATCAAGCAGCGCGTGATGAGCCGCACGGGACACTTGTCCAATCACACGGTCAGCGAATTTCTCGCCGATGCGGAAGGTTTTGACGCGCGCGCGCGCTTCGTCATCCTCGCGCATCTCTCCGAGAACAACAACAATCCCGACGTCGCGCGCATCTCCGCCGAAGAAGCCCTTAGCCGCCGCACCGGCGCCGCGGCCTTTTGCGGTGAACTCATCGTGGCCTCGCAAACCTCGCCGCTGCCTACTCTGAATTTGTAGCTGTTCACGCCACCGAGAGGATCTGCCATGAGCGAACTACTCACCGTCGTCGCGCGCGTGCGGGCCAAGACCGGGCAGGAGTCACGCCTCCGCCAGGAATTACAACGCCTGGTTGCTCCAACCCGCACAGAGGCAGGATGCCTTCGCTACGACTTGCACGAATCGACGACGGAACCCGGATGGTTTCTCCTCTATGAAACCTGGAAAAGCGAAGCGGATTTGCAAGCGCACTTTCAGACTCCGTACCTGAAAGCTTTCTTTCAAATGGTTTCGGAACTTGCGGATGGGCCGTCTGAAATTACGAAGTGGACAAAATCAGAGTAGCGGCCGGTCGCCCCTGCGATTGCGTGAGCGAATAGTGCGGTCTTTTCTTTGATTTCACTTTGCCGTAAGCCAGTCGGGCATTCGAGAGATGGTGTCGCGTCTCGGTTATTCATAGACCTCGCGTCGGTGCGCGATTCGTGTCACATCCACGGTCTTGGCCGCGTCGTCAATGACGTAAACGATCCGGTAGTCGCCAACACGAATCCGCCATTCTTGGTCGCCGCCTTTGAGTTTCTTGCAGCCTGGTGGGCGGGGAGTCGTTCCTAAGTGTTCGAGTCGCGAGAAAATGCGGGCGATCACTTTCTTGGGAAGCCTATGCAATTCTTTTTCCGCGCTTGAGGCTAGCGCGACTCGATAGCTATTCACGTGGGAGCTTGCCGCTCTTGATGAGTTTCGCTTTCACCTTATGCAGCGGAACCCGCTTTTCGTGCCGCCGTGATCGTGACACGAGAACATCCTGGACGTCTTCCCACAGTTCTCCGTGCTTTGCCAGGTCGATTTGAACAGCCACTTTGCGGCCCTTTTCATCGGTCACGTACTGGATTCCGGTCATAATCGCATTTTACTCCAGGTGATGGTGCCAGCGCTACCCGCGACATCGCAGGCGAAATTCGGGTATCATCACCTTGGGAGTTTCCCCAGCCAATTATTCTTGATCTGCCGCGCCCGATTTCGACGGCGTGTGCTCCGAGGGAGTTCCGATTGATTTCACGATATACGCGCGAAGAGATGGGGCGAGTCTGGAACGAGGAAGGCAAGTTTCGCCGCTGGCTGGAAGTGGAGCTGGCTGCCACGGAAACGCTCGCAGAAACGGGTGTAGTGCCGGCCGCCGCGGCTGCGAAAATTCGCGAGAAGGCGCGCGTCGACGCGGGGGTGGTACAGCGGGTCGCGGAACTCGAAGCGAAGGTGAAGCACGACGTGATCGCGTTCACCATGGCGGTGGGAGAAACGATTGGCGATCCCGACGCCGCGCGCTGGTTGCACTACGGCCTGACGTCGAATGACGTGGTGGACACGGCGCAGGCCTTGCAGATTCGCGAGGCGTCCCGCCTGATCGAGCATGGACTCGTGCGCTTCGGCGAAGTCCTCGAGCGCCGCGCTCGCGAATTCCAGCACACGCCGCAAATCGGGCGTACGCACGGCATTCATGCCGAGCCGATCACCTTCGGCCTGAAAGTCGCCAACTGGTTCGCCGAAAACCGCCGCAACCTGGAACGCTTCGGCCAGGCCGTGCGGCAAATGGCCGTCGGAAAAATTTCCGGCGCCGTCGGCAACGCGTCTCACCTCGGGCCGGATGTGGAAACAGCCATCTGCAAACGGCTGGGCCTCGACGTGGCTCCGGTGGCGTCCCAGGTGATTCAGCGAGACCGCCACGCGCAATACCTTTCGGCGCTGGCGATCCTCACGGCCACGCTTGAAAAAATCGCCCTGGAAATCCGCCACCTGCAGCGCACCGAAGTGCGCGAGGCCGAGGAGCCGTTTGGCGGCGAGCAGCGCGGAAGTTCGGCCATGCCGCACAAACGCAATCCGGTGTCGAGCGAACAAGTGTGCGGCCTCGCGCGCGTCGTGCGCGCCAACGCCGGCGCGGCGTTTGAGAATATCGCGCTCTGGCACGAACGCGACATTTCGCACAGCTCGGTCGAGCGCGTCATCCTGCCCGACTCGACCATCCTTGCCGATTACCTGCTCGCGCGCATGACCGACATTGTTTCCGGAATGCGCGTTTTCCCGGAGCGCATGCGCCGCAACCTGGACGCCACCGGCGGCCTCGTATTTTCCGGGCAGCTGATGCTGGACCTGATTGAAGCGGGCGCCCCGCGCGATGACGCCTATAAATGGGTGCAGGAGCACGCCATGGCGGCCTGGGAAACGGAAACGAACTTTCGCCAGCGCGTCGTTGCCGACTCACGCATCAAACTTTTTCTGGACCGGGCCGCCCTCGAAAATACGTTTGACCTGAACCGGCACCTGCGCTACGTGGACGCAATTTTTGCTCGCGTGTTCAAATAGATCACACGGCGCAAGAAATTCAACAGAGAATCCAGCGCGACTGTTTCAATGCGGCGCAAAAAACTGTTCCTTCCTGAACCACATTAATGAAACGAACGCGCACCCCATCTTGACACTCTTTCTGCACGCGCCGAAAATGTAGTCCCCTTCAATTGAAAGCGCCAAAAGGATCGCCTGCGGAAATCTTCCTCTCTGTTCCGCATGGCGCGGCCACCTACAGGGGGAAGCGTGTCATCCATTACATCACTCAAGGGAATCATTCTCGTCGCCGACGACGATGAAAACGTCCGCGAGCCGCTGATCGAAATGCTGCGCCTGAACTGCTACCGCGTCATTGCGGTTGAAAATGGTGACCAGGCGTTCAAGCAAGCATGTTCCCAGCCGGTGGACCTGGTGCTGCTCGACGTGATGATGCCGGGACCCACGGGATTTTCTGTGTGCCGCGCGATCAAGGCCCGGCCGGAGACGCGGTTTCTTCCCGTGGTGCTCATCACCGGGCTCACCTGCGCGGAAGACCGCATCCGGGGCATCGAAGCGGGCGCCGACGATTTTCTGCACAAGCCGGTAAAGAAGGAAGAGCTACTGGCGCGGGTGCGTTCGCTCGTGCGGCTGAAACGTTATACGGATGAACTGGAAAACGCGGAAACCGTGCTGTGCACGCTGGCGCGCAGCATCGAGGCGAAAGATCCCTACACCGAGGGCCACTGCGACCGGCTGTCGCGCTACTCGGTTTCGCTCGCCGAGAAAGTTGGATTGTCGCGCGAGGATTGCACCGACCTGCGGCGCAGCGGAATCGTGCACGACATCGGCAAGGTCGCCGTCCCTGAGTCCATACTGCTGAAGCCCGGCCCGCTGGACGCCACCGAGCGGAAGATCATGGAAGAGCACACCATCGTCGGCGAACGCATTTGTGCGCCCCTGAAATCCTTCCGCAATATCCTGCCCATCATCCGGTCGCATCACGAAAAGCAGGATGGCAGCGGCTACCCCGACCATTTGAAAGGCTTTGAAATCCCGCTCACCGCGCGCATTCTGCAAACCGTGGACATCTACGATTCTCTTACCACCGATCGCCCGTACCGCAAGGCGCTCTCGCAGGAAAAGGCTCTCGAAATCATGTGGGAAGAAACGCACCGCGGCTGGTGGGATGCGGATCTGGTGACCGCTCTCGAAGGGTTGCTGGTGGAATCTCCGCTGGCATTATCCGCAGTAAGCGCCTGAACTGTCCGCGCGGATTTTACGTTGCGTCAAACGCGCTGGACGTACCGCGCTTCCGAGGTATCCACTCTTACTTTGTCGCCGGTGTTGACGAACGGCGGCACCTGGATCGTCAGGCCCGTCTCGAGTTTTGCCGCCTTCATCACCGCGCTGGCCGTGGCTTTCTGCACAGTCGGCTCGGTGTCGACGACCGTCAGGTCCATCGTGTCCGGTATGACCACGCCGATCGCCTTGCCTTCGTAAAATTCGAGCTTCACCGTGGTATTTGGAATCAGGTAGTAAACTGCTTCCCCAAGCACGTCCGCGCCCAGATGAAACTGCTCGTACGACTCGGTGTTCATGAAGTGGTAGCCTTCGTTGTCCGAATATAAATATTCATGCTCGATCTCATCGAAGATGGCGCGCTCGATGTCCACCTCCGCGCGGAACCTGTAGTCGATGATCGAACCCGTGCGCAGGTTGCGCATTTTCGTGGCCATGGCGGCGCGCTTGTTGCCGGGCGTGCGGTGCTCCACGCTGTGGACCGTGTAGAGTTCGCCCTCGTGGCGGATGGTCATTCCGGGGCGCAATTGTGTTGCTCGCATTCGATTTGCTCCTGATGCCTACGGGGTCTTGCGGCAGGCGGTTCCGATCGGCTGCAATTTCGTTTCGCGCAGTCTGGGCGGTGTAGGGATGCCCAACCAAAAATGCCCCGCCCACTGGACATAGATTATAGACGCCGCGCGCTCGGGTGGTCAACGTAAGCGGCAAGATGGCTTGTGCTGGCCCAATCACTGATCAACTGTCATATTCCGTTCTTCTATCAGACCGCCGGGTCGCCGTGTATTTCCACTTCTTTCCTATCCACGCCGCACGCTTCCGGTAAAGGCAGCCGGCCCGTCCAGTTCGCCCATCCCCAGAAGATCGCAGTGGACGAACTGAGCAAGCCCGCGACGGTGCCGATCGTCCGCGGACTGTAGTGCGTCGAGGCAATTCCCGCTCCCATCATCGACAGCATCATCATCGTCCACGTAAACGTCTCGATCGTCGAAAACACGCGCCCCCGGTATTGGTCCGAAACGGCCCTCAGGATGTACGAATAGTTCAGGATCGAATTAGCGGCCATCGCTGCGCGCGACACGAGAATAAACAGCAATGCCAGCTCGAACCGCTGCATCCGGCTGAACAGAACATACGCCCCCCCATGAACCACATAGTCGATGAAGACCACTAGTTTGTACTTTTCAAAGGGCAGCCTCCTCCCCAGCCAGTTCGCGAATGCACCGCCGATAAGTAGGCCCAGCCCGGCGCAACCCCAAATGGTCCCGATGCCGGCCGGTCCGGCATTGAAAACGACTTCGCCAAACAGCGTAAACAGAATCTGCGCCGCGCCCCCGCCCGTGGCCCATCCCACCGCGAGCAACGCAATCGCAAAAACGAGCGGGACCGACCGCATGTACCGCAGCCCCTCGCGGTATTCATGCCAGGGCCGGATCACCTCCGCTTCCGTCAGGTCTCTGTGTTCGGCGCGGAACTGTTTGCCGGCGGGCGGCCGCAAATTCCAGATCGCCCACGCCGAAAATAGGAACGACAGGGCATTGAATGCAAATGCCCATTCGTAACCGATGCCGACGACGGTTGCGCCGAGAAATGTCCCGATCGTTAGGTTCGTCCACTGCGTGGTTTGCGTCAGCGAGTTCGCGGTGTGGATTTCTTCCTTGTTCGCTATGGTCGGAAGAATCGCGGAGCGCCCCGCGGTGAAAAACGGCGAGGCCACCATTAAAAGCGCGCTGAACACATACAGGAGCCATACCTGCTTTTGCCACAAGGCCACAATGAATCCCAGCGCCACAACGGCTCGCATCAGATCGCTGGCGATCATGATTCGCCTGCGGTCGAAGCGGTCGAGCAGCACGCCTGCCAGCGGCCCAATAGTTATCGCCGGAATGGCGCGGGACAGCATAATGCCCATGACCACCAGTCCCGAATGCGTGAGCACCATGGCCAGCGCGAACACGGCGATATTGTTGAAGTTGTCGCCGATTTCGCTGACCACCTGCCCCATCCACATGCAGCGATAGTTGCGGTTGCGGCGAAGAAGCTCGAGAAATTCGCGCATTATTCCGCGCGGCTCTCGCCGCAGCTCCGTTTGCTCGGCGAGCGTTCGATTAAGAGGCAGGCATCACGAGCTTGCATGCCTGAAAGTCTGACATATTTCCCGTCATCGCACACCTGGTTGGCTGGCAGAGTGTGACTGGCAACAACGCGTACGAATTCGATCTTTGTGCCGCATCAAGACCGGGATTGAGTTCTGTGCGAATCAACCTCGCGGTGGAGTACAATTGCTGCCGATCGAAATTCATGGAGGAAGGAAAAATGGCGGAACCGACATACGACGAACTCAAAGCCCGCTTGGAGGAACTGGAAAAGAAAACGGCGCGGCGCACCGGCGAACTGGATTTTAAGGTTGGCGAGAAAGGCGGCGTAAGCGTTTACGGCCTGGGCAGGTTTCCAGTCACATTGTATTACGAGCAATGGAACCGGCTTCTCGAAGCCGCTCCGAAACTGCGGGAGTTTCTGGAAGAAAACAAGGGCAAGCTGAAGCTGAAGGAAAAGTAGGCCGCCGGGATCGATGCCGCAGCACAGGAAGCAGTTGAAGAAGCCGGCCGCGAGAGCTTTTCAGGCCACGCTGGAGCGCATCGACTCACCTTTGAAATGGGTGATGGTCCGCATTCCGTTCGATGCCGGGAAAGTCTGGGGAAAACGCGGACAGCTCAAAGTGAAAGGCGAAATCAACGGCTTCGCGTTTCGCACTTCGCTCTTTCCCGATGGGAAGGGCGGTCACAAACTGCTGGTCAACAAACTGATGCAGCGTGGCGCAAACGCTGCACCGGGGATGGCCGCGCGGTTTCAGCTTGAACCGGACAGCGCGCCACGCGTTGTCACCGTGCCAGCGGAACTCCATCGCGCGCTGTCCGAAGAACGTTCCCTCCGGCGCTGGTTCGATCGGCTCAACCACTCCGCGCGAAATGAGATCTGCAAAGGAATCGCTCAGGCCAAGGACCCCTCGGTCCGGTTGCGCCGTGCCGAGCGCATGGCGGAATGCCTGCTTGCCACCATGGAAGCGGAGCGCGAGCTCCCTCCGGCTTTGCAGATTGCCCTCGCACAAAATTCCCTGGCCGCTGAAGGATGGCAGCTCATGTCGCCCACGCGCCGGCGCGGCCATTTGTTTGGAATTTTTTACTATCAAAGCCCAGGTGCCCGCTCGCGGCGCATGGCGAAAGCGATCGAAGACGCAGTACTATTTGCGCGGAAGAGAAAAAATCGGAAATGAGCTCGTAAAGGAACGCAGTTACGGGCGTTGCTTCTCGCGTTCGGCTCTGCCATCGGCCATGATTTTTTCGATTTCATCCGGCGAGCGCGGCAGGCGCGCGGTGAGTTGCTTGTAGCCGGTCGGCGTGATCAGCACGTCGTCCTCGATGCGCACGCCGAGATTTTCTTCGGGAATATAAATCCCCGGCTCGATGGTGATAACCATTCCCGGCTCCAGCGGCCGCGACGGCCCGCTCGGATCGTGCACGTTGAGCCCCACGTGGTGGCTGAGGCCGTGAATGTAGTACCGGCCGAGCGAACGGCCTTCCTTGTCCTTCCCGTGCGAATCGATGTAGTCCATCGCGATTTTCTGCAGGCTCGTCGCCGCATCCTTGCCGCCGAGCGTCATGCCGGGTTTGAGCGCCGCCATGGCGGCATTCTGCGCTCCCAAAACGATTTCGTAAATTTCCCGCTGGCGCGGAGTGAATTTTCCGTCGGCCGGAATCGTGCGTGTAATGTCGGATGCGTATCCTGAGTACTGCCCTCCCACATCCAGCAGCACGAGGTCGCCATCCTCGATCCTACGGTCGAGCTTGTTGTAGTGGAGCACGGTCGAGTTGAAGCCTGTCCCGACAATTGGCGCATACGCTTCGGTTTCGCAGCCTGCGTACCCATGAATGTCCACCATCCTGGCCGCCACCTGATATTCATACAGGCCCGGCCGCACCATCTTCATGGCTTCGAGGTGCGCGTCGATGGAGGGATCGACGGCCTTCTGAATCAACGCCAACTCGCCCGGCGATTTGATCGCCCGCAAAGTACCCACCGCCGAGGAAATATCCTTGACCGCTGCCTGCGGCGCCGCCTCTTTCACCCATTGCGACCAGTTCGCGGCGTGCGGGTAGCCCTCGTCGTGCGGGCCCGGCAATTCGGTGTAGATTTCCGGGTAATTTTTTGCAAGCGCGGCAAAGGTGTCGTGCAGCTTCGCAAACGTCTCGACGCGCGTGAAGCCCGTTTTTTCCTGGATGCCGGGATCGTCCGGACCCATGCGCGGGCCGTTCCACCGCTCCGCGGACGGATCGCGCGGCGGAAGATACAGAATCTCGCGCGGGCCGGTCCACCCTTTCTCGTCGGCCGATTCGGGCACCAGCAGCAGCGCCGCGCCTTCTTCGTTGTGGCCCGTGAGGTAATAGAAATTTTCTTCCTGCATGAAAACGTAGGAGGGATTCGCTTCTTCGTGGCCCGTGTAGCCGAAGACTACGATCGGGGCATTGACCGCAGCAACCAGCTTCGCGCGCCGCTCCGCAAACACGCTCAGCGGCTCGCGCTCCCAGGCCCTCAACAGCGGTGCAAGACACGCCACGAGCAGAATGGCAACTACAGTGCGCAGGATCGAGTTTCGTTTCCACATTGATTCACCTCGCGCGAATAACCGGGCAGGGACATTTCACCATACAACTTAGATGCGTTCGAATCTTATCTTGCTTTCCTGTGCCTTTTTTTTCCAATACCGAGCAATGCAATTAGGGCAAGGACCCCCGGATAGCACGAAACGACATAGCGAGGTTCAGGAGCCTCGACGGTCGTCAGAAACGCCGTTCGAACCAGAATGTATCCGAGCAGCAGGGCCATTCCCCAGAGGTTCACGCCGGAGGATGCACCCTCCACGCCGCTTTCCGGCCGTGCGCGGCAAGCCAGCCAGATTCCGCCAATCGCCAGCGCCGCATACAGGTACCCCAACACCGCAAACCCTCCCGTGACGAGCACCTCGGCATGCGAATCTTCCCATTGTTCGCGGAGAGGCCAGAATTTACCGTCGATCGGCAGCAACTCGGTCCGTGGCGTGAACCACATCGTCAAGGCGCGTTCGAACGGCACACGGATGTACGTTCGCAGTGGGTGGCGCCGCGTCCGCTCCCGGGCGATTTCGGCAAATTGGCGATCCATTTCGGGAGAAACGTCGAGTTCGGGGCTGTTGTTGTATTCCGCGATCAAATCCGCGACTCGCGCCTTTTCCTCGGCGGAATCGAACGCGGAAGCAGGGAGGTCGTTTACATCCATCCGATCCTCTCCGATCGCCCAGACGGTAAAATAGACATCGCGGAAGCGTTCCAGCCAGGTTCCCGTCCAGGCGTAATAGCCAACCGGAGCGTATTCCCCCGGGACCGTAGCGTAGCGCGGGGCGAGGAATTGCATCTTGTGCAAGGAAATGGCGTTCCGCGCGGCCCAGGGCGACAGGGGCAGCAAAAACACGCCAACCATGGCTGTAGCAAACAGAATTGCCTTTCGTGCGCCAAGAGGCCGCCATGCGCGAAGTCCGTACACCAGAACCGCAACGCCAAGAAGCAACGGCATTTCGGGGCGCACCAGGCTCGCCACTCCGGTCAGAAAGGCCCCAAGCAGCGCAAAAACGATGGGCAATTCCCATTGGCTCCCGCCGCGCAGACACAATCGCGTGGGCTCCTGTCGGAGGCCCAGAGCGAAACAGCCAAGCGCCGCGGTAGCGAAGAAAGCCACAACAACTTCGGTCAGGACTACTGCCGAGTAGTTCGCTACAAAGGGGCACGTTGCCGCAAGCCAAAGCGCTATAATCCAGACGCGCCGGCGCGAGCCGGCCGGCGCTAACGCCGCAGCCAGCGCAGCCGTCAAAATACAGGTAGAGACGTCAAGAATGGCCTGAGACAACAAAATGGCCTGCATTGAGCGTCTAAAGAGCAGAGTCACTCCGGCTAGAAAGGCCGGGTACCCCGGCGTTCGGAGGTCCGTCGGGACCAGCTGGCCGTTCTGCGACAATCCATAGACATGATGGTCGACCCAGTTGCGGGCCAATTGAAGGTACGTTGCGCTGTCGTCGGTCGTGGTCGGGAACCAGTGGACGAACACCAGGCGCAGGGCCAGCCCGGCAAGTACGGCAAGGAACGCGGAAACGCAAAGTGCCGTGACGCTTTGGCGCTCTGCGGGTATGATCATCCCTTCCTGGCCGTGCGTTTGTGTGGCAGGCTGATTGGTCATCGACGCCGTTCCGACGGACGGCTCGTTTGAGATAAATGCATGAAGCCGCGCAAGCCCATATTCTACGATGAGCAGCGCCGCCGGTGGCGGCGCACCAGCCGAATTCTGGAAATCAGCGGCGCGCTTTTTACTTTGCTGGCCATCACGTTTTTAGTCAACGTGCTGGTCAGCCCCCGCTTGCCTGTGCCTCTGCTTCCCACCAATCGGGCGGCGCTACATCCCATCCGTGAAAAAACTCGAACGCGAATCACGCTGAAGCGAACCGGGCGGCTGCGCCGCGTCGAGTCGCTCGGCCAGATGCCTGCCGCCTACGATCCCGTGCGCGCCGCATTTTATGTCAGCTGGGACCCCACCTCGCTCGCGGCGCTGCAGCAGCATTTTCGCGACATCGACCTGCTCATCCCCGAGCGCCTGCACTCGATCACTTCAACCGGCCGCCTGGATGTGGAGGCCGATCCCAAGCTCGCGGCGTGGGAACAGACGCTGCAACAACAGACTCCGCCGATCAAAATTCCCACGATGCCGCTGCTGAACAATTCCGACGGCACCAACTGGCTCACCGACGAAATGGCCGCCATGCTCAAGAGCCCCGCGGCGCGGGGAAATCTGGCGCAACAATCGGTCCAATATCTCACACAAAGCCACTTCGCCGGACTGGTTGTGGATTTTGAGGAAATTCCCGATAAGAGCCAGAAGGATTTCAGCCAATTCATTTCCGAGCTTGCTACGGACTTGCACGGCGCAAATCTGAAACTCATGGTCTGCCTCCCGGCGGCGGACTGGATCTACGACTACGCCGGCATCGGAAAATCCGCCGACGCCGTGATCCTGATGAACTACGACCAGCACTGGCGCACCTCGGCGCCCGGCCCCATCGCCGCGCAGGATTGGTTTGTAAAAAATATCGAAGCCATCACCAAGCTGGTGCCTCCCGGAAAGCTGGTGATGGGAATCGCGAGCTACGCCTACGACTGGCCCAGCAAGGCGGGAATGAAATTGTGCTCGTCCGAATAGGAGTAGTTGGGGTTGAGAGAATCCGAATCGAATTGCACCTGGGCCTCGGATTCCACCGAGGTGACGATGGCCTCCTGGAAGCTCTCGACCTTGGCCTGTTCGAGCACAATTTCATTCACCGCGTGTGGATGCTGGACGGCGTGACCGCGTACAACGAATTGCGCGCCGCGGAACGCGTCGGCGTGCAGGGTACGGCGATCTGGCGGCTCGGCTCGGAAGATCCGTCCGTCTGGTCGATCTGGGATATCACGCGCCCCGACGACGCCGACCGCGCGAAACTTGAGGACATGCCTCCGGGGTATGATTTGATTCTCGAAGGCGACGGCGATATCTGGCACTTCGCGGACACTCCGCAAAAAGGCCAGCGCTCCATTCGCTTTGATCCTTCGACCGGCAACATTGTCGAAGACAATTATGAAAAGGTTCCCTCTTCGTATCGCATCTTTCAAATGGGCGCCGCGCCGTACAAAGTCGCGCTGAGTTTCGACGACGGACCGGACACCACATTCACGCCAAAGATTTTGGATATCTTGAAGGCGAAAAAAACGCCAGCGACCTTTTTTGTGATTGGCAGCAGCGCCAACGACGCGCTGGGGATCGTCCGGCGCGAATATGCCGAAGGCCACGAAATCGGCAACCACACCTACACGCACCCGCGCTGGAATGAAATCTCGCGCACGCAGATTGACGTCGAGCTGAACGTGACCGAGCGCCTTCTGAACAGCACCCTGGGTGTCAAGACGCTCCTGTTCCGTCCGCCGTACGGCATCGACCACCAGCCCGAAACGGCGGATGAGGTCGCCGAACTTCCGATCGCGCAATCCATGGGCTACTTGATTGTCGGCGCGCGAATCGATCCCCACGATTGGGGCGAGCCCGGTGGAATTCCGCCCGCTCCCGCGCCGGTGATCGTACAGCGCGTCCTCGAACAGGCGCGCTCAAACGGCGGCAACATCGTTCTGCTGCATGACGGCGGCGGTGATCGGACGCAAACCGTGCTGGCATTGCCGGAAATCATCGACGGCTTGCGCGCCGCGGGTTTCCAGATCGTCCCGGTCTCGGACCTGGTGGGGCAGACGCGCGCGCAGCTCATGCCGCCGCTCACGTTCCGCGAACGCCTGGTCGCCCACGCCGACGGGCTGATCTTCACGCTGTACGAGTGGTCGCGGCTGAGCGTGGCATTCATTTTCGTGCTGGGGATTGGCCTCGTGAGCTGCCGCGCGATCATCGTGGGATTTCTCGCGGTCATCGAAAAGTTTCGCCATTCGCCTCCCGACCGGCCGGATTTTCAGCCGGTGGTCAGTGTGCTCATTCCCGCCTACAACGAGGAAGACGTAATCTTCTACACGGTGAATTCCGTCTTGGAGTCCGACTATTCCCGGCTGGAAGTAATCGTGGTGGACGATGGATCGACCGATGGCACCGGTGAATTGCTCGACGCGCAATTCGGGAGAAATCCCGCCGTGCGCATCATCCACCAGCCCAATAGCGGAAAGCCGGCCGCGCTGTCGCATGCCCTGGCGGAGGCTTCCAGCGGCATCATCGTGACCATCGACGCGGACACCGCGATCGAGCCTGACGCCATCAGCAAACTGATCCGGCATTTCGTCAACCCCAGGGTCGGCGCCGTGGCCGGGAATGTAAAAGTGGGCAACCGGATCAGCTGGCTCACGCGCTGGCAGGCGCTCGAATACGTCACCAGCCAGAACCTCGAGAAGCGCGCCTTCGATTTGCTGAATTGCATTCCGGTTGTCCCGGGAGCGCTGAGCGCCTGGCGCGCCGAAGCGATCAACGATTCCGGCGGATTCAGCGCGGACACGGTTGCGGAAGATACCGACCTGACGATCACCATCCGCCGCTCGGGTTGGAAGATCGATTACGAGGAAGAAGCGATTGGCTGGACCAACGCTCCCGAAACGGCGTCCACGCTGATCCGCCAGCGTTTCCGCTGGACGTTCGGGACTCTGCAAGCCTTCTGGAAACATCGCGACACACTGGGCCGCCGGAAATACGGGACGCTCGGATGGATCGCGCTGCCGAACATGTTCTTGTTTCAGCTTCTTTTGCCGCTATTCTCACCGGTGATCGACCTTCTGTTTCTCGGCTCGATCGCGTTGTATGGCGCTTCGCAATTCCACTTCTCGCACTTGCCGCAGTTCTATACGGCCGCGGACGTGCAGCGCTCGCTGGTCTTCTTTATCGGC
>Ga0206873_1149_pt1 | contig 22666 bp, 21 predicted proteins | sample Alteio_BWOrgCont_11_FD_152631 | JGI IMG/M metagenome (GOLD analysis project Ga0206873, IMG submission 152631) | Enriched cells from forest soil in Barre Woods Harvard Forest LTER site, Petersham, Massachusetts, United States -... | ecosystem: Environmental > Terrestrial > Soil > Temperate forest >...
AAAAATAACGATTGTTTTTCAGCCGTTTATCTTGCTGAATTTGAAATTGTCGGCATAGGCCTTGGCAACCTGGTGGCGTGCGTGCGGTTCGAACAATTCGTAATCGATGCGCTGGGCCTTGGCATAGGCGATGGCGGCGGCCTGTGTTGGGAAGCGCAGTTTGATTTCCTGCGGCATGTCGGTCATGCCCGTCCAACCCATTAAATTATCGACAAAATAGGGTTTTTCTGGTGCGAACTCGAGCAGCCAGTAGGCCATCTTGCCTTTGCCCGACTGCATGGCGCTTTTATCCGGTTGGTAGATACGTGCTTTGGTCATGGCGAAAATATGCCGCAGGCGGGAGAAAAATGCAACCTAATGCTTTTTGCGTTCCGGCCGGTGCTTGTTCGGCCTTTTGTGTTTGTTGGGCATCGGCCTGAGCGGCAACTCCGGCGCGATGGGGCTTTTTTCCAACTCGAAAATCAGGCTGCCGGTAATGGCATTGGCGGCCTGCACGCGGATGATCAATGGCTGGCCTATCTGGTAGGTTTGCTTACTGCGCTGGCCCTGGAACCTTGAGTGCTTTTTGTCGTAATGGAAAAAATCGCCCTGCAGATTGCGCACGGGGATAAAGCCGGTGACGCCGGTATCGCTTAAGGACACAAACAATCCGTATTCATTGAGCGATACGATGGTTCCGGCAAATGCCTTGCCGATATGTTTGCTCATGTAGGAGACTTTGTAGCGGTCGGACGCATCGCGCTCGGCCATCATGGCGCGGCGTTCGGTTTCGGAAATATGCAGCGCGATGTCGGGAAGGTGTTTTATGCCTTGTTTTGTTTTTTCGTGTTTGCCGGAGATCAGGCTTGCCAGCGAGCGATGCACGACCAGATCGGCATAGCGGCGGATGGGCGAGGTGAAGTGGCAATATTTCTGTAACGACAATCCGAAATGCCCGAGATTTTCATGGCTGTAATAGGCCTGCATCTGGCTGCGCAGTATCGCCGTGTTGACGAGATATGCTTCCGGTTGCCCCTCGGCTTGTTTCAGTACGCGATTGTAATGTGCGGCTTTAATTCCGGCGCCGACATGCAGCGAATAGCCCGCTGTTTTCAGCAGATTCCGCAGATCATCCAGTTTCTCTTCCGACGGCTGTTCATGTACGCGGTAAATGCCGGGAGCTTTTTTCCTGAGCAGGAAATCGGCGGCAGCGACGTTAGCGGCGATCATGAACGCTTCGATCAGCTGATGACTATCGAGGCGCTGGCGCGGCGCGATGTCGGCCACGTTTCCGACATCGTCGAACAGGATTTTATATTCCGGAAGATTGAGGTTGAGCGCCCCGCGCTGGTCGCGCTCCTGTGCCAGTGCAGCATAAGCGCCATAGAGATTGGCGACTAAATTAGCGGGTTGGGTATCGCTGGGTTGTGTCCTCAGCACTTCGACTTTTTCATACGTCAGGCGCGCCACCGAACGCATCAGCCCGCGCACAAAACGGTAATCTTTCATCACGCCATGTGCGTCGATCCAGATATGTACGGCGAGGCAATAACGGTCTTCATTCGGCACGAGCGAGCACAAGCCGTTGGACAAGCGTTCCGGCAGCATAGGGATGACGCGGTCGGGGAAATACACCGAGTTGCCGCGGTCGAAGGCACAGGCGTCGAGCGGACTGCCTTCGGTGACATAATAGGCAACGTCGGCGATAGCGACGAGTAAATGCCAGTCGTCGCCGTCTTTCTCGGCGAACACGGCGTCGTCGAAATCACGGGCGTCTTCGCCGTCGATGGTGACGAGCGGAATGTCGCGCAGGTCGGTGCGCCCTTCGCCCATGACCGGCAGTTCCGCCGCTTCCGATTCGGCCAGCACCTCGGCGGAAAAAAGCGAGGGCAGCGAATGCATATGCGAGGCGATGAGGCTGGCAGCGCGGGGGCTGTCGAGACGTCCCAGCCGCTCGGTGATTTTGGCGAATGTCATGCCCATCGAGGGTACGCCCGGTTGCGTCACGCCGCTGACCAGTTCCCCGCCGAGCGCGCCGCCGGTATCCCCGCGCGCGACCATGAAGCTTTCTTTCATCTTGCGGCTGATAGGTTCGATGATGCCACCGTCCGCAGTCGGCGTGAATACGCCCAGCACATTCTGCGGCTGCTCACTCGGCAGCGTTTTGATAACCAGCGCCTGATACAGGTTCGCATGGATTTTACGTATTTTTGCGAGCACGCGGTCGCCTTTGATTACAGCCTGATTACGGCCCGTTTCGGTGACGACGATATGCGGCGGGTTGCGCTTCGCGTCCCATTTCACCGGTGTTGCTATGGGTGCGCCGTCTTCATCGGTGCCGGTGATGACCAGCACGCCGATTTCAGGGAGATGGCCGTGATGTTCGGCAACATGCGGCGAATGCGGCTTATGCGAAGACCGGCGCTTACGCGGCTGTTTCGGTTTGTGGTTCGACGAGCGGAGCTTCTTTTCTTTTTTCTTCATGCGCCGATTGTGACAGACACGGTGTTCCCTAGCAAGCTGCTTGTCCGGCGGATGCGGTGGACGCTTAGGACGAGGCGGAACGCCAGTTTTCGCCGATGCGAGTGGGTGAATTCCCGTGCGGCGCCGATGAGATACTGCACGATTTTCTGGCCGAGCGAACTGGCGCCGAATTCCGGGTGCCACTGCACGCCGAGGATGAATTGACGAGCGAATTTCCCGTTTAGGTCGGACTCGAACGCTTCGGCCAGATAGCCCGCTGTTCCATCGCGCATGCGTACGCTGTCGGTGACGGCGCAGACACGCAAATGCGGGGCTATCCTGTCGATAGATTGGTGGTGCATGCTGTTTTCCATGATGACTTTCGGGCTGTGCTGCGAATGTCCGGTAGTGAATTTCATCGGAATGCTGCCCGCCATCTCGGCCAGTTTCGTATTCGGTTTGATAATGATCGGCACGACCGGGATATGCGGCGCGATGCCCTGCTTATGCTGCATGTGCTTGTCGCAGCCGACGAGATCGGGAATATGCTGGTGCAGTGTGCCGCCGCCCAGCACGTTGATGCGTTGCATGCCGCCGCAAATGCCCAGTACCGGCATGCCGCAGGTCAGGGCCTTTTTCAGCATCGCTTCTTCATAACGGGCGCGCGCTTTACCACTGGGCGTAGAGGTTTCACTGCGCGTTTGCGGATGGATCTGGCTTTTCGGGTGTCCGGTTGGATAGCGGCCGATATAGAGTTTAGGATCGATATCGAGATTGTTTCCCATCACCACCAGCGCGTCGATGCGGGAAATATCGTGGGCGATGTGCTTGGGCGCATAAGGTTTGGGGATGGTAAGAAACAGCGGCGTCGAGCCTTCGTCATGAATCTGTTTCATGATCGCGCGCACGGATTTACTGCGCGCATGTGCGCCGCTGACGCCGATGATACATTTCCGGTGCGAGGGTTTCATGCTGCTGACGATAGCAGGGAAAAGTTAAAAAATTCCCTTACCCCGTGCGAAATTAGCTGGCTTTTTTCGCTTTCGGCTTGGCAGCGGCCTTAGCTTTTGGTTTCGCTTCAGCTTTGGCTTTGGGCGCGGCTTTGCGGAAGGATTTTTTTGCGGGTGCATCGGCGCGGGCGGCCAGCAGCGGGATGGCTTCTTCCAGCGTCAGCGTATCGAGCGATGCATCCTTGGGGAAGGGGGCATTGACTTTTCCATGCTTGATGTAGGGGCCGTAGCGGCCCTTGAAAATGGTGACGTCGCCGCCATCGGCGGGGTGTTTTCCGAGTACGCGCAACGCTTCGTTGCCGCCGGTTTTACTCGGCGCGCGTGCCAGCACTTCAACCGCGCGGTTGATGCCGATCGAAAGCGGGTCTTCTTCTTTGGGCAGTGAGGTAAATTTTCCGTCATGCATCAGATACGGGCCGAATTTGCCGTTATTGACAATGATCGGTTTGCCGGTGTCGGGATGCATGCCCAGTTCGCGCGGCAGGGACAATAATTTCAGGGCGATTTCGAGCGTTGTCGTTTCCGGTTTCATGGTTTTGAACAGCGAGGCGCGCTTGGGCGTTTTGCTTTCGCCGAGCTGCACATAGACGCCATACGGGCCTTTGCGCATGCTGACGTCTTCGCCGGAAACCGGGTCTTTGCCGAGCGTGCGCGGGAGCTTGAATTCTTCGCCTTGCTCATCAGTCATCGTTGGGCCGCCCATATCGCCGATTTGCGCCTTGTGGTTGCATTCGGGATAATTCGAGCAGGCGATATACGGGCCGAAGCGGCCAATTTTGAGGCCGAGTTTTCCTGTTTTGCAGGCCGGGCAGGCACGCGGGTCTTTGCCCTCAACGGAATTGCCAAACGCATAGGCGCCGAGCAGGTGGTCGAGTGCTTCGAGTACTTGCGACACTTTGAGTTCCTTGCTTTCCTCGATCTTGGCGATAAAATCGCCCCAGAATTCGCGCAGCACTGTTTTCCAGTCGCGCTCGCCCGCCGATACGTCGTCGAGTTTGCTTTCGAGGTCAGCGGTAAATCCATACTCGACATATTTTTCGAAAAAGCTGACAAGGAAGGCGTTGACCAAACGTCCGAGCGATTCGGCGATGAAACGTTTTTTATCGAGGCGCACATAGCCGCGATCCTGCAACACCGAAATAATGGCGGCATAGGTCGAGGGACGGCCAATGCCGAGTTCTTCGAGTTTTTTGACGAGGCTCGCTTCCGAGAAACGCGGCGGTGGCTCAGTAAAATGCTGCTCGGGACGGATTTCCTTCACCGCCATTTTTTCATTGGGTTTTACATTCGGCAGGCGCGATTCGCCTTCTTCGTCCGCTTCGTCGTCATGGCCTTCCTGATAGAGTTTCAGGAAGCCTTCGAATTTGATAACCGAGCCGCTGGCGCGCAATACCGCTTGCTTATCGGTGGCGGCAATTTCAACGATCACCTGATCGAGCAGCGCATTTTCCATTTGGCTGGCGACCATACGTTTCCAGATCAGGTCGTAGAGTTTCGCCTGATCGGCATCGAGCTGGCCGGACATGGATTGCGGTGTGCGGGTGACGTCGGTGGGGCGGATGGCTTCGTGCGCTTCCTGCGCGTTTTTAGCTTTGGTTTTGTAGACGCGCGGAGCCTCTGGCATAAATTCATTGCCGTAGCTTTTGCCGATGAAATCGCGTGCTTCGGTAATGGCGTCGGCCGAGACGGTAACGCCGTCGGTACGCATATAGGTGATGTCGCCGGCTTCGTATAATTTCTGCGCCACCTGCATGGTCCGCTTTGCGCCAAAGCCAAGCTTACGCGCCGCTTCCTGCTGCAATGTTGAGGTCGTGAAAGGCGGCGCAGGCTGGCGCTTGACCACTTTCGGTTCGATGCTTGCCACCTGATAGGATTTTTTATTGAGTGCAGCGACGATGGTTTCGGCCTGATCCTGTTTGGTAATGGTGAATTTTTCGATTTTCTCACCGGCATATTCGACCAATCGCGTCGTCAGCGGATTGCCCGACTCGTTACTTAAAAGCGCTTTAATATCCCAGTATTCGCGGGAAATAAACTGTTCGATTTCTTCATCGCGTTCGCAGATTAAACGTAGTGCCACGGATTGCACGCGTCCGGCGGATTTGCTGCCTGGGAGCTTGCGCCATAATACCGGCGACAGGGTGAATCCTACGAGATAATCCAGCGCACGGCGGGCCTGCTGCGCGTTGACCAGATTCATGTCGAGTTCGCGCGGATGCTTGAACGCTTCGACGATGGCTTTCTTGGTGATTTCATCAAACGTGACGCGGTAAATTTTGAGGCCTTTATGGATGGCCTTCGATTCTTTCAGCGCTTCGAGCACGTGCCATGAAATGGCCTCGCCCTCGCGGTCCGGATCGGTGCAGAGATAGAGCGCGTCGGCGTCTTTGCACGCCTTGGCGATGGGGGTGAGATGCTTTTTTGCATCGGCATCGACTTCGTAGGTGATCGAAAAATCGTCATCGGGGCGCACCGAACCATCCTTGGCCGGAAGGTCGCGCACGTGCCCGAACGAGGCAAAAACCTCGTAATCCTTTCCGAGGTATTTATTGATCGTTTTCGCTTTGGACGGTGATTCTACGACGACTACATTCACTATGCGACTTCTTCCATCATTTCGGTGAGATACACCTTGTTGCCACTGCTGCGTTTCAATCTTCCCGCCAGTTCGAGTTCGAGCAGGATGGTCAGCACCGTTTGGGGAAGTGTTTCGCATTGTTCGATCAATTCGTCAACAGAAACCGCCGTAATGCCCAGTTTTCCTATAATTTTCCGGCGCATCTCAGCCATCTCGTTTTTGTTCGGGGCGGTTTCGCGCGTGTCGGATGCATAGGTGACGGCCGGAGTTTCTTCGAGCGTCGTATTGCGCAGGGAGGCGATGCCCTGCAAGATATCGCCGACGGATTCGGTCATAATCGCTCCTTGTTTTATCAGCTGGTTACAGCCCTTGCTGCGCGGGTCGAGCGGCGAGCCGGGCACGGCGAATACCTCGCGGTTATTTTCCACGGCGAAACGTGCCGTGATCAACGAGCCCGATTTGGGCGATGCCTCGACGACGACGGTGCCGAGCGTCATCCCGGCGATGATGCGGTTGCGCCCGGGGAATGCGCCGCTATAGGGAATCGCGCCATAAGGCTGTTCGCTGATGATCGCACCGCCCTGGCCGATCAATTTATAAAGTCCCTCGTTTTCCGGCGGGTAAATATTGTCGATGCCACCGGCGATGACGGCGACGGTGCCGCTATCCAGCGCGCCTTTATGCGCATAGGTATCGATCCCGCGGGCGAGGCCGGATACGACGACGATATTATTTTCCCCCAACTCGCGGCTCAAACGCCCGGCGAACTGGCAGCCGTTAGCGGAGGCATTGCGCGCCCCGACCATGGCGACGGAATCCTTCTGTTGCCACAGATGCGTGTGGCCGAGCACGGTAATCACCGGCGGAGGGTCATTAAGCGTGTGCAGCAATTTGGGATATTCGGGTGCGCCGTATAATATAAGTTTTGCACCGAAACGGCTGACATCGTCGATTTCGCGCAATACATTTTCGCGTGGGCAGGCGACGAGCGGATTCTTGCGCCCGCCGCGTATGGATAGGTCGGGCAGGGCGTCGAGCGCAGCTTTAGCGCTCCCAAATTTCCGGATCAGATGGAAGAACGTCACCGGCCCGACATTCAGCGTGCGTATCAGGCGCAACACATCAAGGAGGTTTTCCGAGGTCAGGCTCGGATATTGCATCGTGAACGTCGAATAGCTCATACTCTGCTCTCCTTAAAATGATGTTCGGTTCCCTCCAGCAGCCGTTGGACGTTACTGCGGTGCGTAAATAATATCAATAATCCCAGCATCAGGCAGAGCAGGGCGGCCATGTCGCCGGCGATGACGTAGGCGGCAATCGACGAATAGCCGAGGCTCAAAAGCGATGCCAGCGACGAGATGCGCATGAAGAAAAATACCGTAAGCCAAATAAGGCAGACGCTAAGCCCGATCATCCAGTGCACGGCGAATAATACGCCGATGGCGGTGGCGACGCCTTTGCCGCCCTTAAAACGCAACCATACCGGGAAAATATGTCCAATGACGGCAAACAGCCCGGCGAATAATATATAATCGGTGGAATATAAAGCGCTGGCCAGCGTGACGGCAGCGAATCCTTTGCCGCCATCGAGTAATAAGGTGAGAATACCAAGGCCCTTATGGCCGGTGCGCATGACATTGGTCGCGCCGATATTGCCCGATCCGATTTTGCGTATGTCGCCCAGCCCCGCCATTTGGGTGATCAGCAGCCCGAACGGGATCGAACCCAGCGCGTAGGCGAGTCCCGATGCTTTCAACAGGCAGCTAAAGATCAGCATTCCATTTATATCCGTGCGTGTTATTTTTTTATACCGTCCAGAAACCCCTGAAGCATATAGCTTGCCGCCAGTTTGTCTACCAGTTGTGCGCGCCGCGCCCGCGACATATCCGCTTCCAGCATGGTACGTTCGACAGCGACGGTGCTGAGTCGCTCGTCCCACAATAATATAGGGAGCGCGATTTGCTTTCCAAGGTTGGCGGCGAAGGTGCGCATCGATTGCGTGCGCGCCCCTAAGCTTCCGTCCATATTAACGGGGTAGCCGACGACCATTCCCGTGATCGCATGCGCCGCAACGATTTTTTTCAGCTCCTCCATATCCTTGGCGAATTTCCTGCGCTCGATGGTCAGCAGCGGCGAGGCGATGGTGCGCGTGGCGTCCGACAGCGCCAGCCCGATGGTTTTCTCGCCGACATCAAGACACAGCAGCCGCCCCGAAGCGGGCAGGGACTGGGTGAATTCAGCGGCCGTGGCTATCGCCATAGTGTCACCCCGCACTTGTTGCGGGGTCTGGTGATAATATGAATGAGGTTATCAAATATGTGCATATATCAACTTGTCATTATTGAAGATTCACATTAAAACCGAACTTCGCCGATAGGTAAAGGAAAACCGGACCCCGCAACAAGTGCGGGGGTGACAAGGAAGGATTCATGGCTTTAGATTCACAGGCAGTCGCTAAAATCGCCCGTCTCGCCCGCATCAAGGTGAGCGAGGAAGAAAAGGCGCATTACGCGCACGAAATTTCCGGCATCCTGCAATGGGTGGAACAGCTCGGCGAAGTCAATACCGACGGCGTGCCGATGCTGACATCAGTCTCCGAAGTCAAACTGCCATGGCGCGAGGACATCGTCACCGACGGCAACCAGCAGGAAGCGGTGGTTAAAAATGCCCCCGCCAGCGATTATGGCTGTTTTGTTGTGCCGAAAGTGATCGAATAATGACCCTCCGCACACTCACACTTTCTGCCATGCGCGACGGGTTGCTCAAGAAGGAATTCTCTGCGACGGAGCTCGCGGGCGCGCATCTGGACGCGATCGAAAAAATCAATCCGGACATGAATGCGTTTATCACCATTACCCGTGATAAGGCGATGGACATGGCCAAAAACTCCGATGCCAAACTGGCCAAAGGGCAGGGCGGATTGATCGAAGGCATCCCCGTCGGCGTCAAGGATTTATTCTGTACCAAAGATGTGCTGACCACCGCCGCGTCGCATATTCTCGATGGTTTCAAGCCGCAATATGAATCGACCGTCACCACCAATATCTGGAATCAGGGCGGCGTGATGCTCGGCAAGCTCAACCTTGACGAATTCGCCATGGGCTCGTCGAACATGACGTCGCATTACGGCCCGGTGAAAAACCCGTGGAAGAAAAAAGGCAGTGATGCACCATTGGTTCCGGGCGGCTCGTCCGGCGGCTCGGCAGCGGCGGTTGCAGCCGATTTATGCCCGATTGCACTCGGCACCGACACCGGCGGTTCGATCCGCCAGCCCGCGTCTTTCTGCGGCATCGTCGGCATCAAACCAACCTATGGCCGTTGCTCGCGCTATGGCATCGTCGCGTTTGCGAGTTCCTTGGATCAGGCCGGGCCGATCACGCGCAACGTGCGCGATTCCGCCATCATGCTGAATGTGATGTGTGGACACGATGCAAAAGATTCAACATCCGCGCCCATCGCTGTGCCTGATTTCGAAGCGGCGCTGACCGGCAACATCAAGGGAAAAAAAATCGGCATTCCCAAGGAATACCGGCCCGACGGCATCGACCCGGAAATCAACGCGATGTGGGATAATGGCATCAAGTTGCTGAAAGAAGCGGGCGCGGAAATCATCGACATTTCATTGCCGCACACCAAATACGCACTCGCCACCTATTATATCGTTGCGCCTGCGGAATGTTCATCCAACCTCGCGCGCTATGACGGCGTGCGTTTCGGCCTGCGTGTCATGCCGGAAAAAGGTAATCTGAACGACATGTACGAAGCGACGCGTGCCGCCGGTTTCGGCCATGAAGTCAAGCGCCGCATCATGATCGGAACGTATGTTTTGTCGGCCGGTTATTACGATGCTTATTACAAAAAAGCGCAGCGCGTACGCTGGCTCATCGCCAATGATTTCAATGAAGCCTTCAAAAAGGTCGATGCGATTCTGACGCCGACAGCGCCCTCCGCTGCATTCGGTTTCGATTATAAGCCGAGCGACCCGGTCGAAATGTATCTAAATGACGTATTCACCGTGCCGACGTCATTAGCGGGCTTGCCCGGCATTTCGCTCCCCGGCGCGTTGAATAAGGATGGTTTGCCGCTCGGATTGCAACTGATTGGAAAAGCGTTCGATGAAGAGGGGCTTCTGAATGTCGCCTATGCGCTCGAGCAGGCGATTGGATTTAAAGGGAAGCCCGTATGAGCCAGATGATCAAAGGCAACACAGGCGACTGGGAAATCGTGATTGGGCTTGAAGTCCACGCGCAGGTGACCAGCAATTCAAAATTATTTTCCGGCGCAAGCACGCTATTCGGCAATGAACCGAACGCCAACGTATCGTTCGTCGACGCGGGAATGCCCGGCATGCTGCCGGTGATTAATGCGCGTGCCATCGAGCAGGCGGTGAAAACCGGCCTTGCGATTAATGCGCAGATTAATCTGAAAAGCGTGTTTGACCGCAAGAATTATTTCTACGCCGATCTGCCGCAGGGCTATCAGATTTCGCAGTTCCTCGACCCCATCGTCGGCAAGGGCGAAGTGTTGCTCGATATGCCGGACGGTTCGGTCAAACGCGTCGGCGTAACGCGCATCCATCTCGAGCAGGACGCCGGGAAAAGCTTGCATGAATACAACCCGAAATTTTCCTATATCGATTTGAATCGCGCCGGTGTGACGCTGATGGAAATTGTATCGGAACCGGATATGCGCAGCGCCGACGAAGCGGCGGCGTATCTCAAAAAACTGCGTGCTATCGTGCGCTATATCGGCGCGTGCGACGGCGATATGGAAAAAGGCAGCATGCGCTGCGACGCTAACGTTTCCGTGCGCAAACCCGGCGGCGAGCTGGGCACGCGCTGCGAAATTAAAAACGTGAACTCCGTGCGCTTCCTGCACAAAGCTATCGAATATGAAGCGATGCGCCAGGTCGAAATCATCGAATCCGGCGGAAAAATCGATCAGCAAACGCGCCTGTTCGACTCGGCCAAGGGCGAAACACGCACCATGCGCAGCAAGGAAGACGCGCATGATTACCGCTATTTTCCCGACCCGGATTTATTGCCGCTGGAAATCACGCAGGATTATGTCGATGCGCTGAAAAAATCCCTGCCGGAACTGCCCGACCAGCGCAAGCAGCGCTACATGGAAAAGTTCGGCCTGTCCGCCTATGATGCGGGCGTGATCGTCGGCGAGCAGGAATATGCGCAGTATTATGAACAGCTCGCGGCGAAGCATGATCCGAAGCTGGCCGCCAACTGGATGACTGGCGAATTGTTCGGGCGGCTCAACAAGCTCGGCGTCGATATCACCGAGTCGCCGATTTCCGCCGATGCGCTGGGTGGTTTGCTCGGCCTGATCGAAGACAACACGATCTCCGGAAAAATCGCCAAAGATGTACTTGATCTGATGTTCGAAACTGGAAAATCCGCGAGCGCCATCGTCGAAGAAAAAGGCCTTCGCCAAGTGACCGACACCGGCGCCATCGAAAAAGTCATCGACGAAGTCATGGCAGGCAACCCGGACAAGGTTGCCGAGTATCGCTCGGGCAAAGATAAGTTATTCGGATTTTTTGTTGGGCAGGTGATGAAACTCTCCGGCGGCAAGGCCAACCCGGCTGCGGTTAACGACTTGTTGAAAAAGAAGCTTTCCTAAAGTTTCTGCCACAATATTAATGTGGCATGCTGTTTGCATTATAATGCACAGATAATTATCGACAGGTAATGTATAACGCCAAAGGTGCATGTGAAATATTCTATTATTATAGCAAGTTCTGCGTTTCTTCTGGCCGCGTGTGACGTGGTAAAAGATAATGCGCAGGATGGATTTACCGCCGTGGATGATGGTTATCACGGTACGCGGGATAGCGTTGTTGCGGTGAAGGATGGAGCGGTGGAAGCCGGGCAGCATGCCGCCGGGTTAGGGGAAGCCGCCAAAGAAAGAGCCTTCGATATGACCGATCATGTGGCATATTGGCTCACGCCCATGCCGAAGGAAGTGCCGAAGCCGGTAACCTCTTCATACTGCTATCATACGCTGCAGGACATATTATGCTACCGCATGCCGATGCCGGGCTGGGAAAACAGGTTGGTGGCATATCAGGGCACGGATGCGCCGCCGCCGCCGCCCGCTACGATGGAACTTATGGCTAAGGGGGCGGTCGTTGCGGCGCCGTTGCCCCAGGCGCGTGCGGCTGAGGCAAAGCCTATATTTGCCGAGGTTCCAGCCGATCCTACCGTGAAAAATAAAAATTCGACGTCGGACGTTCCGGCGGTGGTCGATGCCAGTCACGAGCAGTTGCCCGATCCGACGCTGGCTCCCCAATTATAACGAAATATTAGTCGACAAAAGCCAGGTCGCGTTGCTTCCATTCGAGCGTATCGAATGCAGCGCAGTTGGGGCAATGCGCATCCCATTCCCGTGTGGCGTGACCGCATGCGCTGCATATCCATGAAGAATGCGTAGCATCCGATTGCGCGGTTGCGGCAAGTTTTTTCCGCAGCTTCGCTTGCTTGTTTTCAGGTTCCCGCGCAATAGCGTTACGCAGTGCTTCAGCCAGTTGTGCGTGCGGCGTCTTGTCCTGTGCACGGAAAAGGAGAGAGATGGCTTTGCCTTGCTGCCCGTTGGCGGCAAATGCTTTGGCGGCAAACAATACACAGGGCACAAAATACGGCAATTGTTTCAGCGCTTGCTTTGCTGCAGCCAGCGCCGCTTCCTTCTGCCCTGCTTCCAGCAATTGTTTGCCTTGTTGCACGTATAAAATGCCTTTGTAATGCCGCATTTCGCTACGCGTAATCTTGCCTTTGCGTACGGTTTTATCGATGGCGATCATCCCCTGCTGCCACAAGCCAAGGCGCAGCTGTAGGCTAAGGACGGGCGCGAGGCTGCCCGCGTTCAGGGCGTGGGCACGCTCTGCCAGCGTCAGCGCATTCGGTAACATTTGTTGTTTGGTGGCGACATCGCTTAAGGAGCGCGCGGCGAGATATTCGGTTTCCGGGTGCTCCAGCATTTGCGTGAGCAGCATGCGGGTTTTATCCTCGTCGCCGTGGCTGCGGGCGATTTGTGCCGATAGAAGCAACGTGATCGGCGTACGGCCCAGCAGTTTTTCCGCCTTGCGCGTGTGAAGCTGCGCGCCTTTGTTGTCGGCGGCGGCGAGGGCGGCGACACTGTAGGTCAGTTCGGTCAGGCCTTTTTTATAGCGTTTGAGGCTGCGCCGGTTCGAAACATATTCCGGCGCCAGTACGATACGGCGGATAAGCGTGTACGCATAGGCCAGCACCACGGCCGAAACCAGCAACAATACCAGTAGGAAGGCGAAGCTGGTATCGATGCGGTAATCGAACCAGTGGATGGTGACGTTGCCGGGATTTTCCGCCACCCATGCGGCGGTAATGCCGATGCAGGTCAGGAATACGAGCAACAAAAGCAGGTTGATCATTGTGCGGACGCGGCTGGGGTTGCATCGGGTGCGGGCTTGGCAGTGTCGCTCGCTATCGCCAGCTGCAATTCATCCACAAGCTGGCGTGCATGCAGGCTGTTTTTCGCGTCGCCAACCCATGGCGCGAAAACGGCTGCGGCAGGCGGCGATAAGGCCGTCAGCTCTTTAATCGCACCATCTATGTCCGCGCGATCCATTTTGGCTTCGGCACGCGCCACGATAGCCTCATCGTTATTGCCTTGCTGCTTTTCCCCGACCTTGCGGATAAGAATCAGTGAACGGACATTGCGCATCAGCGGATTGCTGGCATCGTTCGCCGCAAGCGCTGGCGGCACCAGCGGGCCAAACCGGTTTTGCAGGGACGCGGGCGTGGGCGCGCCGCGTTCACTGAGTGGCGTAAGCTGCGCGAGCAGGGCAGTGGCTTTTGCATTATCTACCAGCTGCGGACGCAACTGGTTGAGGGGTGCGGCAAAAGGCTCCCCGCGCAGGAGAGTCTCTTTTAGAATGTCAAATGTTGTGGCTTTTTCCAGATGCGACGATAGCTGGCGTGCCGTTTGCTCCTTCACGTCGTTGAGTTTTTGCTCCAGCGCATGAATGCTTTTATCCTGCGCTTCTATCTGCGTTTCAAGCTGGGCGATGTGCTCTTTATCTGCGCCTGTTACGCCCGTGCCATCGTTTTCATGCGCTTTTATCCACGCTTCGAGGTGATCGACGCGGTCGTTCAGGCGGGTCATGTCATCGGGCGCGGCGGTTGTGACGGTGCCCTTAGCGGTAGATTGCTCTGCCGTCGGTGCAGGGTGCGGGTACGTTCGCGCCAGGTTTTTCCCGCCTATCACCGTCCATAGTACAAACAAGGCCACTGCTGCAAACGCGAGTTTGCGCAGGACGGTAAAGAGGTGCGGTGTAGCGCGTGGTTGCGGTTCTTCAGCTTCTTCGGACATGTCTACCTCTCAAATACATTATTCACGCACTCCAGCAGAGATGCAAGCGTTGCTTCGCGCGTAATGTGAATGCTTTTCCACGGCGAGGATTGCAGCGGCTCGGCAACGGAGGCGCTGAGGCAGAAACCCTGCAAATGCGCCACCGACTTGTTCATTCCGGCTTTGGCCAGCAGCTCGGTGAAAATATGGGCGGTGCGCTGCGACAGGAAGGTGACCGCGTCGATCTGCGTACGCCGCAGATGCTCGATGAGTATGTCCGATAATTGTTCGGAGGCGATGGCCTCATAAAGCGCCAGGCGCTGCACGTGCATGTCTTTGGCGGTGAGCGCGGCATCCATATCGACGCGCACATGCTCGCCGGACAAATATAAAAAGCGCGAATCGGCATCGTAGCTGTCGCCGATGCTGCCGATCAATTTCTGCGCGTTTCCCCCGGCGACGCTGACGCGCGTAAACCCAAGGGAATAAGCGACGCGTGCAGTGGCTTCTCCCACGCAAATCAAAAACGGGTCGCGCAGGTCGGAAAGCAGCGACAATGCCTGCACGGCGTGGCGGCTGGTAACGATGACGGCATCGGGCTCATCCATCAGCGCATGATGCAGCTCCTGACGCAACGTGTGGTTCAGGTAAATGCTGGTTAGCGGCTCGTGGATGACGCGGTAGCCATGGTGATGCAGCAAATCCGTCAGTATTTTTTCATCGCCGACGGGGCGAGTAATAACAATAGTCGCATCGCTCATAAGGCCTCGATAATGACCTGTGCCTGCGCGAGCGGATATTCGTCGGTGAGGCTGACATGGATGGCAGCTTTCATGCCTTTTGGCGTGAGGGATTTGAGGCGGGCCAGAGCCTTTCCGTGTAGCGTGATTTTCGGTGCGCCGCGCTTGTCGTTGAGCAGTTCGATGTCGATAAAGAGCGCGTCTTTGCCGATGCCGCTGCCGAGTGCCTTGGCCACGGCTTCCTTGGCGGCGAAGCGCTTGGCGTAAGCGCTCGCACGCTGCTCGCGCGCGTCGCAGGTGGCCTGTTCCTTCACCGTGAATGTGCGCGCGAGAAAACGTTTGCCGGATTTTTCCAGCAGCTTTTCTATGCGGCGGATATCCACCATGTCGATGCCGCTACCGAGGATCATGATCTTGCCTCATCCATTACCGCCCGCATTTTCCGTATCGCTTCTTCCAGCCCCACGAATATCGATTCACCGATGAGGAAATGGCCAATATTCAGTTCGATGATTTCCGCTATGGCGGCGATGTGGGCGACATTATCGTATGTCAGCCCGTGTCCGGCATGGGCTTCGATTCCAAGGCCGCGCGCGAGCATCGCCGCTTCGGAAATCGCATGGCGTTCTGTTTCGCGCGCCGTGCCGAGCAGGTGGCAGTAATGCCCAGTGTGGATTTCGATGGCGCGCGCACCGATGCGATGAGCCGCATGAATCTGGTCGTGCGATGGCGCGATAAACAACGACACGCGGCTGCCGTTGTCTTGCAATTTTTGCACAAACGGCGTTAGTTCTTTTTCAAGTTTCAGCGCGTCCAGACCGCCTTCGGTCGTCAGCTCCTCGCGTTTTTCCGGCACGATGCATACGGCGTGTGGCTTTATTTTCAGCCCTATGGCGAGCATCTCCGCCGTCATCGCCATTTCTAAATTCAGCGGCAGTGCGACTTCGTTTTTGAGCCGCTCGATATCATGGTCGCGGATATGCCTGCGGTCTTCGCGCAGATGCGCGGTAATACCGTCAGCGCCTGCGTCCTTCGCCAGCAGCGCTGCTCGCACCGGGCATGGATGATCACCGCCGCGCGCATTGCGCACAGTCGCCACATGGTCGATATTGATGCCGAGGCGGAGTTTGGTCATTATAAATCTCGCTGCATTAAAACCGTATCCACCCACATATCGAATTTGAATCCTACGTTTTGCAGGACGCCAGCTTGCCGGAATCCCAGTTTTTCATGGAATTTTATGGAAGTGTTGTTATCAGTTCCGGCGATAACTGCGACCAATTGCTTATAGCCTTTTGCACGGCATATCGTTATCAGCGCATCCAGTAACGCATGTCCGACGCCCGTGCCTTTATAGCCTTCGGCGACATAGACCGATTCTTCTACGGTAAAGCGGTATCCCGTACGCAGGCGATACGGAAAAGCATAAGCATAGCCCACGACATTGCCGTCTATTTTTGCGACGATATAAGGCAACGATTTTTCGCGCGATTTGTTCCAGCGGGCTTTTAACTCTTCAATATCCGGCGCCACATCTTCCAGCGACACGGTGGTTTTTTCCACATAAGGCGCATAGATGCGGCGTATTTCCGCAAAATCGCTCTCCTGCGCATCGCTGACAATGACATTGCTATGTTTGGTAACGCTCGACACTCTGCACGACTTCCTTGCTGCGTAAATTGGCGATGATGTTGTTGAGATGGCGCACGTCGCGGACTTCGATGTCGATCAGGATTTCGAAGAAATCGATGGAGCGGTTGATGATCTTGAAATTGCTGATATTGCCCATTTCCTTGGCGATGACGTTGGTAACGGTGGCGAGCGCCGCCGGTTCGTGGCTGATATGCGCCCGCAGGCGGCCGATATGGCTCGCGTCGGATTGGTCGCGCTCCCATGCGACGTCGATCCAGCGTTCCGGCGCATCGGAATAATTTTCGAGCGTTTCGCATTCCAGCGTGTGGATGGTGATGCCTTTGCCGGTGGTGACGATGCCGACGATACGGTCGCCGGGAATCGGATGGCAGCAGCCGGCGAAATGGATCGCCATGCCGGGGATGAGGCCCTTGATCGGCATCGGCGCACTGCCGCTGGCTTTCTTTTTGCGGAACGGATTCGACAGGTTCGACAGCATCGTGCCGACGCTGGATTGGTTGCTTGATTTTTTCTCGCCGATGACGATTTCCATCACCTGCTGGCGCGAGAGCAAGCCTTCGCCGACTTCGGCGAGCAAATCGTCTACCGATTTTTTATTGAATTGCGGCAGGTGCGGTTCGATCATTTTTTCGTTTAATTCGTGCCCTTCCTGCTTGAAGGTTTTGGCGAGCACGGCGCGGCCGAGCGTAATATATTCATTGCGCTGCTGCGTGCGGATGAATTTGCGGATTTCGCTTTTGGCTTTGCCGGTGACGACGAAACGCTCCCACGAAGGCGACGGGGTTTGCGTTTTGCTGGTGATGATTTCGATCTGGTCGCCGTTTTTGAGCTTGGTGCGCAGCGGCACGATGCGGCCGTTTATTTTTGCGCCAACGCACGTATCGCCCACGCCCGAATGCACGGCATAAGCGAAATCGACCGGCGTTGCGCCGCGCGGAAAGGCGAGGATGTCACCTTTGGGCGAGAAGCAGAACACTTGGTCGTGATACATCTCCAACTTGGTATTTTCAAGAAACTCTTCCGGGTTCGACGATTTGTCGAGGATGTCCAAAAGCTCGCGTATCCAGCGGAATTGCTTGCCGTCGCGCACGGCGCTCTCGGAGGTGTGGCTCTGCTTATAGGCCCAGTGCGCGGCGAGACCGTACTCGGCGATTTCGTCCATGTCGTTGGTGCGGATCTGGATTTCGACACGCTGCTGGCCCGGTCCCAGCACGGAGGTATGCAGCGACTGGTACCCGTTGGATTTCGGCGTCGAAATGTAATCCTTGAATTTTCCGGGAATAATGTGCCATTCGGCGTGGATGACGCCTAGCGCCTGATAGCATTCCGCGACCGAATCGACGACGATGCGGAAGGCGATAATGTCGGACAACTGCTCGAAATCGGTGTTTTTGCTTTCCATCTTTTTCCAGATGGAAAACGGTTTTTTCTCGCGGCCATACACTTTCGCGTTAGGCAGTCCCGCTTCGTTCAGCTTTTGCCGGATGGTATAAAGCGTTTTGTCCATTTCCGCCTGTCCTGCGTCACGCAGGAAATTCAGTCGTGTGACGATAGATTCGCGCGCTTCCGGATAGAGTTCGGCAAACGCCATGTCCTGTAAATCATCCTTTATGTTGCGCATGCCGATACGTTCGGCGAGTGCGGCGTAAATCTCCACGGTTTCGCGGGCGATGCGCTGGCGCTTTTCCGGATTTTTGATGTATTTGATCGTTTCCATATTGTGCAGGCGGTCGGCCAGCTTGACCAGCAGCACGCGCAAATCCTCGCTCATCGCAATCAGCAATTTGCGGAAATTTTCCGCTTGATTCAGATTGTCGGATTTGCCTTCGAGGCGCGAAAGCTTCGTCACGCCATCGACGAGGTTGCGGATTTCCTTGTTAAAAGTTTGCTCAATGTCGTCAAGCGTAACCTCGGTGTCTTCCACCGTATCGTGCAGCAGCGCGGTAACGATGGAGGCGGTGTCGAGCTTATATTGCGTGAGTTTATAGGCAACTTCGACCGGGTGCGAGAAGTAGGGATCGCCGGAAGCGCGTTTCTGCGCGCCGTGCGCCTTCATCGCGAACACATAAGCGCGATTGATCAGGTCTTCATCGGCGTCTGGATCGTAAGATTTAACTTTTTCAACGAGTTCGTATTGACGGATCATGGATCAATGATAGCGGAAGGGGATGGAGATGAGAAGGGAAATTACAACCCCGTTTTTACATGTCAAACTGCCAACACATCGATTTATATCGAAATTGCCGCAATCAGCACAATTTGATTAAATATTGTTTACAATTGTTACGCATAAATAGTTGAAATAATACAGTTTTTCAACTTGCACCTTTAACGGTTTTTTAAGTATGAAAGCGGTATCATCGGCAGATTGAGTAATATGCATGAAGCTATGCCCTTCGCAAATTTTCCGGACGCGCTGTCCTATTGCTTATCGCCGCTTTGCTCGCTGCTTTTATGGCGGTGTCGGTGCGTAATCGTTTGTCGCAGACCCCGGTCGCGGAAGCGCCGGCGCCGACCGCGCGTATTGTTGTCGCCAAGCGCGATTTGGCGCTGGGTACTTTTGTGCAGGGGGCGCAGGATCTCGATTGGGGCCCGGTTCCGCCCGATGTGGTTGCACAGAACGCTGCGGCCGCCGCCGCTTTAACCGCCGCTACCGCGCCGACAGATGACGGTAGCACTCCGGCTGCGCCGCCCGCCGTAACCGCCGCCGTTGCAGCGGCTGCTGCGAAGGACGTATTTATGCATGAAGGTTCGGTCAAGCTTACGGATTTCAACGGTGCGGTCGTACGCCATAGTTTGCGCGCGGGTGACCCGGTGACGCAGACGACGCTGATGAAATCGGGCGAGGGTGGGTTTATGTCGGCGGTGCTGAGTCCCGGCATGCGCGCTGTTTCGATTTCCGTTAATCCTACGTCGGGCAACGCCGGATTCGTATCGCCCGGCGATCATGTCGATCTCATTGTGACGCACCACATTAAAACCATATCTTCCGGTGCGAATGGCACGGAAGAATCGGTGGTGAGCGAAACGTTTGTGCACGATGTGCGTGTTGTAGCCGTCGACCAGATGCTCGATAACCCCGACAGCAAAGCCATTCTGGCTAAAACGGTAACGGTGGAAGTCACGCCACGCCAGGCGGAGCAGGTTTCCGTCGGTGCGGAAATGGGTAAGATATCGATTGCGCTGCGTAGCGTGGCGATAAGCGATGCGAAACCGAAAACCGATGCCAAAGCCGATAAGGACGATACCCATGATAATGCCCATACGCTCGCGGATATTTATGGTGCGGACGATGCCGGTCAGCCGCGCGACCGCGATAGCGGCTATACGCGCGATGCCGATCTCAGCCAGCTGCTCGGGCATAAAAGTGCTTCTGCGCCGCGCGTGCTGGTGATACGCGGCGATAAGAGCGAAACGGTCGATTTTTATCAGGATAAACAATGATGAAATTATCAGCATTTTTTCGGTTGGCGTTGGTGATGGCGTTTGTGGCGCCGGCTGCGGCCATGGCGATCGGGGAAGAAGTCCTCGACGTTGAAATCAATAAGGGAACGCTGGTGCATCTTAATCGCCCGGCGGCTTCGGTGGTGATTTCCGATCCCAATACCGCTGATGTACAGGTCGTTTCGCCGAAGCTGATTCTGGTGCGCGGCAAAAAAATCGGCGAAACCAGCTTCTATGCCATCGATGCGCAAGACGAAACCATTATCGATGCCGTGGTGCATGTCACTCACAATATCAGCGATCTGGAACGCACGATAAAACGCATCGCGCCGAACGCCGATGTCGGGTTTAAAACCGTTGATGGTGGTCTCGTGATGGATGGTGTCACCGGTTCCGTCGCCGAATCGGAAGATATCCGCAACGTCGCGTCGACGTTCATCGGCAAAGACGAAAAAATGGTCAATATGATCCGCTCCGCCGGTTCCGACCAGGTGACGCTGAAAGTCAAGATCGTCGAAATGAAACGCACCGACCTGAAAACGCTCGGCCTTAATCTTCAATCGTTCGTCAACCATAAGGATCTGGCGTTGCAATTGCTGCAAGGCAACAGCATCTCGGTCAACGGTAGCGGCGTATTGCAGCGCTCGACAAACACAGATACCAATATTTTCGCTCAGTACAAGAGCGGAGGGACGACAATCGGCGGCGTCATCGATGCGCTCGAAACGCAAGGGTTGGCGAATGTGCTGGCCGAGCCAAACCTGACGACGACGTCCGGGCAGGCGGCCAGTTTCCTTGCTGGCGGCCAATTTCCGATTCCGGTGGTGCAGTCCAGTGCCGGCGGCGCGCCGACAGTTACCATCCAGTACCAGCCGTTCGGCGTCAGCCTGAAATTTACTCCCGTGGTGATGTCGCATGACCGCATGAGCATTACCGTGGCACCCGAAGTAAGCACGCTCGATTTCAGCAATCCGATTCAGGTGTCGGGCGTTACCTACCCGATTCTGCTGGTGCGTCAGGCATCGGCGGTGGTCGAACTGGGCAGCGGCGACAGCTTTATGCTGGCCGGGCTTCTGCAAAACGAAACCAGCAATACCATCAATAAATTCCCCGGGCTCGGCGATCTGCCGGTACTCGGTACGCTCTTCCGCTCGACGCAATTCCAGAACGACGAAACGGAACTGGTAATTCTGGTGACGCCGTATCTCGTGCACCCGGTAGCAGAGAGTGCCAAGCTGCAAACGCCGCTGGACGGGTATGTGCCGCCGAACGATTTGCAGTTGCTTATGACCGGAAACCTGTATCAGCAGCAGCCGATGCAACGTGAAGAAAAAGCGCCGCCCGCCATGCCGAAATTGCATGGCGACGGTGGGTTTATTGAGGAATAGCCATATGAAAAAATACTCTTCGCATTTCAGGAATTGGCGTTGTTATCCTTTGGTTTCGCCGTGCTCACGTAGTAGGTCTACGCTCCGCGCGGCTCACCTCGGCTGCCTAGCCAATTCCCGAAATGCTTTGAGTATTTCCCATATCGTTTTAGTTTGCACCGTTTTCGCGCTGACCGGCTGCACGTCGCAATGGGATATGCACGGCGTCGATCCCAAAGAGTTCTACGCCGAGCATCCGATTAAAAATACGATCGAGATGCACGACCAGGCATATCAGCTGCATTTCGATTCCGCCGACATAAAATTATCGCCTGACTCCGTCGATGAATTGCGCGATCAGTTGCACGGTATTTCGATGGAAGCGGTACAATCGGTGCAGATTGAGCTTTCAAAAGCCGATATGAAGAACGAAGCGCGCAAAGCCTCGCTGCTGCATTTGCTGCGCGCAATGGGCTACAATAAAGGGAATGTACAGTTTATCGTATCGTCGGATTTATATCGCGGCGATATGCAATTGCTGCTGACCTATGCCACGGTCGTTTCGCCCGATTGCCCCGATTGGCGCCGGTCACCGGTTACGTCGTACAGCAATACCTTGCAGGGGAATTTCAAATGCTCGCAGGAAGTCAATCTCGGCCTGATGGTTGCCGATCCGCGCGATCTTGAACGGGGTACGGACAACATGCCGCCCGATACGGCCGAGCGCGCTTCCAAGGCATTGCAGGATTATCGTGCAGGTGTCGCTGCTGCGCCGCCGGTAGCCAATGCGTCAACGGCCAGCACGTCATCCGCGGTAGCAGCGGGCGTTGGCGCGGCAACGGGTGGTGGAAGCCAATAATTATACAGAGGTGCAATGTCTAAAAGCGATTCACATTCTGCCGACAAACCGCCCTTCATGGCCTTCGCCAGCGATGCGCAGGATGTCGCGACGCTTAAAAGTTTCGCCGCTTCGCATCAATGGGCGCAGGCGGATATCCATCAGGGCAATATTGCGACGGCGACGCAGTTTTTAAAAAACAGTGCGTCGCCTGCATTACTGCTGGTGGAAATTCCGTCGGTTGCGGAAGCCCCGGC
>Ga0206873_1112_pt2 | contig 22466 bp, 20 predicted proteins | sample Alteio_BWOrgCont_11_FD_152631 | JGI IMG/M metagenome (GOLD analysis project Ga0206873, IMG submission 152631) | Enriched cells from forest soil in Barre Woods Harvard Forest LTER site, Petersham, Massachusetts, United States -... | ecosystem: Environmental > Terrestrial > Soil > Temperate forest >...
GTTATATAACAATATAATTTTATACGATGCTTTATTCCTAACAGGGAAAATTTAGAAACAGATAATTCTTAACCGTTTAGTCCATAATGCTGGTTCGTCGCTGATCATCATGAGCCGTCGCTACAACAAACTGAACGGTGATTTCGGCGGCATCGTCGTCGCGGCGATCAACCCGGCTTACTTTACCGATTTTTATAATTCAGTCGCGTCCGGCAACCAGCGCTTCATGAGCCTCATGCTGTCCGACGGGACGGTGCTGGTATCGGGCCCCTATGCGAGTACGGAAGATGAAGCCCTGTCGAAAAAATGGTTGGGCGGCCAGGCCAAGCCAACGGAAGAAATCAAAAGCGATATCCAGACCGGCGGCGAGACCATGAAGATTGTAGCGGTCAAGGAACTGAAGCATATGCCGATCGCCGTATCGGTGGTCCTCGACGAAGAAGATTTCCTGCATACGTGGCGCCAGTCGCGCATGAAGGATATCGGCTTCCTCGCGCTGTTTACGATTTTCGGTTCGGTGCTGTCGTTCTTTGCCGTGGCGATGGCGCGCCAGATCATCCGCGTCGAAGAATCGGAAAGCGCCGCCATTCTCGCCAGCCAGGCCAAATCCGAATTCCTTGCCAACATGTCGCATGAACTGCGCACGCCGCTTAACGCCATCATCGGTTTTTCCGAGATGATCAATTCCGGTTATTTCGGCCCGCTGAACGCCAAGCAGAAAGAACGCATCCACGACATCAATTTATGCGGCAGCCATTTGCTGCAATTGATTTCCGACATCTTAGAATTCTCCAAAGGCGACGCAGGCAAGCTCGAACTGATCGAAGAAAAAGTCGATATGGGCGAGATCGTGAATGAATCGGTGCGCATCATGAACGGCAAGATCCGCAGCAAGGGCATCCATGTCGTGATGGCCATCGAGCCGTCGCTGCCGTGCCTGTGGGGCGATAAGCGCAAGGTGCGGCAGGTCATTATCAACCTGTTGTCGAACTCGGTCAAATTCACGCCGGAGAACGGAACCATTACGGTAGCGGTACGACTAGACCAGCATAATAATATGAACCTTATCGTCGCCGATACCGGCATCGGCATCGCCGAAAATGATATCTCTAAAGCCCTCTCCGTATTCGGGCAGGTTCATCGCAGCAAGAGCCACGAAGGCACAGGCCTCGGCCTACCGCTCTGTAAGATGTACGCCGAACTGCATGATGGCAAATTGCTCCTCACCAGCAAGCTCGGCGAAGGCACGACCGTGCGCGTCATCTTCCCGCATCAGCGGTTGCTTCCGAATAAGAAGGAAGGTTAAAAATATAGCAACTCATTGAATGGATTGCATATTGCTATTGGCGGCAGGGACCTCTGTAATAAAACCTTCATTTTTATCAGCTTTTGTCGAAACGGCCCTAAGGCTATAATGAGGTGTATTTAAATGAGGGTGTTATGTTTGGATTCGGATGGCTTAAAAAAGTTCCAGGTGCTATAGCGCACGGCTTTGAAGAATCCAAAGGATTCGTAGCCGCAGGCTGGAAGAATACCTCGGAATTCGCAGCAAAAGATTGGGCGAAAACGGCGGAAAATACGAAAGAACGCTGGAATTGGACAGCGGGAAAAGCAGCGACAGGCTGGAAGAATACGTCTGAGTTCGTAGCAAAGGATTGGGCGAAAACGGCGGAAAATACGAAAGAACGCTGGAAGAATACGTCGGAATGGACAACTAAAACCGCTGCGGCGGGCTGGAAGAATACGTCTGAGTTCGTAGCAAAGGATTGGGCGAAAACAGTTGAAAACACAAAAGAACGCTGGAAGAATACGAGCGGAGCGATAGTTAAGGGTTTTTCGGACCCTATGACAAATGTGATTAAGCCATCTGTAAACTTAGTAAAGAGAGGTGCGGGGGTAGTTTTTAACTACACAATTGCACCAGTAGGCCGTGGCATAAGTAATGTTACGGGGATGGCGGGCCGCGGGCTAGGAGCAACCGGCGAAGCTATAGGTAATGTTGCCGGCGCGACATACGAAAATATTCTTGCGCCGACGGGCGAATTTATAGGCAATACAGCAACAACGGCAGGTGCAGGGATAAAGGGTACGGCAGCTAGCGTTGGGACGACAGCGGCTATAGGAGCTGCCGGTATCGCAGCTACCAGCGTTTTAGCGGCATCGGTCGGTCAAAAACCTCGCCCTCAGCCGCGTCAGCAGACATGGTCTGAGGAAGTCGCCGGACAATCCAGAGGGCCTACTTTAGCCGTATAAACGCCATTGCCCTGACTTATTACAACCCCAGCACATCCTTCATCGAATATAGCCCCGGCTTCTGGCTTTTGGCCCACAGCGCCGCGTGGAGGGCGCCGGTGGCGTAGATTTCGCGGTTGAAGCCCTGATGTTTCAGTTCGATCACTTCGCCCGGTCCGGCGAACATGACGTTATGCAGGCCGACAACGTCGCCGCCGCGCAGTACGGAAAATCCGATATCGCCGTCTTTGCGCTCGCCGGTGATGCCGTCGCGGGCAGAAACTTTTTTGTCCTTGAGCGATACGCCGCGGCCTTTTGCCGCCGCATTGCCCAGCATCAGCGCGGTGCCCGAAGGCGCGTCTTTTTTATGTTTATGGTGCACTTCGAAGATTTCGATATCGTAGGACTCATTGAGAATTTTGGCCGCCTGCTCGACCAGCGTTTCCAGCAGGTTGACGCCGAGCGAAAAATTGCCCGATTGTACGATGCGCGCCTGCGATGCGTAGCTTTCCAGCTCTTTTTGCTGCGCGCTCGAAAATCCCGTAGTGCCAACGATATGGATGCCGCCGCGTTTGGCCACCGCTTTGGCGACGGCGAGCGTCGCGGCGGGGCTGGTGAAATCGATGACGGCATCGGCCTGTTCCGCTAGCGTATCAGGATCGGAGGTGACGAATAGATTTTTACAACCCGCGGTTTCCAGCAGTGCGCGTGCGGCGTTCTCATCGAATTCCGGACGTTCGCTGCCGGCGACAAGCGAGACATGCTTATTGGCCCGCACGGTTTTCACCAGCGTCAGCCCCATGCGGCCGGTGCATCCGGCAATGGCAATTTTCAGGGTCATTCCTTCAAATCCTCCCACAAGTCTTTCATACGGGCAAAAAAACTATCTGATTCGGGGCTGGTGCCTTCCGAGGTTTTGTCGAAATCCTTGAGCACCTCGCGCTGTTTTTTATTCAGATGCACCGGCGTTTCGACAATGGTGTGGATATACATATCGCCATGTCCGGTTGAGCGCAATATGCTCATGCCCTTGCCGCGCAGGCGGAACTGGTGGCCGTTTTGTGTGCCTTCGGGGATGGTCACTTTGACGCGTCCGCCGCCGATGGTCGGCACTTCGATGGAGCCGCCCAATGTCGCTGTGGTCATTTTGATGGGGACGCTGCAATGGATATCGGCGCCGTCGCGCTTGAAAAATTCGTGTGGGCTGATGCCGATGAAAATATAGAGATCGCCCGCCTGACCCCCGCGCACGCCCGCTTCGCCTTCACCGGCCAAACGGATGCGTGTGCCTTCTTCGACGCCTGCCGGGACGTTGACGGCGAGGGTTTTTTCCTTGCGTGTGCGGCCCGATCCGGCGCAAACGCGGCAGGGATCTTTAATGATTTTGCCGAGTCCCTGACAGGTATGGCAGGTGCGCTCAACGGTGAAGAAGCCTTGGCTGACGCGCACACGTCCCTGACCGTTGCAGGTGGGGCAGGTGACGGGCTTGGTGCCTTTTTCGCCGCCGCTGCCGTGACAGGCTTCGCACGGTACCGAGGTTGTGACTTTTATGGTGGCTTGCTTGCCCTTAAACGCTTCTTGCAGCGTAATATTGAGGTTGTAGCGCAGGTCGGAGCCGCGCGTAGCGCTGTTGGCGCTGCTGCCGCCTTGCTGGCGCCGCCCTTGCCCGCTCATGCCGAACAAATCTTCGAAAATATCGGAGAAACTCGAGCTGAAATCGAATCCTGCTGCCCCCGCACCGCCGCCCGGATTGCCCATACCGCCCTGCGTGAACGCATCATGGCCGTAGCGGTCGTAGGCGGCGCGCTTCTGTTCGTCAGTCAGTACTTCGTAAGCATGGCTGATTTCCTTGAATTTTTCCTCAGCTTTTTTGTCACCCGGATTGCGGTCGGGGTGATGCTGCATGGCGAGTTTACGATAGGCTTTTTTTAAGTCGTCGGCACTGGCCGTGCGCGCGACGCCTAGCAGTTCGTAATAGTCTTGTTTGGAGGCCATAAGAAATCGGGTTTCAGGTTATAGGTTGCAGCTATTCATGACGGTTCTTGCTGAAACCTGCAACCTTAAACCTGATACCTTATCCCTGCTTTTTCTTGTCGTCGACTTCTTCGAACGTCGCGTCAACGACATCGCCGTCATTGCTGCTCGCTGAGGCGTTGCCTTCGCCGGATGCGGGCTCTGCTCCAGCTGCCGCACCTTTTTCCTGCTCGGCTTTATAGAGGATTTCGCCGATTTTCATGGAAGATTGGGTGAGCGTCTGGAGCTGTTGCTCGATACGCGTCGCATCTTCGGAGGGCAGGGCATCTTTGAGCGCCTGCACATCTTTTTCGATGGTCGCTTTATCGGCAGCCGGGATTTTATCGCCGTGTTCCTTGAGGCTCTTTTCGGCGGTATGTATCAATCCATCCGACTGATTTTTGAGATCAACGAGATGACGGCGTTTCTTATCCGACTCCGCATTGGCCTGTGCTTCCTTCACCATCTTTTCGATGTCGGCGTCCGACAATCCGCCCGAAGCCTGAATGCGGATCTGCTGTTCCTTGCCGGTCGCTTTGTCCTTGGCGGAAACATTCACGATGCCGTTGGCATCGATGTCGAACGTGACTTCGATTTGCGGCATGCCGCGTGGTGCTGAGGGCAGGCCGACTAAATCGAACTGGCCGAGCATTTTATTGTCGGCGGCCATTTCGCGTTCGCCCTGGAATACGCGGATCGTTACCGCCGTCTGGTTGTCGTCGGCGGTAGAGAAGACCTGCGATTTCTTGGTCGGGATCGTGGTATTGCGGTCAATCAGGCGCGTAAATACGCCGCCCAGCGTTTCGATACCGAGCGATAGTGGTGTGACGTCGAGCAGCAATACGTCCTTGACGTCGCCCTTTAAAACCGCGCCCTGAATGGCGGCACCCATGGCGACGACTTCGTCCGGGTTTACGCCCTTATGCGGTTCCTTGCCGAAAAACTCTTTCACTTTTTCGACAACTTTCGGCATGCGTGTCATACCGCCGACGAGGATAATTTCGTCGATGTCGGAGGCTTTGATACCCGCATCTTTCAGGGCGTTTTTGCACGGCTCAATCGTTTTGGCGATGAGATCATCGACCAGCGCTTCAAGTTTGGCGCGCGTGAGCTTGATATTCATATGCTTCGGGCCGGATGCATCCGCCGTGATGAACGGCAGGTTGACGTCGGTTTGCAGCGAATTCGACAGTTCGATTTTCGCTTTTTCTGACGCTTCCTTCAGGCGCTGCAATGCGAGCTTATCGTTGCGCAAATCGATGCCCTGGTCTTTTTTGAATTCATCGGCGAGGAAATCGATGATGCGCTTGTCGAAATCTTCACCGCCGAGAAATGTATCGCCGTTGGTGGCTTTCACTTCGAATACACCGTCATCGATTTCGAGTACAGATACGTCGAACGTACCGCCGCCAAGATCGTATACGGCGACGGTGCTGCCGGTTTTCTTGTCTTTATCGAGGCCGTAGGCGAGCGCTGCGGCGGTCGGCTCGTTGATGATGCGCAGTACTTCGAGACCGGCGATGCGGCCCGCATCCTTGGTTGCCTGACGTTGTGCGTCGTTGAAATAGGCGGGTACGGTGATGACCGCTTGCGTCACTTTTTCGCTTAAGTACGCTTCGGCGACATCTTTCATCTTGCCGAGAATAAAGGCGCTGATTTGGCTCGGACTGTATTTTTCGCCGCGCACTTCGACCCATGCGTCGCTGTTGTCGGCCTTGACGATTTTATAGGGCACGAGGCCCATGTCTTTTTTCACCAGCGGATCGTCAAAATTGCGGCCCACTAAGCGCTTGATGGCAAATAAGGTGTTTTCCGGGTTGGTCACGGCCTGACGTTTTGCGCCGTCGCCGACGATGCGTTCGCCCGAATCGGTGAAAGCGACGATGCTTGGTACGACGTTGCGGCCTTCGGGGCTGTGTATCACTTTGACGGTTGAACCTTCCATGATGGCGACGCAGGAATTGGTGGTGCCAAGGTCGATACCGATAATTTTACTCATAGTTCTGTTGCTCCGTTTGAATTTTTAGTTTGGGTGGATGAGAGTGATATAAGTGCATCTCGCCAAATGGCAACCCCTGATGCCATTTTTTTTGATTTTACATATAGAATAATTAGTTAATATATAAGATGTAACTATAAGAATCGGTAGAATTTATATAGATTTTTGCCCGTTTATTCATAATATATAGTTAACAATAACAAGTATTCAAGCCCAATTTATTAATACTTATTTAACAATTAACCTTTATTAATATCCTCACTCGTAACATTGAAGAGGTATTAATAATGAACATATTTACTGCCAAACTGGTTGATGCAGCGAAAGAGCTGCTAAAAGCTGCGGGTTATTTTGTCGAAAACCTGTGGCATGTCGAGGATATCCATTTTATCTGCGAACAAACCAATCAGCCTTCTATCAGCGACGACGAGGCGATGGCAGTATTTACCGTCGCTAACGAACAGTTTGAGGGAGAAACGGGCATTTCCTGGCCGCAATTGGAAAAAGCATTAAATGTGTATCAGCAGCGCAAAACCCTTTTGAGCAGTATGTGTGAAACCAACTCGATTTGAACATAAAAAAGGCGGGCTATGTGCCCGCCTCTTTCATAACGAATCTCAATTATTTTATTCTTCGGCGGTTGTCTTTTTTTCAACAGCGGCTTCTTTCTTTTTAGGTTCGGCAGCCGTTTCGGTTGCGGCTTTCTTGGCGGGCATTGCACCGAAACTCTTGAATTTGTTTTCGAACTTTTCAAGCTGTCCGGTTTTGCGCATGTTGATGCCGCCGACCCATGCCGGGTGGGTTTTCGGATCGACATCGAGCTGCAGCACGTCGCCTTCCTTGCCCCAGGTGGAGAAGGTGTCGTATTTCGTGCCGTCGGTCATGACAACGGTGATTTTATGGTAATCCGGGTGAATGGCTTGCTTCATAATAATTCTCCAATGTAAGGGCGTACCTTTTAAACCAGATTCATCCTGAGATCAATGGGAAGTTATCGTTTTACGCCGGTTTTCGCAGCCATCCGATATCAGAGAATTAATAGATTGTTCTTTATACATTATTTCTCCGCTTGTGCTGCGGCATATCCCCGATTATAACCTGAATCCCTGCAAATGTAGCGGTATCGGGGGGTTAGCTCAGTGGTTAGAGCAGGGCGCTCATAACGCCTTGGTCGTGGGTTCAAGTCCCTCACCCCCCACCAATATACCGGCCGGCAGAGATATTCTGCGGTCAATCCCCGCTGATGGGCGCTGTGTGGGGTGCCTACTTCGTAAGATTGGCGGGAGAGACCGGATTCAGGGTATTTACAGCCCGACTTAAGGCCATTTTCTCAGGCGGCGATGCAAGCGGTCAAGGTTTAAACGCTCGTGGAATTTTTATTTTTTCGACATTTTCAATTGAATTTTCAATTGAATTAAATATTACGAAAGTAACCGCAGATGGCTCAACCCTAATTCCTATTGTTTTCATACTGAACTCAATAAATAATTTATCAGATGTCTATATAGGAAACTAAAGTACTGGTGGGGGACTAGGACTTGATTTTAAGTGGCAATATGTTGATTAATATAATTAATTATCGATTTCTATTTTTGAGATACCCCACATAGGCTCTCAGTTCGTTGAGATGTGGTGAGATAATTTGCATCGTTTCATAATCATAAGGCGCATAGGGTTGATCACTTCGCGGATGCATTGTGCTCGATCTATCCTGTTTATATTTTATAATGAAGAATTGGTTTTTGGTGAGGATATTTCGGTCCTTATGCTCCCCTTACGCATAAAATAACTTACCTTGCAATGCCCTTACATACTCTCTGGTAGTTGCTGTGTACTGCTATAGATGCCCAGCAACTGCATAAAAAGGCTTGGAATTTGTGGTTTCGGCAAGATGCCGATTATTGAAATTTAACCGCAAATGAAAGAACCATTATGAAAATCAACCTGAAAAAAGCGCTGCTGACGAGTACCGCCTTCATTGCAATTTCGACTTCTTTTATCGGTCAGGCATCTGCGGCTTGCTCTGGTGGCACTGTAGGCGCAACTCCGGCTGTAACGGGTAGTGTTGGTACAACATCAGGTGCGGCAGGCGGTGGTTCGGTTGATGGTTCTGCGGGTTGCCCCGGTGGTGATGCCGTTGATTTGGGTGCAAGTGGTATCACGGTAACAGGTGCGGGCGCTTTCACAGGTGGCGCGGGCGATGTGGGCGCTACGGCAGCAGGTGCTGGCAATGCGGGTGGAATCGGCGGGATTGGTACGTCGTTCGGTATATTTACAGGCGATACATTGATTAACCCCAACGCCATTACAGGTGGTGCGGGTGGTGCCGGTAGTACGGCAGCTGGCGTGTTTACCGGCGGAACGGGCGGTTTGGGTGGCACAGGTATTTATGATAATACAGCCAACAACACTATGACGATTGCCGCGGTAACGGGCGGAGCCGGTGGTGCCGGTGGCGCTAACGGCGGTACAGGGATTGGCGGCGCAGGCGCTGTCGGTGGGCAGGCTGTCAATATTACGGCTTCAGGCACGGGCGCAATTATATCCTCAAGCGGGATTCTGACGGGCGGTGCGGGTGGTGCAGGCGGAACAAGTGCCGCGGTAGGAAGTGCAGCTGCGACTACCGGCGGAGCCGGTGGAGCGGGTATTGTTGACCTTGCGAATTCCAGCAGCGTTACGGGTATTACATTTACCGGCGGTGCGGGTGGTGCGGGTGGTGCGAACAGTGGCGGCGGTATCGGCGGTGCCGGTGCTATCGGTGGCAACGGCGCCACTATTGCTGGCACGGGCACTACGTTCTCGGCAACCGGCATTGTGACGGGCGGCAAGGGTGGTGCGGGCGGTGCCGGAGGTGCTGTGGTAAACAGCAACGGTGGGGTCGGTGGCGCGGGTATTGTTGCCAACTCAGTCTCAGGTAGCACGATGGGTAATGTGTTTGTCGGCGGAAACGGCGGAGCGGGCGGCGCGGGCAATGGTGTTGCTAGTACCGGTGGCGTTGGCGCTGCGGGTGGCGATGGCGGCGACATTGGCGGCACTTCTTCTTTCACGGTAAGCGGGAATATGACGGGTGGCACCGGCGGTGCCGGTGGTGCCAGTACAGGTATCGCAGCGAACAGCAATGGTGGAAAAGGCGGCGCGGCCCTTAATGTTACGGGTACTGGCAACACGGTTACGCTTGGCAGTTCAACGACGTTGCTCGGCGGTGCGGCGGGAGTTGCGGGCACAGGTGGAAGCGGCACGGCAGGTTTGGCCGGTGCCATCGGCGACGCCCTCGATCTGGGCGGAACGGGCATTGTCGTTACCAACCATGGCACGATTAACGGCCAGATTGTAGAATCAGGAAGCCATACCGTTACCCTGAATAACGCGGGCACAATTACGGGTAATATTAGCCTTGTAAGCACGAACGCAAATACGGTCACGCTGACGAGCGGTACGGTGACGGGTAACCTCACCACGGGCGCCGGTGCCGACATATTGAATCTTAATGGTGGAACGCTGACCGGAAATATCGATCTGGCAGGTGGCGTCAATGTCATGAATGTTAACAGCAATGTGACGGCAGGCGGCACGATTATTGCCACAGGCGGAACCATTACCACAAACATCGCTGCGGGTAATACACTGACCGTGTCCAGCTATACTCCCATTGCTGGCAGTACGCTGCAAACAAACCTAACCAGTACGGGTTCCGCCAACACCATCGGTAGCCTGCATTCAACCGGCAGCGTCGTGAGCCTGGCCGGTGAGACAGTCAATGTGAATGTTACCAGTACCGGCGCGATTGCCACCGGTGCCAGCCATGCGGTTATCCTGGCGACCGGCAACGCGACAGAAGTATCTGGTGATAATCCATCTGCGGTCACAAGTAGCTCTCCCTTATACAGTTTTACTGTCGCTCCCGGTAGCTCAGGAACGGCCGATGATTTACTTCTTACTGCATCCCTGGTTCCTGGCGCATTGGCTAGCAGTAGTAATCCAGCTGCGGCCCAGATTCTTTTAGTCGGTCTTGGCGGCAGCACCGACCCAGTGATCATCCAGATCCAGACAAACCTCGCTAATGCTACGAGCACCGCACAAGTCAACAGCATCCTCGCATCCACCCTTCCTACGGTTGATGGCGGAGCGGAAAACGCTGCCTTTAATGTTGTACAGCAAACGCAAGCTTCCGTGGATAACCACATGGCCTCGCTACGCTCCAGCGGCGTGGTGACCGGTATGGCGTCTGGCGGCCATTCGCAGGATCACAGCGCATGGGCACAGGCCTATGGCCAGACATCGCATCAAGGAGTGCGTGGTGGGGTCGATGGTTATAGTGCCGACGCGGCGGGCGGTATCGTCGGTGTCGATAAAAAAACCATGGACGATAAAGCGTTGATCGGCGTTGCTGTAAACTACGGCAACACCAGCGTCGATTCCAATAACGTGAATACGACCAAAACCACTCTCAACAGCTACGGTATTAATCTGTATGGCAACTATGACCTCAATCATGGCGCATTTCTGAATGGTCAAGTTGGGTATGGATTTAACGATATCAGCAGTGACCGTCATAACGTCGGAGGCGCAGGTGGTCCCACTGCGGATGCCAGTTATAACAGCAACCAATATTCGGCGAAGCTCGCTTTAGGAAAAGATTTTGGCAGCGGATCCGGTGCCATAATAACGCCAAGCATATCGGCTGCCTATACGTACCTGAATACAGCCAGCTATACGGAAACAGGTGCCGGTGGTGCAAATCTGGCGGTGGATAGCAACTCTATGAGCATCCTTAATCTCGGTGTTGCCATGAACGCACGGTGGGATATCCAGAATTCCAATGGCTCTCATCTGAAACCCATGCTCCATGTTGGATACACCTATGATGCAATTGGCGACAAGGTGCAGGATACCTCCTCGTTCACCGGTGGTGGTGGTTCTTTCCAGACGACGGGAGCCAATCCTGCACGCAGCGCGGTTGATGGCGGTGCTGGCCTGACCTACACGACTCCGAACAACATAGACCTGTCGGCGAATTACGATTACCAGTATAAGGCCCAATACGGCTCTAACAGCGGGTGGCTGCGCGCGACCATGCATTTCTAGAAAATAGTTTCGAGACTAAAAAGCCTCCGTGTAAAAACGGGGGCTTTTTTATTGATTACAAGCGAGAAGATTTAAAACTACGTCGTGCCAGAACTCTAACCAGTTTTTGCCATGGGGAGCACTTTTACATGGGTAACCGTCATACAGTGCGTAAAAGTTTGCGCCGGTATTTATCAACGATGAGCTGTTATAATGGCCGCTCGGAAGATAGGTATCAAAGCCGAAGAAATAGAACAGCTTGTGGTCTGGACTCGCGTAGCCCAGATAGTTCTGGATATCTAAATCGCCCAGATCAAAGTCATGCCCGCGATTGCCCATGACATCAAGATCAAGGTTTACGAGCGGGAGCACGAGGCCGGTCGTGTAATGAAACGGGCCAATCTCAGGAGTCCATGTGTATAAAAGCCGCACGGCTTCTGCTTCTGCTTTGAGATCGAATTTTGCCAGCGCCTTACTTCCGGAGCCATTGGTAATATCCGGCGTATTGGCGAACTGGGAATAACTTAACAGTTGCAACATACCGGGAATCGGCAGATTCCCATCGGCTACGGTATTGACTCCAATGGGATAATGCTGTGTGCCATTCTCGCTGGCTAAGGCGGACTCAGCAAATCCAGCGAGAGAACAGATGCAAAGAGCGAATAGGATTCTCATGTCGCGGCCTAAGCGCAGGCACGCAATTCTTCGATCTGTTTATCCCAGCGTTTGACAACAGCTTCAGGATCGTTAAGGCGATAGGTTATGTTGGTTAAAACCTGCGCATAATCTACCTTATGCACACGTACATTTTTGACGGTAGCGGTGAAAAAGGCAAGTTTTGACGCGGCATGTTCACCGGCAGCACGTTTGGCATTCAGTAAAATTTCCCAAAGAGCGCCGTCATGCACCATCGTGAGGCTGACTTGCCCTGTACGTTCGATATTTTTGCCTGTCATCGATTGCGCGCAGAGGGCAAAATTAATATGCACTGAATCTATCGCTAAAATTTCTCCAACGCTTACCGGAAGTTAAAAAGCTCGTCGGATTAGGCAACTCAAGTGTTTATAAATATATCAAGGATGGCGATTTTCCTGAACCGATTAAACTAGGCGCGCGTTGTTCGGGCTGGAAAGAAAGCCAAATCACGGCTTGGCTAGATGAACGGGAAGCTAAATCCACAGCAAACGATAAGGTTTGACAATAGAATGACAAAACTTTAGCAATGCAATTGCTTGCAAAGCAGAGGTGGGGCTCGCCACCCACCAGATAAAGCCGCCCTTTAACAGGCGGCTTTATGCTTTTTAGGGTTTAAGCCCCAGAGTTTTCTGTTAAAAATCTTCGCATTTTGATTTATCGCTTGACTAAACTCACCTTACAGCTAATTTCTCCCCTCATTTTCCTGACGTTTCTACGTCATGAGGGGGCGTAGCTCAGTTGGTAGAGCGCCTGCTTTGCAAGCAGGATGTCGCGGGTTCGATTCCTGTCGCCTCCACCAGTCTTTTCAATATGTTAGGCGATTTTCACTTCGGTGCCTATTTTAATTAATAAGAGTATAATAAGAGCTGGGCGAAGAATCAAATAGGAATAGATAGGGCTGGAAAGCACCTGCCAGCCTCATTTCTGTGATAATGCGCTATTATATTTATATACGGTTTTTCTGCCATCAAAAATCGTTAAAATAGCTTTAAATACTGTATTTTAATGATAATTTGACATCTCCACAGCAATCTGCTACAGTGAATTTACACAGCTTTCAGAGTAATTTTGCTGTGCATTCATGCGCATTAATGCGCTTTTCTCATCATTTTTTATAAGAGGTTTCTATGGCTGGCAATCATGCCGAGCTGTTGACCATTGCCGTGGTCGCAGCAACGACTAAACACGTCCGCAACAAACAGCGAGGAGTCGTATGGCAGACATCATCTCGCTGAAGGAATATGTGCGGACATTATCGCTTCCACCGCTCAGGCAGGGGCGGAAACGGCCTTTACCGTATCGACAATGCTATCAGGGCGATCTGGATGGGCTGTGCGGTGTGTATTGCGTGATCAACGCAGTCGGACGTATATGTCGCTTCCCATTCTTTTAGTTCTGCGAGAAAACATGCCAGTGCTACAGACCTATGTTCTCCCTCACTTAAAATATCACTATTTTTACTAATTGGCTGAATTGCAGCTAATGCTATTTCGCATTTGCTGTTACCTAAATCTCCCTTGTCATGCATTTTTAAGGGCAAGTGCGTTAAGTCTAATGCTTCAATTTCACCTTCTATATTTTTCCTGAGAGAAGGAGTAAGCACCACTTCTCTAAGTTTATTAATTTGGCTGGTTATAGTGGTCGTTGCACAAGATTTTCTGCATGAATTGATGCGTTTAAGCTCTTCCAATTTATTTCGATGATTAATTACTACAGCTAGTTCTGTAGAAAGCTTCTTCTGATCCAAAAGTTCATAATACTCTAATAATAAAGATTTATAGGTGTCGCCTTGTTCCAGTTTTTTATAAGCATCTGCTTCTTGTTCTAAAATTTTTATATAGCCTTCAATTTCGGTGGGATCAAAAATACCTAATGGCTCAATATCCTCTAATTTTCCGTAATCGGCGGTTTTGATTACATTTGACAAAAGAGAGTGCCGAATAATGAGTGTATTAAAGTAAGTTTCGATTTGCTCCGCCAGAATTTTATTTAGCAGTTTTATGTCGCCCAACATTGTTTGAGTTTCTGCTAAATTCAATTTTATCGCCTGCATTTAAGTGAAGATAATTCCGTATTTCTATGGGGATGTTTATTTGCCCTTTTGAGGTGATCGTTGACATAGCAATGATGATATTCCTTCCAAATAAGTGCTTACTATAAGTTAAGTAGCTCAGAATCACTACCATCACGATGGTTGATTGGGACCTTGATATTTTAGGCAATTTCTATCGTGGCAACTATTCGACAAGAATTCTTGAAGCTTCGCCTTTTTATTTGCTTTTTTTAAGTCTTCGACATTTCCAATCGCCCAAAAATACATGTCAATTATTTTCATAATTGGATAATCTATTCCATATTGTTGGAAGATTTTTTTCTGCATATTCACAAAAGATTCCTTATTTTCATTCTTATTGCAAAATTGGAATAATTTATCGAAGGATTCTTTATTTAATCTATTGCTGAAGTTTGAATGTTTTAGCCCCGTGATGACATTTCGGTCATATGCAATGATGCAACCAAGTGTGCCCATCAGCACTTTCGTTACCAATGTATCAGTTGGTGTGCTTTTAGATTGAAATTTATCATTATAAATACTGCGAATTTCCTCGATTAGAGAAACCAATAAAGTGATAGAGTAAGCATTTAATCGGTCGAGCTGAATGTGCCATAATGATTTATATTTCTGATCAAATAGCTTTTTCACTACATCATAATGAATTTTATAATCTTTCTGTAGTAACTGAGTAGATCCTCTATACATTCCCCAGCTAGCAAGATAAAAAGCAAGATGTAGACTCGCTAAATCAAGCTGTCCCGGATCATTCAAGACATCAGGTTTAGTAGCAAAATGTTTATAGCAGTGCTCCCATGAGCGCCCACGCCCAAAAGGAGAGCACTTTGGGCATTCAAAAGCTAAGAGAATGTAAGTTTCTAAAGGTTGCAATATAACAGGACTTTCAAGTTCTGCGTTCATATGCAACTATTTCAGAATAGTTGCCCCGTAGCCATTGTATCCTTATTAAAGGGTTGCTTTCAAATGATTTAATATCGAGTTACGCAGCACCACGCCCTCACCACCAGCCACCAGCATATTGGCAAATTTAATCTCTCTCAGCTTGTCATGGAGGAAATATTGGCGTGGAAGAGATAAGTACTCTGAAGTATGCGCATAGCTACGTTTATCGCGCAGCATATAGCCATGTACGGGCAATTTGTGCATGTACGATACAGCACCAATAATGTTTTTCACTTTTCTGCTATAATACGGAATCGCACCGTTTCGTCCGCCCACAAATATATTGTTGATGTTCTCTTTGTTAGCTCTGGTGAGATTTGTCCACATAATGCCCTGCAGGTGTGGAGCAATTAATTCTCCGCCATCATGAACAATATTTTTAAAGTAAGCTAATTCAATCATACCAATAAAATGGCATCCTTTTAATCCATGCTTATAGTCATTTTTAATATCATCTAAATTCAGATTGAAGTTGCTGTTATTCGTTTCGTGATTTCCTATGATAAACGTGAACATGCTCAAATCTTTTATGGCAATCTTTTTAGCTTCAATCGCTCTGAGAGTAGCTCTCTGACAGGGGATTAAGCAGTATAGAGCATGGCGATATGTTTCTGTGGCTTTACCTCGTTGGGTAGTATTCCCCTGTTTTTGTATCGCTCAATTTTTTTAAGCAGTTTATCTATGGCGTTATTGCTGTTGTCTTCATACCCACATGTGCTCATAACATGTTTCAAGCAGTCCAGTTCACCTGACCGCGTGGGGATCGTGAAGCTATCCTCCAACATGGTTGTTGTTGGAGCGATTGTATAAAACTGCTTTTCAGCTTACAACCGTAATTAATTAAATCGCCACCACATGAATGCCAGCGCCTGATTTTCTGCCTTTTAGCACAGGCTTGATCACTATCTCTACTTCCTGATTCAGGCGAACAATAACTAATAACCAAACATTTCAACCAGCCTATTACTGACCGTCTTTGCAGTGGTTTCCGTAAGCGCCCCGATCTTCTTGGCCAATCGTAGCTTGTCCACCGTGCGTATCTGGTCGAGCACTATCTGACCTTTCTTGCCTTGAAAGGTGAGAGGGATGCGAGAGGGATAGTCATTCCCTTTGGTGGTCATGGGGGCGATGATGACGGTGCGAATATGGCGGTTCATCTCGTCCGGCGAAATAACGACGCAGGGACGTGTTTTTTTGATTTCAGAGCCAATAGTAGGATCAAGCGAGACAAGATAAACATCGAATCGCTTTGCTTCTACCTTCGCTCTTACCATTGCCATTCGCTTTCATCGAAAGCAGTGGCAGCATGGGTATCCAGCAACTTGTCATCCTTACGGGCGGCCATAGCTTTAAATGCGTCGTCCCAGCCCTTGCGTGGCTGATGGGTGGGGCTGAGGACAAGGTGGTTATCTTCCACTTCAATTTCTACGCTTTCGCTAAAGCCGCACTGTTCAAGCAACGCCTTAGGGATGCGAATGCCCTTTGAATTGCCAATCGGTATAATATCGACTTTCATATATTTTTTCTCCATCTAATGTAATTACATTGTACATACATTAAGACCGGCTGTAAAGTGGCTTTATCCTATTGTTTTCCCCAGCAAAATAATTTGGGGGTATATTTGGGGGCAGAACCCTAAAATGACCTGTGCGAATTCGAGTGAGAAACAAGGAATCGAACTCATTTGGCATTTCAGGCATAGGATTGTTTTAGTAAGAAATATGAATCTGTTGCAGTATATAGGCTGAAATTTTCTCCATAGGTTCCCGTAGTCGATCTACGTTCATCACGATATAGCCAGACGTCACGTCCCCCTTCTGGCTATGATTCACTAAACGCTTTAGGGCGTAGGGAGAAATTTCCAAGCTATCGGCAAACCTTCGCCTTTTCTCATGCCAGTGAATAGCAATAAACGCAGGAAATCACGAGCAGCTGTATTCTCCAGCAGCATGACAGCATTAAACCACGGCCTAAGCTGCGAGGGTGTGATAACGCTATCTCTGCGTTTCTCTGTAAACCAACTTTTATTTTGGGAAAGAGCAAGCACCGGGTTGGCGGGTAAAGATTCGTTTGTGAGCAGAGTAAAATTATATACAGCGCGCAAGGTGCGCATCGCTTGATTGGAGGTGGCCTCGCCATGATCCTTTCCTAGTTTGACATGGCGCTTGAAGATCATATCTTTTTTGATCTCATTAAGCGGCAGAGATATCCAATCGGCAAACCATGTTGTTTCGGCATACTTCAGCTGATTTAAAATAGCTTGGCTTAGGTTCTTCTTGCTATCCTTATAGGCCTTGATCGCCTGTTGTAGCGTCATTGCCGTAAGCGCTTTAGCGCGTTTTGTTTCGTTGGGATTTTCACCTCTGGCCATGCGTACCAGAAGCTCCATAGCTTCATTACGAGCCTGTTCCGGTGTAAAGACGCCATGTTTGCCGATAGTCACACGGATCGTCTTGCCGTTGACATAGCGCTGGGCGAAATAGGTCTTTGAGTGGGTTCCCACCACAAGACCAAAACCTTGTAACTCGGTGTCCGTATAGACAATCTGGGATGCATTTTTAGTGTCGCCATCCTCCACAACAAAGGGCAGAGATTCGATAAAACGCTTGATCAGCCTCACTCTTGGCATAATGACTCTTATTAATTTCCAATTCTTAGAAAATATCGATCCGAGATCAAATTAATAAGAGTATAATAAGAGTAAGAGCTAAAAGATGCTAGTAAAAAATAGGAACGCATAGGAAACGAGCCATTTGTAGAACGGCATAAAATACTAGCAATTATAGCATGTTATATGGCTATATAGGAAAGGATGGTATTAGATGGGAAATATAGACACTCTGCTTTGCAAGCAGGATGTCGCGGGTTCGATTCCTGTCGCCCCACCATTTTCATATATATCAATAACTTAAAACGATATCCATAGCATTGGATTTCACCCCTATTTATCCATAATCGAAAGCCGACGCAAAAGGCTATTGGATTTATACAGCTATGTTTTTAAGCCTTAATAAGACTGCTTTTTACACTATCGAGGATATTCAGTTTTATACCCAGTGCTAACAACCAGTCATTTAGCTCCAGTACATCAAGCCTTCTTTGCCCTAATTCAATCTTTGAAATATTTTGGCGAGAAATTGACAACTTAACGGCTAGCTCTTCCTGTGTAATAGCTGACTTTAACTAAAAGCTGGATTAGCTCACTATAGCGGTGATCGTAGACACTAGGCCTTCTCTTTTTCATAAAGAGATATTGCGCGATAATCGAGAATGCGCCAAAATCGAGAATTATGTAGCACCTATATCACATCGATATAGTGCATAAAGTTAGCAGAAACGGTCACTCTGACTGCAATTATAATTATACCGGGGTAGAAGCGTGGCACTCGTTACCTGCAAAGATTGCGATAATCAGTTCAGCACCGATGCCAGACGATGCCCGCATTGCGGGGCAAAGAAGCCCATCAATAGCCTTAAATTTGTTCTCGTAACATTTGCCATACTTGGCCTAGCAGCCTTGATGCCAGGCTATGCAGGAAAAGATAGCAATAGCGTACTACAGCGCGGCCAGGCCGTACTCAAATCAGGCGCCTATGTTTGCATAACGGAAGACAAATTGAACGAGCTCCGTACAGCTCTTTCCGAAAAAGAAAACCAGGCCAAAGATTGGGCTTTGGCGCATGGCTGTTGGGTGAATTTCATGGAGGAGCCAATTACCGTTAAGAGTGCTGACGGAATGAATGAGAATGTGAATTTCTACATGTATCGACCCGATGGGGAGCGTAACGATCTATGGGCCATGCAGATGATGGTTAAACAGTGAAGACGATAGGCCTTATTTGCTTTCTATTATTGGCCTTCCCATCCACTGATCTTGCCCTTGCTGCTACCCCCATTTTAGAGGATGCTTTTTCACCCCATCAGGGGGCATCCGACCTCATTATCAAAACCATCGCAAATGCCCGGGAATCCATCGATGTTGCCGCTTATTCCTTTACTTCGATGGCCATTGCCGAGGCATTGATAAATGCCCATCGGAAGGGCATTGAGGTTAGAGTTGTATTAGATAAAAGCCGTAACAATGGCATTTATACTAGGTTTATGAGGCCATGTGAAGCGGAATGATGTGAAAAACTGGCTGGGGGACTAGGACTCGAACCTAGATTGACGGAGTCAGAGTCCGTTGTCCTACCATTAGACGATCCCCCAATAAACGGCGTGCAGGTGGGGGAGCAAATGGAAGGAATAAATGATACGAAACCACTTATAACTGATTCAGCTGCTCTGACCAACCGAACTACGCCTAACAACGTGACTAGCTGCTAGGAGAGGCGCTTATAAAATAAATCAAATAAGATGTAAAGGCTTAGATTAACGTATCCTGTACCTGCGATTATTTTACCCTGATCCTCTAAAAAATTTCCCTGATACGTTGAAAATATTCCCTGTATATTTAATAGGGAATATTATCGCAACCGACTAGAATCGAATGCTAATTCGGGCTGTATCTTTTATTCTCCCGCCATATTTTACATAATTCCCTGTTTTTTCCCTGCATACAAGGAATTGAACTGAAGCCGGGTTCGCGCTAGGATCTGCGCATCCATAGATACTTTAGCTAAACGACGCCAACTTTTAGCTAAGGCTGGATAGTGTGCGTGTCTTAACACCACCACGCTTTGCCCTGGCGGGCTACGCGTGGCGCAGCCACGTGTTGGCCGACATCTTGGGCGAAGCAGTGTCCGGCGTAGCTCCGAAGGCGTAGACGGACGGAGATAGATTCGCGTTAGACTCTATGTTTTATTATTGACGATCTTTCTCAAGTTCCAACGGAGCACAATTGCGGCGTCCGGATTCGAAACAGGTTTGCAGCATCAGGTGCGTTCTGTAGGCATGCACCAGCCAGATACCAAATACGGCAAGTACCGCGACAAAAACCAGCGCTACGATATTCTGACGCTGGATTTCGCTGTCATCCTGATCGTGCTCGGGATCGTTCGTTGGCTGCATCGTATGCTCCGGCATTTATTTTTTTGGGCAGCGCGCCAATACCTCGTCGCGGCTTAATACGTTATCCTGATTGCTATCGAGCGTAGCAAAAACCTTTTGGGCATGCGCCATAAATTCGTCAGATGTGACCCGGAAATCAAGGTCGGTATCGGCGGCCATCACTGGATCGGAGCTATCGCTTGACTGGCTGTTTTCATCGTTATCGTCGTTATGTTTGTGCTTTGACGCCCGCTTGCGCTTATCCTGCTGTGGTTGATCCGCTTTTTGTTCAGGCACAATGACCTCACTGGCGGGCTGCTGGCGGTAAGGCTGGCGGAAACGTTCCACTTCTTCCGAAACCAGATAGCCGTTGCCGTCAATATCCATGCGGCGGAACTGTACTTGCGCATCTGCCATAAATTCGTCGCGGCTAATGGTGCCGCCATGGTGTATGTCGATTCGCTCAAACCAATGCGACAAAGCCTCTTCGCAGGTAGGACGTCCCAGCGGGCCGCCGTTAAGGGGTTCGCCGTTGGGGCTATATAGCATGCGTGAAAGTATGGATTGTGTATCGGGTGTGTGGTGCGAGGAACAACCAAGCATAAAAGCTACGCTGAGAGCGGCAAAGACTATTTTTCTATACATCGTCATATCTTCGTTATAACGAAGATATGACGCTTGCGCAATGTCTTGGCATGTCCAAAAAAGGTGAATTCTTGAGTTAAATAAGGTTTATGAATAACATAGAATTCTTCTCGACTTGGCTTTATGGAAAAAATATATGTAGGGCGATTTTACCCATGGATTCATAATGCATGAATTCCTACCTTCCAATCCTGAGCTATTCCCGCATTCTATTAACTACTGTTAGGAGACGTAATATGACATACATTGCATCCAACGCTAAAAATAATTCGAACTTCAACCGCGCGCTCCGTCATATTGCCGCTACGACGGCCCTGTCCCTCGTGCTTGCATCGAGCGCGTATGCGGATAACAGCTTCAGCATCACCGCCGCTCCCGGCAACAATGTCACCCATACGCAAACCGGCGATGCCAACAGTGCAACCGGAGCAGTAAATGGGACCGGCAATAACGTCGCCGTGACCCAAACCGTATGGGGAAATCAGTTATCCACCAATGTAAATGGCACCAATAACCAGATAACCAGTACCACCATCGGCGGCAATAACGGCGTGACGCTGAGTCAGGGTGGCGTAGCTGCTCCGGTTAGCGGTGACGTTATGAATGTAACGGTCAATGGCGAATCCAATAAAGCAATCGTCGCCAGCACCGGTTCGACCGATAGCGTCAATTACAGCGTAAGCGGAACGGCCAGTAATTTCACCGCGACGCAAAGCGGCAACGGCAACTCGATCGGTAGCAGCGCGAGCGTTCCCACCGAAGTCGGTCTGAATAACAATGTGACGATCACGCAGGCGACCGATGGTAACAAGGTCACCGACGCATCCATCGAAGGTCTGAGCCAGTCCATCGCCATTACCCAGCAGGGTGGCACGCAGAATACGGCTTCTGCCAAAGTCAGCGGCCAATTCAACTCCGCTACTATCACGCAGAACGGTGGTAGCAATACCGCGGCTCTAACCAACAAGGGGCAGGAAAATACCCTGCAGATCGCCCAGACCGGCAACAGCAATAATTTCACCGGTGGCATCAACGGTGCATTTACAACGGTCGCCGGCACACAGCAAGGCAACAACAATACCTTGCAGGCTAATGTGAACGGTAATTTCGACCTGATCGGCAATACGAGCCCCGGCGTAGTGCTAAGCCAGGTCGGCAACGGCAACACCGGTACGGCGACGCTGCAGGCTAATTCGTCGCAGATACACTTGCAGCAGCTGGGCAATAGCAATACCGCCAGCTTAACCAACACCGGCGATAATAACTTTACCTATGCCCAACAGAACCAGGACAATAATAAGGTCACAACCAATGTCGGCAGCGGCCAGTGGAACAGTGTTAGTGTGACGCAGAATTCGCAAGGGGCGACGACGGGAACCGGTAACACGGCATCGGTCACGGTCGGTGCGAATTCATGGGGTAATAATGTCGGCATAAACCAGACCGGTAACAATACGGGCAGCGTTGAAATCGATCCGAATTCGATGAACAACAACACGATCCTGACGCAGTCCGGTAACGGCAATACCGCCGATGCGCATTTTGAAGCGGGCAGCATCCTGAATGCCATCAATATCTCGCAGACCGGCACCAACCAGGTGACAGCCGATTTCCACCCCGGCGACTATAAGAACAACGCTACCTTTACCCAGAATGGTACCGGCAACACGTTGGCATGGACCGTGCAGGGTGAGCAGAATACAGCGCAGGTACAGCAGCAGGGATCAACCAATAGCACTACGCTCCTGCAAAACGGTATAGCTGAAAATGCCAATTTCACGCAAACCGGCACCGGTTTGGTTGCTAATATCC
>Ga0206873_1139_pt2 | contig 22268 bp, 20 predicted proteins | sample Alteio_BWOrgCont_11_FD_152631 | JGI IMG/M metagenome (GOLD analysis project Ga0206873, IMG submission 152631) | Enriched cells from forest soil in Barre Woods Harvard Forest LTER site, Petersham, Massachusetts, United States -... | ecosystem: Environmental > Terrestrial > Soil > Temperate forest >...
GTACGTGGGCGTGCCGACGCCGATGGGTTTCGACACGAACATGGTCGGGTATGTGGACGAGAAGCTGCCGGGGTTGCCGGGACAGCCGGAAATCGCGGGGCCGGCGTATCTGGCGGGATTGCGGCCGGGGGATAGAATTTTGACTGTCGATGGGCATGTGGTGCGGGATTTCCGCGATTTGCAGACCAGCATCGCGCTGGGCTCGGGGCGCACGGCGGACAACCTGCCGCTGGTGCATTTGACGTACGAGCGCGCGGGGGTGGTGAACGAGGTAGACGTGAAGCCGGCGCTGCTGGACATGAACACGCGCACGGGCGACGCCATCCGGCAAATCGGGATCACGCCGGCGCAGGAATTGAAAGTGATGCTGACGAGCGAGGACTCGCCGGCGCGGCGCGCGGGGTTGAAGGCGGGGGATGAAGTGGTCGCCTTTGACGGGCAGCCAATATTTTCGGTCGAGCAGTTCAAGGACAAGCTGAACAACCACGCGGCGGGGCCGGTGGCGCTGACGATCAACCGGCCTGGAGCCGGGAACAGCACGAGCACGCTGGTGGTGCCGATCACGCCGGCGCAGGTGCCGCTGACACTGCCGCTGGCGGAGTTGAAAACGGGACAGGGCAGCGACGGGCAGGCGGTGCTCGACCTGGCGCCGGTTTATGCGGAAAGCTCCGTGGCGGACCCGACGCTGCCCGCGTCGCCGGCGGTGAAACTGGTGGTGGCGCGCCTGCAAGGCGGGGCGCATTTGTTTGGCGATTTGCTGCCGAACGACACGATCACTGCGATCAACGGCAAAAAGCCGCATTCGGTGCAGGAAGCGGTGACGTATTGGATGGCGACGCCCGCAGGCCACGCGGCTCATCTGGAATTTACGGGGGACGAGGGCGTCAAGGACACGGTGGACCTGAGTCCGCCGTTGCAGGCAAGCGTGACGCCGTCGAAGGAGCAGATGATGGTGGGGCTGGTGTTCCAGGACCAGGTGATTGATTACGTGCCGCCGTGGCGGCAGTTCGGCGACGCGGTGGAGCAGACGCTGGCGATGCTCGGGAGCCTGCTGAACCCGCATTCGGACGTGGGGATCAAGATGCTGAGCGGGCCGGTGGGGATCGGGCGGGTGCTCTACCAGTTTTCGATGGACGACATCCGGCGGGCGCTGTGGTTCACGGTGATTTTGAACATCAACCTGGCGATTTTGAACCTGCTGCCGATTCCGGTGCTGGACGGCGGGCACATGCTGATGGCGACGATCGCGCGGCTGCGCGGGCGGGCCTTGCCGATGCAGGTGGTGATGGGGACGCAGGGCGTGTTCCTGGTCTTGATCGTGGGGCTGATGTTGTACAAGCTGGTGCAGGACTCGATGCGCTGGATGGGCGACCGGGACCAGCAAAATGAAATCACGCAGGAGCAAACCTACGAATTGAAGGTCGGATTCACGCCGGTGACCGCGCCGGCCACGCCCGCCAACAAACCATGAGCTTTTCCGCCACTTCCACCACGCTGCCCCTTTATTGCACTTCGCGATTTCGCGCGGTGCGCCGCTCCACCCGGGCGGTGAAAATCGGCACCGTGGGCGTCGGCGGCACGAACCCGCTCCGGGTGCAGTCGATGACGACCTCGCTGACGCAGGACGTGGCCGCGACGGTGCGCCAGACGCTGGCGCTGGCGGAGGCGGGCTGCGAGATCGTGCGCATCACCGCGCCCAACAAGGAAGCGGCGCGGGCGCTGAAGGACATCCGCCGCGAGGTGACGGCGGCGGGCTGGGAAAAACTGCCGCTGGTGGCGGACATCCACTTTTTGCCGGCGGCGGCAATGGAGGCGGTCGAGCACGTGGAGAAGGTGCGGGTAAACCCGGGCAACTACGCGGACAAGAAGAAATTTGCGGTCAAGGAATACTCGGACAACGAATACGAGAACGAGCTGGAGCGGCTGCATGAGGCGTTTTCGCCGCTGGTGCTCCGGGCGAAGGAACTGGGCCGGGCGCTGCGCATCGGCACGAACCACGGGTCGCTGTCCGACCGGCTGATGAACCGCTACGGGGACAGCCCGCTGGGGATGGTGGAGAGCGCGCTGGAGTTCATCCGCATTTGCGAGAGCCATAATTTTCACAACCTGGTGCTGTCGATGAAGGCGAGCAACCCGAAGGTGATGATCGAGGCGTACCGGCTGGCGGTGGTCAAGATGGCGGCGGAGAACATGCACTACCCGCTGCACCTGGGCGTGACCGAGGCGGGCGAGGGCGAGGACGCGCGGATCAAGAGCGCGATCGGCATTGGCTCGCTGCTGATGGACGGGCTGGGGGACACGATCAGGGTGTCGCTGACCGAGGACGCGATCTATGAAGTGCCCGTGTGTTTGGACCTGGCGAAGCGGGCGCATCTTTTATGGGAGCGCGGCGCGGCGCTGCCGGACCGCGAGGCGGCGGACGGGATTGATCCCTTTACCTTTACGCGGCGCGATGTGGTGCACCTGCACTTGGGCGAGGGCTGCGAGGTGTCGCGCGAACAACCGCCGCGGGTGATTATTCCGGCGCAGCGGCCGTTGTCGGCGCACGCGGAGATTGTGAAGGACGTCCTGCGCACACACACGAAGAACAAGGAGACGAAGGTGGAGGGGTTGCTGGTACAGGTGGTGCAGGCGAAAGATGACCTGCCCCAACTGGCGACGCTGCAAAAGATGCTGGCGCCGACGGTGAAATTTTTCGTGGTCGATTTGCCGACGGGAACGGGCGCGGAATTGCTGGCGGAATTCAAACCCGGCGCGCGAACCGTGTGGGCTCGGCGATTTGAAAAAGGCGATGCGGCGGACGCGAAAGTGGCGGCTGGATTGCTGGATTACGCGGCGCGAACGGACGGCTACCTGGCAGTGGACACGACGGCGGCGGCGCTGGCGGGAGAACTCGGCGCGGCACTGGCGAAGCATCCGGCGCGGGAGCGTTTGTTGCTGACGCAGAGTGGGCACGAGGCGCACACGCATGCGGTGGGCGGCTACCGGGCCATGATGCGCGAGGCGGCGAAATTGGGCCTGAAAGCGCCGCTGTGGATTCGGCACACGGGCGCGCAGGTGGTGCTGGCGGAGAACTTTTTCACGGCGCGGCTGCTGGAGGCGTCGATGGTCGCGGGGAATCTGCTCTGCGACGGGCTGGGGGATTTGCTGAGCGTCGAGACCGAGCCGGACCGCGACAAGATGGTCGCGCTGACGTACAATATTTTGCAGGGGGCGCGCACGCGCTCGACGAAGACGGAGTTTGTGGCGTGCCCGAGCTGCGGGCGGACGCTGTTCGATTTGCAGACGACGACGCAGCGGATCAAGGGCCGGACGGGTCACCTCAAGGGCGTGACGATCGCGGTGATGGGGTGCATCGTGAACGGGCCGGGGGAGATGGCGGACGCGAATTTTGGGTACGTGGGCGGCGCGCCGGCGAAGGTGAATCTTTACGTGGGGAAGGAATGCGTGAAGTACAACATTCCGGAGGACGAGGCGGTGGACCGGCTGGTGGACTTAATCCGCGAGCACGGGAAGTGGGTCGAGCCGGAACCGGTGGCGGTGGGCGTGTGAGGGATCGACATGATTATGAAGCAAAAACTCAGGGCAAATACCCTCCATGACCTGCCCTCGGATATTTACAACGCGTTAAAGCGGGCAAGGAAGGCAGCCAACGCACTCGAAAATATTTCGGCCAAACACGGCCTTACGCGAAAATTTTCAATTGATGGACGATTCCTGGGAGATATCGGCGAGTTACTCGTTCACCAGCATTTCGATGTCATTCTAGCCGAGAAGCAAAAACTGGATCCGATGGACATTTGGCCGATGGCACGCATGTGGAAATTAAGCTTCGCAGCCTGAGTGACCGCATTGTGTTGAATAACAAGCCTGCCCTACTGCTGGTTCTTTACATCTGCCCAAAAACAGCCCAGTGGGAAATTGTGTTTAACGGACCAGGGCGTTATTTACCAAGCCGTAAGCCAGGCAAAAAAACAATTTTTACGATCAAGGCCCTGCGTGAGCTAAACCAAGGCTTACCGACCAACGTTCGTCGTGTCCCATTTCGCGTTTAGCATCACGCCGCGATGACGGGGCCAGCTCAGGCCTTGGCGGGAGCCGCCACTTCAGCGGGGGCGGAGTCGTCGCGGTCGCCGATGCGGACGTAGCTGCGGATAGTGTGGCCGCGGTAGATCTGGCGGGGGCGGTGGATGCGGCCCTTGGAGTGCTCGGCGATTTCCTTCCAGTGGGCGATCCAGCCGGGCATGCGGCCAATGGCGAAAATGACGGTGAACATGTCGAGCGGGATGCCGATGGCCCGGAGGATGATGCCGGAGTAGAAATCGACGTTCGGGTAGAGCTTGCGCTCGATGAAGTAGGGGTCGTGCAGGGCCTTGTCCTCGAGGTGGCGGGCGATGTCGAGGAGGGGGTCGTTGAGGCCGAGGGCCTTGAAGACGCGCTCGCAGATGTTTTTGAGGATTTTGGCGCGGGGGTCGTAATTTTTATAGACGCGGTGGCCGAAACCCATGAGGCGGGCCTTGCCGGTCTTGGCGGCCTCGACAAAGCGGGAGCCGTCGTCGCCGCTTTTGTGAATTTCCTGGAGCATGTGGATGACGGCCATGTTGGCCCCGCCGTGGAGAGGCCCCCACAAGGCGCAGACGCCGGCGGAGACGGAGGCGAAAAGATTGGCGCCGCCGGAGGCGACCATGCGGACGGTGGAGGTGGAGCAGTTTTGCTCGTGGTCGGCATGGAGGAGGAAGATGAGGTCAAGGGCCTTGGTGACGTCCTCGTGCGGGTAGTAGTCGTTGTAAGGCTCGGAGAACATCATGTGCAGGAAGTTCTCGGAATAGCCGAGGTCCTTGCGCGGGTACATGAAGGGAAGGCCGTGCTGCATCCGGTAGGACATGGCCGCGATGGTGCGGACCTTGGAAAGCAGGAGGGCGGAGGCCTCGTCGAAGACCTTGAGGTCGTGCTCGCGGTCGTTGGTGCCGAGGTCGGGGTAGTAGCAGCCGAGGGAATTGAGGAGGGCCGAAAGGATGGCCATTGGGTGCGAGTTGTTCGGGAAGCCCTCGAACAAGTGGCGCATGCTTTCGTGGATGCTGGCTTGGCGGAGGACCTTGGCGGAGAATTCGCGGAGTTCGGCGGGCTTGGGGAGTTCCCCGTAGATGATCAGGTAAGCGCACTCGATGAAGTTGGAGCCTTCAGCGAGCTGCTCGATGGGATAGCCGCGGTAGCGGAGGATGCCCTTTTCGCCGTCGATGAAGGTGACGTGGCTTTCGCACGAGCCGGTGTTGCCGTAGCCGTCGTCGAAGCTGATGTAGCCGGTTTTTTGCCGCAGGGTGCGGATGTCGATGGCTTTTTCGTTTTCCGTGCCGATGACGACGGGGAAGACGTAGTTTTCGTTGCCGAGGCGGATGGTGGCGGTTTCTTCCATGGGGATGGCGTAAAGGTTGAGCAAAACAGGCCAGATGCGGGTGGTCAATCTTGGAGGTGAGAAAGACGCTTAGGGTGCGCGGGTCGCGCGGTGGAGAGCGGCGGATTCGAGGAAGTTGAGGTAAAGCTGGAGACCCCGGGCCTGGCTTTTTTCCGGGTGAAACTGCGTAGCGTAGCAATTCCCGCGCCGGATGGCGGAGACGAAGGGGTAGCCGTAGTCGGTCCGGCCCCAGACGAGGGAATCGTCGGGGGTTTCGACGTGGTAGCTGTGGACAAAGTAGAAGGAGTCGTCTGGGGGGTGTGTGGTTTCCGGTTTACGGTTTGCGGTTTGCGGTTGGACGAAGGGGTCAGTCCAGCGGACGGTGTTCCAGCCCATGTGAGGGATTTTGTAGGGAGCCTGAAGACGGAAGCGGACGACCCGGCCGGGGAAGATGCCGAGGGTGGGGGTGTTGCCTTCCTCGGAGTGTTCGAAGAGGGCCTGAAGGCCGAGGCAGACACCGAAGAAGGGGCGGTCGGCAGCGATCCACTGGCGGATGGTGTCGTCGAGGGCGGTTTCCTGGAGGAGGCGCATGGTATCGACGATGGCACCCTGGCCGGGGAAAACGAGGGCATCGGCCTCGGCGGCTTCGGCGGGGGTGCTGACGAGGCGAGGATGGCCGCCGACGCGCTCGAAGGCGCGCAGGACGCTGCGGAGGTTGCCCATGCCATAGTCGATGACGGCGAGGTCGAGCGGGGGCGGAGGGCTGGCGGAAAAGGCGGTCATGGAGGCAGGGCCATGACTATTTGCCGAAGATGCGGGAGGACGCCAATCCTGAAAGCGTCAGGCCGTGAGGTGCGCGCCGGGGCGTGGGGGTGCCCAGAGCGGAAATTTGACGCCGGCGATGCGGTTGGTGATGTAAGTGATGGCCGTGAGGAGGACGACGGCGACTTCGAGAAGCAGGAGGCCTTTAACGCTGTGAACTAAGCCAAGGGAGACGATGAGGGCGGTGGCGGCAGCAGGGGGATGGCCGAGATTGAAGCGGCACATGAGTCCACCGGCCATGGCCATGGAGATGGCGGCGGCGAGGACCTGCTGCCAGGACATTTGATTGGCGAGGGCGTGGGGGGCATACCACAGACCGGTGACGATCAAGGCAAAGGCCCCGCCGGCGATGCCGAGGGCGTGGCCGCAGATGGTGTTGCGCGGGCTGGCGACGGGAGCCTGGGGAACGTAAAGCTGGAGAAAGGCGGTCGCACCAAGGGAGGGAAAGATGAAGGTCGTGCCAGCGACGGAAGCGATGGCGGCCACGGTGCCGATGGCGATGAAGCCGCCGACGCAGACATACAAGGAGGAGGCGCGGGTGAGTTTGGGCGGGGGCATGGGTGAAAAATGGAAAATGGAAGATTGAAGATTGAAGATTGAAGATAAAAAAGAAGAACGTTCGAGAGCGATGGCCGCGAAATGTCCTGCGGCGGGTTAGATGAGCAGGCCCATTAATGCCGAGTAGACAACCGGCCGACAGAGCGAGGCTAATTATGAGCGAGCCGTGGGCAATTCACGGATGAAAGCCCAGGAGACTTCAGCGGTTTGGCCGTTGTCGTAGGTGACGCGGAAATGGCTGCCAAGATCTTCGTCAACTTCCACGCGCACGGGGGTGGCCGAGGCGTTAATGCGGTTGGCTTTACGGATGGACGCATGAGGCTCCAAGAAGCAGAGTCCGTCGGCAAATTCCACATCAAACGCGTCCTCCCAGCCGAGGTAACGGACGTTTTTCACGCGCGAGAACTCGGCTTGGCCGAAGGGCTTTTTGAGTTGGACGGTGTTTTTCACAAGCGGCCTGGCTATTCGGGTTAAGTGAGCAGCCCCTTGGTGCTGGGCAGCGTGTTGGCGGAGCGGGGGTCGATCTGCGTGGCGAGGTCAAGGGTCTTGGCGAAGGCCTTGAAGATGGCTTCGGCGATGTGGTGGGGTTCCTCGCCGTATTCGAGGGCGATGTGGAGATTGGCACCGACGGCGTTCGTGAAGCCCTGGAAGAACTCCTTCACGAGGCCGAGGTTGAAATCGCGAATCATCAGGTTGTCGGCCTCGACGCGATAGACGAGGACGGGGCGGTTGCTGAGGTCGAGCGCGACGCGGGCGAGGGCTTCGTCCATGGGAACGATGAAGAAGCCGTAGCGGCGCAGGCCGAGCTTGTCGCCAATGGCTTCCTTGACGGCCTGGCCGAGGACGATGCCGGCGTCCTCGACGGTGTGGTGGTAATCGACGGCGAGGTCGCCCTTGGCCTTGAGTTCGAGGTCGAACAGGCCGTGGCGGGCGACCAGCGTGAGCATGTGGTCGAGGAAGGGGATGCCGGTATCCACCGTGGACTGGCCGGAGCCGTCGAGGTTGAGGCGGAGGGAGATTTTGGTCTCCGCGGTGTCGCGCTTCAGCGAGGCGTGGCGGGATTGAGCCATAAGTCGAGGGCGTGGGCCAAAGCGGCCAGGTCGCCGTCAGTGCCGATGCTGACGCGCAGGGCGGCGCTCGTCAACGGGTGTTTGGCGAAATGGCGCACGAGGATGCGGCGCTGTTTGAGGAAGGCGAAGAGGTCCGTGGCGACGGCGGGGCCGGATTCGTCGCGGGCGTTTTTGGGTTCAACGAGGACGAAGTTGGCCTGCGAGGGGTGGGCGAACCAGCCGAGGGCGCGGATTTTTTCGAGGAAGGCGGCGCGGGTGCGGATGACACGCGCGATGGTGTCGTAGAAGTAATGCAGGTCTTGCAGGGCGGCGAGAGCGGCGGCCTGGGCGAGGCGGTCGAGGTTGTAGCTGTCGCGGACGCGGTCTAGGAGAACGATGATTTCCGGATTGGCGAGGGCGTAGCCGATGCGGAGACCCGCCAGGCCATGGGATTTGGAAAATGTGCGGGTGACGACGAGGCGGGGAAATTGGGTGACGAGGGCGGCAGCATGTTCGGCGGCGAAGGCAGCGTAGGCTTCGTCCACGACGAGGATGCCGGGAAAGGTGCAGGCGAGGTCGGCGATTTGGGCGGTGGAGAAACCGACGCCACTCGGGGCGTTGGGCGAAGTGAGGAAAAAGATATTGGCGCCGGAGATCGCAATGGCGGTGGTATCGAGAGCGAAGGTGCGGTCAAAGGGGACTTCGATGAGCGGGGCGTTTTGAATCTCGGCGAGAACGGGGTAGAGGGAGTAGCTGGGGGTGGTCATGCCCGCGGGGCGGTCAGGCCCGGCGAAAACGCGCATGAGGAGGTTGAGGATGTCGTCGGAGCCATTGCCGGCGAGTATCCAGTCGGTGGATACGCCGTGAAACTTGGCGAGAGCTTCACGCAGCGGTTTGCTCGTGGGATTGGGGTATAGGCGGAGCGAGGCGCCATCCGGGCCGATTTCGTTTTGCAGCGCTTTGACGACTTTAGGGCTCGGTGGGTACGGATTCTCGTTCGTATTGAGTTTAATCCAATCAGTGCCCTCTGGTTGTTCTCCCGGCGTATAGGCGTGCATGGAAAGCACGTTCGGATTGGCGTGCGACATGGAAAAGGTCAGGATTTACCGAGACGGGCGCGGAGACTTTCGCCGTGGGCTGGGAGGCGTTCGAGGGCGCTGAAGGCGGCGACGACGGGGGCGGCTTTCGCGAGGCTGCGGGAGTCGTAGCGGACGATGCTGGAGCGGCGCTGGAAATCCTGCAGACGCAGGCCACTGAGGAAGCGACCGGTGCGGCCAGTCGGGAGCGTGTGGCTGGGACCAGCGGTGAAATCGCCGAGGACAGTGGGAGTCTGCGGGCCGAGGAGGATCGCACCGGCGGTGGTGATTTGGCGGGCGAGCTTTTCGAGCAACGCGGCGCGGACGTGAAGTTCGAGGTGCTCAGGGGCGAGAAAGTTGGCAACGGCAATGGCTTCGTCGAGGCTGGCGGCGTGAATGGCGAGGAAGCCGTTTTTGAGGACATCGGCTAGGTGGTTGCCGGATTGAAAGGCGGGGGCGCGGCGTTCGACTTCGGCGAGGGCGCGCTTAAGGAGCGGGCGGCTGGTGGAGACAAGGAAGAGACGTTCCTTGCCGGTGCCGTGCTCGGCTTGCGCGAGGAGGTCGAGGGCGATCCAGGCGGCATTCGCCGAGGCATCGGCCAGGACGAGAATTTCGCTGGGGCCCGGTAGGAGGTCGGCGCCGGTTTGGCCGAAAAGCTGGCGTTTGGCTTCGATGGTGTAGGCGTTGCCGGGGCCGCAGAGTTTATCGACGGCGGGGATGGTTTTCGTGCCGAAGGCGAGCGCGGCCATCGCTTGCACGCCGCCCATGCGGTAAACTTCCGTGATGCCGCAGAAGGCGAGCGCGGCGAGGAGGCCGGGATTGGTCGCGCCGTTTTTATCGGGCGGGGTGCAGACGGCGATTTCGCGCACGCCGGCCATTTGGGCGAGCACGCAGGTCATCAACACCGTGGAGACGAGAGGGACCTGGCCGCCGGGAATGTTAATACCGACGCGGTGGAGGGGGTAGAAATTTTCGCCGACGAGGGCGCCGTGGGGATTGCGGGCGCGCCAGTTGCGCGGGAGGGTGCGGCGATGGAAGGCCAGGATGCAGCGACGGGCCTGGGCGAACGCGGCACGTTCGGCGCGGGAGGATTGCTGCGCGGCTTGGGCGAGCTCGGCGGCGGTGACGCGCAGGCGGGCGGGAGGCACATCCACGCCGTCGAATTTGCGCGTGTAGCGGCGGACGGCGAGGTCGCCTTCGCTGCGGACACCGGCAATGATGGCCGCAACGCGGCGCACCAGGGCGGGGCCGGGTTGGGCGGCGGAGCAAAAGGCCTCAAGCTGCTGCCAGAACTGGGGTTGGGCGGTGTCCAGGACGCGCATGGGGCGGAAAGGCTGGAAGTGAGGCGCCCTCCGTGAAATCCAAGGGTGCGTCCGGGCGGTCGGGAGATTTCGCGTGGTGCGCGAAAATTCCAGGACGTTTGAGCGGTGGATTTAGTTGGAAGTGGGCTTGATGTTGAACATCAAGGGTTGTTCAGACTGTTGAGGCGAGGCGGGCGGGGAGGTGATGGTGGAATTGGCGGCAGAGGGCGTGCCAGTGGGAGGCGGGGTGGAGGACGGGAGTGTGGACTCCGGCGCGGGGGAGTTAAAGCCGGTCACACCGGCGGGCACGGGAGAGGCGGAACCGGTGGCGGGCTGGCCGGAGGGGAGCGGGGCGTTGGGCGGAGGCAGCAGGATGGAGGTGGAGGGCACCTCAAACATTTTGTCATCGAGCGGCGCATTGACGATGACTTTGGAGAACTTCATGGTGCGTACGAGTTTGCCATCGTTGTAGGCTTTGATGGTATCGGGGAACATAATGCCGCCGGAGATGATCTTGCCGCTTTCGATGATCTCGGTCTGGCCCTTGTCCGTGACGTCGGTGACGGTGCCGTGGAGCTGGTAGTTATTTTGGTCGAAGTAGCGGATGAAAGTCATGCTGTCAGGGTAGACAAAACTGACTTTCCAGCTTTTGGCACCGTGGAAATCCTCGGGGCCGTCAAGGATGATGGTGCCGCCGCGGCGCTGAAGGGGGCCGCGGAAAAAGAAGAGGTTTTCGAAGCTGCTGTTGATGTACGCGGTAAGCTGGGGGGGCTGGATAATGGCCATGCCTTTGCGGCCATTCTGGTCAATTTTGAGGGCCCAGCCTTCGTAGCCGTCCGTGCCTTCGATTTGGGTTTCGGTCGGGGTGGTGTATTCGGAACGCTGGCTGGCGGGTTTCTTGAACTGGAGGACGACGGAACCGGCGGGCTGGTCTTTGTCATCGTACATGGTGCCGAAATACTGGAGAGTGTCCAAGCCGTTGAGTTTGTCTTCGGTGCCATAGACGGCGCGGGCGCGGGCGACGACGTCGGTGGCGGTGGGGGTGGCGGCCAAAGCGGCGAGGGCAGAAGCCAGCAGGCCGGCGGCAGTCCAGGTGAGGAAAAGGCGGGTGTTCATAGGGTTGGGATAAGGTCGAAGCTTTTGACGATGGCAAAAATCCAGCCGCGTGACAAGAGGCGATAGCACTTTTCTTAAAGCGCGGCCCAGGCGGGACGCGAGGGCCGCCCGGGCTGATGGGTGCTTTTTCAGTTTATTTTTGGGCGGAAGACCTTTATAAGTGGTTTTTCACGGGGTGGAGCGCAACCGTTAGCCCGATTGCGTCACTGTCCCGCTTTTTTCGTCTCCTTATCTCATGGCCGCCTCCGGAATCTCCAGTGTATTGCGCAAGACGCTGCTGCTGAAGGTGCTTTCGAAGCCGCAGCCGACGCGGGAAGACGTGACCTCGGTGATTGAATTGACGGCGTCGAAGGTGGTGGAGGCGTTGGAGGCGCAGTCGATGAGCTTGTTTATGGTGGAGGGCAGCGAGATCGCGTTCAAGCATGTGTACTATTCGCCGACGCTGTGGGCGAAGGATCCGGCGAAGAAGAAGGAGTTCGGGGAGAAGCGCGAGAAGCTGCTGCAAATGAAAATCCCGCTGAACGCGGGGATCGTCGGCAAGGTGATCCAGAACGGCGAGCCGGCGTTTCTGGACGAGATAAAGGGACGGTCGCGGCCGATGGTGAACTTGTTCAAGGACACGGGTTTCGCAGTCAAGGCGATGGTAACGGTGCCGTTGAAAGGGGCGAAGTGTTTTGGGGCGATCCAGGTGCTGAATAAGGAGCCGTCGTCCGGCACCAGCAGCTTCACGGACCAGGACTTGGTGGTGTTGCAGGAAGTGGCGGAGTATTCGTCGCCGCTTTTGCAGCGGTTGCTCGATCCAAAGTTCCAGATCAGCGACCTGGACACGGCGCGGTTTGTGGCGAAGTACACGAACTGCCCGCTGATCATCAACGAGGAGGAGATCCAAATCGACGACAAGCTGGTGGAGGTGATCGGGGACGCGATCATCCGGCGGGAGGGGATTTTCCCGACGCGGCGGATGTCGCCCAGCACCATTGCGGTGTTGATGACGAACCCGTTGGACTACCAGAAGCGCGAGGCTTTTTCGCGGGTGACGGAGCAGGGGCTGGACGAGGTGTCGGTGGTGCCGGCATCGCTGATCGAGAAGCTGTTGAAGAAATATTTCAAGGAGGAAAAAGCGCTCGCGCCAACGGGCGGCGGGTTTGCGGAGATCGCGGATGTAATCGGTGCGGAGTTTGGCGCCGGCGGTGGAAGCGAGAAGGTGACCGAGGGTTCGCTGGAGGACGAGGAGTCGGCGCCGATCATCCAACTCGCGAACCGCATCGTGGAGGACGCGTACATTTCCGGGGCGTCAGACATTCACATCGAGCCACAGGAGAATGAATTGCTGGTGCGGTACCGGGTGGACGGCGTGTGCGCGGAGAAGCTGCGGCTGCCGAGGGCGGTCTCGGGCGGATTGGTGGCGCGCTACAAGGTGATGAGCGAGTTGGACATCGCGGAGAAGCGGCTGCCGCAAGACGGGCGCATCGTGTTCAAGAAGTTCACGAAAAAGAACATCGACATCGACCTGCGCGTGGCGACAGGGCCGATGAACTTCGGCGAGAAGATCGTCATGCGTATCCTGGACAAGACGAAGGCAGCCTTGCCAATCACGGCGCTGGGGTTTTCGGAGGAAAATTTGACGCGGTACCGCGAGTGCATCATCCAGCCGTACGGGATGCTGCTGCACTGCGGGCCGACGGGGTCGGGGAAGTCGATGACTTTGTTTTCGGCCCTGCGCGAGGTGGCGGACCCGACGATCAACATCCAGACGGCGGAGGACCCGATTGAGTACACCATCCCGGGGATCAACCAGATGCAGATGCACAAGGGCATCGGGCTGACGTTCGCGCGGGCGCTGCGGGCGTACTTGCGCATGGACCCGGACATCATCCTGGTGGGGGAAATCCGCGACACGGAGACGGCGGAGATCGCGGTGGAGGCGGCGCTGACGGGGCACCTGCTCTTGTCCACGCTGCACACGAACGACGCGCCCTCGACGATTGCGCGGTTGACGGACATGGAGGTGGAGCCGTTCATGATTTCGGCCTCGATGGTGTGCATTTGCGCGCAGCGGTTGCAGCGGCGGCTGTGCAAAAACTGCAAAATCCCCTATGTGCCGATGGGGAACGAGAAGGAGATCATCGAGCGGGCGATTGGCTGGTGCGGGCAGATTTTCAACGCGAACCCCGAAGGCTGCCCGACGTGCGGCGGCAAGGGCTACAAGGGCCGCGTGGGTATCCACGAGTTGATGACGAACAACGAGGAGCTGACGCGGGGCATCAACGAGAAGGCGGAGACGGCGACGCTCAAGCGCATCGCGATGCGCACCGGGATGAAGACGCTGCACCAGGACACGATGCTGAAGTGCAAAGAGGGGGTCTCGACGATCATCGAGAGCCTGTCGAACGTGCCGACGGATATGCTGGAGAAGAAGGCGGAGGAGACGGAGCCGGTGGTGGAGAAGGTGGAGGGGGCGGCGTGACGAGGAAAGGCTGGCTGGCTGGCGATGCGCCTAGACAAAATGCTTGCGTGCGGCGATGCGGCAATGCAGTATTGCGGCATGACAACCACCCTGCCCATGAGTAAACGCGGCAGTCTAACGCTGCCTCCGGCGCTGCGACGCAAGCTCGGCTTGGACAAACTACGCGAGCCGATGGTGCTGGTGGAGGAACGCGAGGGCGGCTTGTTTCTGCAGGCGGCGGTGACTTTGCCGGTGCGCGACATCCCCAAGGGAAAAATTGCCCGCTGGCTGGCGCGCGACGAAGCGGACATGAAGGCGTTCCGCGCGATGGCCAAACCGAAGCCGCAGTGAAGCTCTTTCTCGACACGAGCGTGTTGTTGTGCGCCTGCGGTTCAGGCACGGGTGCATCACGCTACCTGATTGAGGAAGCAACAACACACGGCTGGCGACTCATCACTTCCGCCTACTGCATCGAGGAAACCCAGCGCAATCTGGGGAAATTGCCACCACCCGCGACAGCCGCATGGAAAACCAACATCTCGCCGCTTTTGGGGGTGGTGGACGACCGCGTGTCGCTCGACAAGCCGCTCATTTTTGCCAAGAGCAAGGATCGTCCGGTTGTGATTACGGCGCTGGCCGCCGAGTGCGCGTGGCTGTTGACCCTCGACGAAGGCGATTTCCATCGCCGCTTGGGACGGCAGGTTTACGCCTTGGGCATTGCCACGCCGGGTGAATTTTTGGCCCGGCAGCGCCGGCGCGGGAAAATCTAAAGCGGGTCTGGGCCGTTGCGGCTTTCGGTCAGATGTCTTGAGCACAAATTAATGCGCTAATGAGTGGCCATTTGGGTTTGCGTTTTGGGGAAAGGGGGGCTCAATTGGGGGGTAATGAGTACCGAAGCCGGCGGCGTAACCCACACAATGAGCGGATTGGATCCGGCTTTGGCGAATTTGCTGAAATTGCAGGAGGCAGACATGCGCCGCCAGCAGTTGGAAACGCAGTTGCAGCAGGCACCCCGGGAACTGGCCTCGCTGGAGCGGAAGGTGGCGGAGGAAAAGACGGGGTTTGAGGCAAAGCGCAAGGGCTTGCAGGAGATGGAGGTGCAGCGCAAGGACATCGACAATCGGCTGAAGTCGGCCGAAGCGACGGTGCTGAAGTACAAGACCCAGCAAATCGAAGTGCGCAAGAACGACGAGTACCAGGCGTTGTCGCACCAGATTGCGACGGCGGAGGCGGAGGTGGACGGGCTGGAGAGCGAGGAACTGACGCAGATGATGAAGATGGACGAGGCGCGTGCGGCACTGGCGGCGGCGGAGATTGAATACAAGCGTCGGCTGGGTAACCTGGACGGGGAAATTGCTTTGGTAAAGCGGCGCGAAGCACAGACGAAGGGCGAGTTGGAGGCGCAGGGCGGCACGGTGGAAACCGCGGCAGCGGCGGTGCCAGTCATATGGCGCACGGCCTACGAACGGGCGAAGAACCGGGCGGCGAAACGGCCGCCATATGTCGCGCCGCTGGAGGAGCACCGCTGCGGGGGCTGCCATTTGCGGGCGTCGAACGAGGTGGCGGAGGCAGCGCGCAAAGGCGGCAAGCCCGTGCATTGCGACAACTGCGGACGTGTGGTATACTTCCCGGCGTTGGCCTAGGCTGGCCGGCCCAAAGAAATGTCCGGGCGATGGCTTGATTTTAGTGATATTTATCACCGGCGCCTTCAACCCCACTTCCCATGAGCGACCCCAAAAAATACGATCCGACGAAGAAGATCTATAAGGCGGCGGACCACATGTACAGCATGGTGGACCTGCTGGCCAGCGCGGTGAACCCGGAATACTTTGTGCACGGGCTGCCGCGGATTTCGGACTTTCACCTGAAGGTGGGCGAGTCGGTGCGGTACCGGCTGGATGAGGAGTTGCAGAAGATTCCCGGCGGCGAGCCGCTGACGCACCACACGATGGAGGCGATGGTGTTCTCGATGCTGCACGAGGACCAGATCGTGCAATTGGAAAACAATCCGCTGCTGGACGTGGACGCCGCGTTCGAGTTGCCGGGCGGGCAGTTTTATTTTCGCGTGAACGTCTTCCGCGACCGCGATGGGCTGGCGTGCGTGATCCGGCTGCTGCCGCCATTCGTGCCCCCGGTGGAGCAGGTGGGTTTCCCGACCGATGTGACGTGGCAGAGTTTAATCACGGCGAAGCAGGGGTTGGTGCTGCTGACGGGGGTGACGGGGAGCGGCAAGTCCACCACGATTGCGAGCCTGCTGACACGCATCAACGAATTGCGGGCGGTGCGGATCATCACGCTGGAGGACCCGATTGAATTCGTGTTCCCGAACAAGCGGGCGCTGTTTTCCCAGCGGGAAATCGGGCGACATGCGATCAGTTTCGCCTCGGGGCTGCGCAGCGTGCTGCGCGAGAACCCGGACATCATTTATGTGGGGGAAATCCGCGACCCGGAAACGGCGTCGCAGGCGTTGACGGCGGCGGAGACAGGGCACCTGGTGTTTTCGACGATGCACACGCGGGACACCGTGGGCGCGCTGACACGCCTGATGGACATGTTCCCGCCGGAGCGCGCACGGGAATTGTCGGTTCAGCTTTCCTTCAGCCTGACGTATGCGATTGGACAGAAGCTGGTGCCGAGGAAGGACGGGAAGGGGCGCGCGGTGGCGATGGAGGTGCTGCGCAACAACGCGGCCATCAGCAACCAGATCCGCACGGGGAATTGGCAGCACATTTACGGGGTGATGGAGACAAACGCCCGGGACGGGATGTGCACGATCGAGCAATCGCTGGCGCAACTGTACGCGAAGGGAATCATCACACGGGACGACGCGATCACGCACGCGAACGACGCGTCGATTATTGAGCGATTGAACGCGTTGGCACCACTGGCGTAGGCTGTAATGGGTTAATCGCCTGTCCAGCGGGCCCACAGGGAAAGCGGAAGCGGGCGGGCGGGCGCGGCAGGACAATGAGCCAGTTCGCCGCGGGAAATGGAGCCGCCGAGGCCGCGGGTGGTTTGATCGAGGAGGTTGGCGAGCATGAGCGGCGAGGCTTCGATGTTATAGAGGGTGAGGAGAATGAACCGGGGATTTTCGCTGAGCGCCTGGCGGCAGAGGGTGAGGAGTTCGGGGAGACGGGATTCGACTTTCCAGAGTTCGCCGGCGGGCCCACGGCCATAGGAGGGCGGATCGAGGAGAATGGCGTCGTAGCGGACGCCGCGGCGGATTTCGCGGCGCATGAACTTGAGCGCGTCGTCGAGAATCCAACGGATGGGGGCGTCGTTGAGGCCGGAGAGGCCTTGATTGAAGCGGCCCCAGGCGACGGCGGGCTTGGAGGCGTCGACGTGGGTGACGGCGAAGCCGGCGGCGGCGGCGGCGAGGGAGGCGACGCCGGTGTAGCCGAAGAGGTTGAGGAGGCGAACTTGGGAAGGGGAGTTTTCCAGTTCCTCGTTCTTGGTTCTTGGTTGGGATGCGGAGGCGGGCGCGGGAGCGTGGGATTGAATGAACTCCCAGTGGGGGGCTTGTTCGGGGAAGAGGCCGAGGTGTTTGGAGGTGTCAGCGAGACGGGCTTGAAGCGTGAGGGTGCGCCAGTGCATGAGCCATTCGCGCGGGGCGCCGGGCTGGAGGCGCCAGGGCCGATCTTCCTCGTGGATGGCATGGGCGCGGGCCCAGGTGGTTTCAGGTAGCGAGGGTTCCCACCAGGCCTTGGGTTCGCCGCGGACGATGACCTGCGTGCCGAAGCGCTCGAGCTTGCGGCGGCGGCCGGAGTCGAGGAGGGCGTAGTCGGGCCAGTCGGCGGCGAGGACGTCGAGGGGCGTGATGGGAGAAGGCAAAGCCGGCTTAGTCATGCAACCGGCCGAGTTTTAGCTTTCGGCGGGCGCGTGGCAAGAACGAGAGGAGAAAACCGGCAAGGGCAAGCATCAGGGTTGAAACGGCAGGCTCAGGGACGGGCGTGTAGGCGAGCGCGATGGGTTGGTTGAAACCAGTGGCGAAAACGGATTGCTGCTGGCCCGGGGTGATTTGGATGATGTCGCTGTCGTTGAAGCTGGCGACGTAGAGGTTGCCGCTCGGGTCAAGCGCGAGAGTGAGCGGGTCGGTAAAACCGCTGGCAAAGACGGTGCGTGTGGCGGAGGGCGTGAAGGAGTAGATGTCGCCGTTGTTTCCATCGGACACCTCGATGTTGCCGCTGGCCGTGATAGCGAGGCCAAGCGGCCCGACCACGGCGCTGGTAAAGACGGTGGGCGTGCTGTTGCCCGGGGCAAATTCGTCGATCACGCTATGCTGCGAATCGGCGACGAAGAGATTGCCGCTGGAATCGAAGGCGATTTGATGGATGGCACCGAGGCCGGAGGCAAAAACGGATTGTTGGTCGCCGGGGGTGATCTCGGTGATGTTGCCAAGAGAGTTTTGGGAAACAAAGAGGTTTCCGGAGGAATCGAAGGCGAGACTGGCTGGGCTGGTGACGCCGGTGGCAAAGGTGAAGGTGGAGCCGTTGGGCTGGATTTCGATGATGCTGGCAGTGCCGGCGTCGCCGACATAGAGATTGCCGTTGGGACCAAAGACGAGTGAGTCGACGGCGCTGAAGGTGTCAACCACGGTGGGAGTGCCGCCGCTGACGGGAACCTGATAAACGACGTCGGCGCTGCCGGTGTAATCGCCAACATAGAGGCCGGAAAAACCGGCGCGGGCGGCGGCGGGCAGGAACGCGATGGCAGCGAGGAGCGCCACGGCGGTCGGGCGAAAGGACAGGTTCAGGAAGAGCGGCGCGAGCAGCGCTTTAATGAGCATGGAGATAGCATGGTAGATCGTGGGTACGCGGGCAAGCGCGGAAGGGGTAGGGTGAATGGCCTAGGGGGGTGGAGGGGCGTTGAAAGGCGAAGCTGGTATTGCTTCGGAAGCGACGGGAATTATACAGGGAGGATGCATGCCAATTTGGCATTAACTTCTGAACGGCAGAAATTGTTGCGGGCCGAACGTAAGGAAATGCGAAAAAAATCCCGGAGCAGGATCACCGTGGCGGGAAGTACGGGCCAGGATTGAGCGCTGTTTTCACTCTGGACGGCGAACCGCTGCGGAAACAAAGGCCCCGTGCCGTGGAAAACGGTCTGTTTTATTCTAGGCCAATTGATAGATCGCCGGACGATAAGCGGGTTTGGGCACGGGTTTGTGGTGCTTGCGGGCGGTGGCGAGCCAAGCGGTCATGGCGATTTGGATTTCCTTAAGGGCTGCTTCCGGGGTTTCGCCGCAGGCAGAGCAATAATGGAGGTCAGGGACGTCGGCGACCCAGCAGGCGTCGTCATCACTGTAGAAAAGGTTGATATGGTAGTTTTTCATCAGTCCTCCAAGGTAAGGCCCTGGGTTTCAATAAGCTTCATGAATTGGCTTATTTGATAGGGTTTAGCCTGTCCGTGCATATTTTGCAAATTTACAATTTCACGAATACCTGACCGGTTAAAAATATGATGGCTGCCCGAAACACGATCCAGACGAAAACCATAAGCTTCTACGAGCCGCACCATATCGGCAAAGCGGATGTTCTTCGAGCCCGAGAGAATTAGCTGGAGTGTTTTACGCGCGTTCATGACGGCGTTGGCTCACTCCACCGTGACGGACTTGGCGAGGTTGCGGGGCTTATCGACGTCGCATTTGCGCTCGAGGGCGATGTGGTAGGCGAGAAGCTGGATGGGAAGGGTGAAGAGGACGGGAAGGATGGCTTCGTGGGCGTCGGGAACGCGGATGATGTCCTCGGCGAGATGGGCGGGAAATTCCTCGGGCGGAGCGGAGGTGATGGCGATGACGGGGCCTTTGCGGGCGCGGATGACTTCGATGTTGGAGATGACTTTCTTGAGGATTTCACCGCGGGGGACGAAGAAGACGGAGGGGCACTGGGGGCAGACCAGGGCGATGGGGCCGTGCTTCATCTCGGCGGCGGGGTAGCCTTCGGCATGGATGTAGGAGATTTCCTTGAGCTTGAGGGCGCCTTCGAGGGCGATGGGGTACATGGCCTGGCGGCCGAGGAAGAGGAAGTCCTTGTACTTGGCGTATTTTTTGGCGATGGCCTGGATATTGTCGGCCTGGTCGAGGACCTGGTTGGCGAGGCCGGGGACAGTGCGGATGGCATCGACCATGGCGCGGCCCTCGGTAAAAGAGAGGTCGCGCAGGCGCCCCAGGTAGAGGGCGACCATGGCGGCGAGAAGGATTTGCGAAGTGAAGGCCTTGGTGGAGGCGACGCCGATTTCGGGGCCGGCGTGCTGGTAGATGCCGCCGTCGGATTCGCGGGCGATGGTGGAGCCGACGACGTTGGTAATGGCGAGGACGCGGTGGCCCTTGCGCTTGGCCTCGCGGAGGGCCTCGAGGGTGTCGATGGTTTCGCCGGACTGGGACATGACAAACACGAGGGTGTTTTTGTCGAGCGGGGCGTTGCGGTAGCGGAACTCGGAGGCGTAATCGACTTCGACGGGGATGCGGGCGAAACGCTCGATGAGGTGCTTGGCGACGAGGCAGGCGTGCCAGGCGGTGCCGCAGGCGCAGAAGAGGATGCGGTCGATGTGGCGCAGCTGGATGGGGTCGAGGTTGAGGCCGCCGAACTTGGCGGTGCTGTGGTCGTCGGAAAACCGGCCGCGGAGGGCGTTTTCGAGGGCGGTGGGCTGCTCGAAGATTTCCTTCTCCATGTAGTGGGAGAAGCGGCCAAGCTCGGACTGCTCGATTTCCCAATCGACGGTGGCGATGACAGGGTCAACAGCCTCGTCGGCGATGGTGGTGATGTTAAAGTCGGTGGCGGTGAGGTGGGCGACCTGACCGTCGTCGAGGTAGATGACGTTCTGGGTGCGGCCGATGAACGCGGAGACGTCGGAGGCGAGCATGTTTTCGCCGTGACCGACGCCGACGACGAGGGGAGAGCCTTTGCGGGCGCCGACGATTTCGCCGGGGCAGTCGGCGCAGAGAACCGCGATGCCGTAGGCGCCTTCGACATGGAGGAGGGCCTTGCGGACGGCGGAGACAAAGCGGTTTTTGCCGGGGTTTTCGGGCTCCTTGTGGTAGTGGTAGGCGATGAGGTTGACGAGGGCCTCGGTGTCGGTCTGGGTGGAGAAGGTGAAGCCGTGATTTTCGCAGTATTTCTTGATGCCGAGGTAGTTTTCAATGACGCCGTTGTGGCAGACGGCGAATTTGCCGTCGGAGCTGGTGTGGGGGTGGGCATTGGCGTCGGTGACGCCGCCGTGGGTGGCCCAGCGGGTGTGGGCGATGCCGGTGCGGGCGGTGAGCTTGACGACCGCGGCGGCGCGGGCGAGGTTTTCGACGCGGCCGGCTTTTTTGACGAGGTCGAAGTGGCCCTTGCCGATGACGGCGAGACCGGCGGAGTCATAGCCGCGGTATTCGAGGCGTTTGAGGCCTTCGATTAAAATGCTGCCGGCCGCCTGCTTGCCGACGTATCCAACGATGCCGCACATAAGAATTGCCAAGCTACCGCAAAACGCTTGTCGTAAGCAAGGCTGGATGCGGGCAGCCCGTGTTCAGGCTTCACCTACCCCTGGCGAAGCGATAGCCCGACAGCCCCCGTCCACCACGATTTTATATGAACACGCGGCGCGTTATTTCCATCATCATGGGCGGAGGCCGCGGCACGCGGCTGCATCCGCTGACGAAGGACCGGTGCAAGCCGGCGGTGCCGCTGGGCGGGAAATACCGGCTGGTGGACATTCCAATCAGCAACTGCATTCACTCGGGATATAACCAGATTTACCTGCTGACGCAGTTCAACACGGCCTCGCTGCACAAGCATGTGCAGGCGGCGTACAAGTTCGATTCGTTCGACAACGGGTTCGTGGACATCCTGTCGGCGGAGCAGACGCACGCGAGCGACCAGTGGTACCAAGGGACGGCGGACGCGGTGCGGCAGAACCTGCACCATTTCCAGGGGGGCGACCAGGACTTGTTTTTGATTTTATCAGGCGACCAGCTTTACCGGATGGATTTCCGCGAGCTGGTGGAGCAGCATTTGGCGACGAAGGCGGATGTGACCGTGGCGGCGAAGGCCGTGCCGCGCTCGGAAGTGCACGGGCTGGGAGTGATGCGGGTGGGCGATGATTTGACGATCAAGCAGTTCGTGGAGAAGCCGAAGGATCCCAAGGTGGTGGACGGGCTGGTGGTGGGCGAGAGCATCCGGGAGAAGATGCTGCACAGCGTGGCGGGTCAGGAGTATTGCCTGGGCTCGATGGGCATCTATGTGTTCACGGGCAAGACGCTGAAGGAGGCGCTGGAGACGACGGCGGTGGATTTTGGCAAGGAGATCATCCCAGGGTTGCTGGGCAAGAAGAAGCTGGGGTGTTTTGTGTTTGACGACTACTGGGAGGACATCGGCACGGTGGGGGCGTTTTTCGAGGCGAACCTGCAACTGACCGAGCCGGAGCCGCATTTTGACTTCAACGACCATGAGCGGCCGATTTACACGCATCTGCGGTATCTGCCGTCGAGCCGGTTGAATAACTGCGTGATCGACCGCACGATTGTGG
>Ga0206873_1151_pt1 | contig 22116 bp, 21 predicted proteins | sample Alteio_BWOrgCont_11_FD_152631 | JGI IMG/M metagenome (GOLD analysis project Ga0206873, IMG submission 152631) | Enriched cells from forest soil in Barre Woods Harvard Forest LTER site, Petersham, Massachusetts, United States -... | ecosystem: Environmental > Terrestrial > Soil > Temperate forest >...
ACCTCAACCCGCTTCCCCTGAAACTCAATCATTTTCCCCGCGCTTCGACCACTGGCCAAAGGCTTTAGTGTGGCCACCGGGAAATTACGTTCCTCTAAAATAGCCAAAATCATCTGCCCCACCAACCCGGTGGCACCCAGCACAGCAACGGTATATTGCGTCATGACTCAGCCTTGTTTTGATTTCAGTGTAACCAGTGTAATACGGGGCGATCAAACCTGCAATCCGGAAGGTTTAGTGTCAAACCTTCACTTTTTCTGCTTTGCTATAGTTACCAAGAGTCTGGAAAACCACAGCCATAGATTTTTTCACAAAATTATATTGGGCACTGTCACTTGTCGAATAAAGCGTCTCAGCAATCTTCCGGATAGCATGGTTATAGTTCTCAACGGCAGTTTTGATGTGTTGTAAAGGAGTGTCTACCAGTAAAAGGGCTCTTCCTGGCTGCAAATAGCTACGTTCGTCAGATGGAAATTGTATAAAACTGCCTCTTGGAGGGTTTATAGACTTACTGTGCTCCTCCACTCGACGCAAATAATCAGTATCATATAGCCTCTTCTTATCCATATAGACCACAACTTGTCCAAAAGAAACAGGGGATGTTTTCATCATCAGACTCCTTTATTTAAGTGTTTCTGGCATTGTGCTTATCTCATACAATAAAACCGGGGCAGATTCAAAATTGCCAGGAGGCAAATCAACGAATGGAATCGTTACTCGCTTTTTTAACCCCGCTTTCAACCGCCGTCATTATTTTTAAACCCGATGACCAGGCGCAATGGCGGGTTTTTGGGTGGAATCCGGCTTTGGAGGGCTTGCGTGAAGGCTCGTGTGATGGGTTGAGTGGCCGCCAGGCGGGGGAGTTTTTACAAGTCGAGGCCAAGGCCAACGCACCATTTTGCCAAGGCAAACCGCTCAAGCCCGATGAAAAGCTGGTAATTCATACCGCTTTTTTCGAAACCGCCAACGGCCAACAGCTTCGCGTCAAAGTAAAATATGACTGGCTTGATGACACCACATTATTGATGTGGTTGGAGCCTTTCTCGGAAGATGTCGCGCTGACCCAGGCCCATGCAGACTTTGTGAGCACCGTCAGTCACGAATTTCGCACGCCTTTGACCAGTATTAAAGGCTTTGCCGATACGCTTTTACGTTATGGTTCGAACCTGGATGCCGAGCAGCAGAAGCGCTTTATTAATATCATCAAACACCAGGCCGACCGCCTGACGCGCCTCGTTGAAAATTTGTTGACCGTCTCTAAGCTGGGGGCGCAAAAAACCTCATTCAGTTTTCGGCCTATTCGCCTTAAAGGGGTGTTGGAACGCATTGTACAAAGTGTGGAGGGTAAATTAACCACCACACGGCACTTTAAAATAAGCGTCCCTGAAGATTTACCTGAAGTCTGGGCCGATCCCGATAAGCTGGAACAAGTACTGCTCAATTTGATTGACAACGCCGCTAAATACTCTTACCCGGATTCTGAAGTGACCATTACTACAGGGTTATTGCCGGAAGATACCGACAAGATCAAAATCGATGTGGCCGATCAAGGCGTAGGAATTCCGAAAGCGCACCTGCCCAATATCTTCAACAAGTTTTCCCGCATCGACAATCCGTTGACGCGTGAAGTTGAAGGTACCGGCTTGGGACTTTACATCACCAAGTCTTTAACCAACGCCATGGGTGGACAAATTTCTCTGGACAGCGAAGAAGGACAAGGCACCACGTTTACCGTCATCCTTTCAGTGGCCACGCCAGAGCGCCAGGCCCAAGCCCGCATGGCCTCTGACGAGGAAAACCTGCTATGAGCTTTCAAGTTGTCCTGTTGATTGGCAAACCGCAAGAACCATTGCTCGACATCCTTCGCCAGGAATTAAACCAGGAATCGCTGGTCCAGGCGATCGAAGCCGAGACCTTAAGCGAGGCGCAAAACATCTTGCCCAGCATCTTACCGGATCTCGTGGTGTTTTTTACGGATACGCTGCAAGAAAACGTCCCCGCGTTTTGCCAAGAGATTCGGTTGCAACTCACCGAACATCGCCCGATTCTGGTCATCGCCTCAGCAGAAGCCAATAAGGATCAACGGATTGAGTATTTCTTAAGTGGGGCGGACGATTACCTTTCCACTTCGATGGAGCCCGAAGAATTCGCGGTCAGGCTTCTGGTCCACCTACGCCGAAACGTGGAGTTACTTTCCAACAGCCAAACCCGTTTGCCGGGCTTGCCGCTTTTCTCCCGGCTCATTCAGCGCAAAATCAATCTCGACCTGCCTTGGGCTCTGGTGCTTATTGAGCTGAATCATTTTATGACTTATACAGAGGTCTACGGGCGCATCCCCAGCGAACAGATTTTAAAAACCCTGGCAGCACTTTTAAAATCAGTGATTTTGCCGCCTGATATCGTAGGCCAAACCGACAGCGAAACATTTTTGGTCCTGACCACCCCGGAAAAAGCCGAAAACATGGCCAATCATCTCTGCCAGCAATTTGACGAAGTAGTACCTAATTTCTATGCGGAAAAAGACCAAAAGCGCGGCTATATTGTCTCTATGGTCAACAACCAGATTTCCCGACGCGTGCCGTTTGTCTGCCTCAGCATGGGGATTGTGTCCGGGGAAAACAAAGCCTTTAAAACGTTTGTCGCTGTTTTTAACCGCGCCGAAGAGATGAAAACCGTGGCCAAAGCATCCTACGGCAGCAACTGGGTCAGTGAGCGCCTGAAACTGACGGGACATGTCTCCACAGAGCCGGATCGCATCAAAAAGGTTTTAATTGTAGAGGACGATGCCGCCCTGGCATTCCTGCTGAAAAGCACGCTGGAAATGCAAGGCTACGCCGTGGAAACCTGTATTACCCACCAGGAAGCCCAAGCGGCCCTGGAAAAAGATCAGGTGGATCTGTTACTGATGGATCCGACCATCTATGGCAAAACTACTGGCTGGGCCCTTTCTAGCTGGGTTCGCCAGCAGGATCACCTGAAACACATGGCCATTATCTGTATGTCGACGCTTCACGATCGTGAAGAAGCCCTTAGTGCAGGCGCTGATTTGTACTTGCCCAAGCCTTTCGATCTGTCGTCACTCTTCACCTGGGTGGATAGGTTTTTAAAGCGTTAAGCGATCCGGTTATAAAAGCGGCCCAAGGCGTCGTGATAGGCCAGGAACTTGAGCCCCGAGAGCACCAGAAATGCTGCCATCGTGGCTGCGGTTAAGCCGTAAATCAGGCCCAGGGCATCGGGGTGAAAGGCCAGGATATCGGTAATATCAAAGTTGGCCATTAACAGAACCACTTCTGCGAGAATGACGACATAAAAAACGAAGTACAGCGGGTAAAGCAATACAATCCATGGCGAAGCGAAAGCCAGTTTCTGGACCCGATCAAAAATAACCTGGGCGGGTTTTTCAGGCTCGGTTATGGCTGCCGCGTCCCCCAATATGGTGGTCAGAAGCCGCCACAGCATTTTAAAGAACCCCAAAAACGTAAAAAAGCCTAACACCGCCATCACAAAAAAGCTCACCATAATTTGAAGCTGAAACGTAAATACCCCTAAAAAACTGTAGGTGTTAAAAAACCACATCAGGACAATGCCCGACAACACCGCCAAAATAAACCACCCCAAAAAGGGCGACAAGATTTTAAACCACCGAAACACCCCCCAGTTAAACAGGGCAATCATAGAGTCCTGCGGATCTGGATGATATTGCGTGTGCAACGGATGAGGCTCTTTCAGCCAATAACTCCAAACTTCGTAATAGAGGCAATTAATTTTTAAAATCAGCAAGGCTACCCCGGTAAAGGTGAAGATACAAAACAGAATGATTTTAAAAATGAGCAGAAGCGGAAGCTCGGTGTAAGTCATCCCCGCATTGACCGGCATCAGCTGGGAATGCACCCACTCGTAAACCGGGGCAAACAAACTCTCCCCGGCCAACAAAAAAATCGGCAGAATCAAAAACAGCAGTAATAACAGGGGCGCAGCCCCAACAGGCAAAAACACCTCAAACCAGGCAGGCTGAGGGGTAAAAGACGGATTAGGTCGAAGCGTTGGATCCCACGTATTCATCGTAAGCCTATTCTACCATTTTTCCTTCAATGCTTGTTGAGAAACCGCTCCCATGCCATACTGCTCGTGATAAAAGCAGTCTCAAGAAGGAGGGTCACGGTGATGGCGGTTGAAGAAATGGCTCCAGTCGATATCAAGGCGCTGTATTCGGAAAGTATTCGCGATATGGAAACGTATATTATGTTTCGTATCGCCAAGCGGGTGGCCGATTTAACCCCTGAACTGACCGCCCGAGGCCGTGCGCCCATTAAACTCAGCATAGGTGCCCCCGTGGTCGATCCCCCTAAAGTCCTGGTGGATGTCTTCAAGCAAGCCATGGATCAGCCGGGCATGCATACCTATTCCACCCCCAAAGGAGAGAAATTTTTTCGCGATGCCGTGCAAAAGCGTCTCAAAGACCGCTTTGGCGTGGATATTAACCCTGACACCGAAGTATGCTCTCTCATTGGCTCCAAAGAAGGCCTTGCCAATATGTTTCGGGCGTTGGTGTCGTATCGCACCAACCCCAAGGAACAAGACGTCATTATGGTCCCCGATCCAGGGTATGCCTCTTACGTGGATGCCATTAAAATCTGTGGCGGCTATCCCTATGCCATGAAACTCACGCCTCAAAACAACTACAAACCTGATTTTGATGAACTTTTAGCCGATATGGCATCACAAGGCATTACGCCTCAGCGAATTAAGGGCTTGGTCATTAGCTATCCCAGCAATCCTATCGGCGCCTTGGCCGGGTTGGACTATTATCGCAAGGCCGTGGATTTCTGCCGCAAGCACAATATTTTACTGATTAGCGATCTAGCCTACGCAGACGTGTATTTTGAAGGCGAAGAGCCCCCGCATAGCCTCCTAGAAGTGCCAGGCGCCAAAGACATTACGATTGAATTTCACAGCTTAAGCAAGCCTTATGCCACGACGGGCTGGCGAATGGGTTTTGCCGTGGGGCATCGAGATGCCATTGACGCCCTGGAGCGCGTAAAAGGTACGGTCGACAGCGGCTTATTCAAGGCTACTCAAAAAGCAGCAGCCTTTGCCATGAACAGCCCGGAATGCTTTCAATTTGCGCTTGCACAAAACAAGCAATATCAAATCAACCAGGAATTGATGATCAAAGGATTCAAAGAACTCGGCTGGCCGGTAGAAACCCTAAACCCACCCCGAGCCACGTTTTACCTCTGGATGCCCATGCCGCCCAGATACAAAGACGCCACAACATTTTGTAATGACCTGCTTGAAAAATCCGGCGTGGTCGCAGTTCCTGGTACGGCATTCGGTCAGTACGGCGAAGGCTTTTTCCGCATGTCTCTCGTGGATACGCCCGAGATGCTTCAAGAGGCTATCTCCCGGATGAAAAAAGACGGTTTTACTTACGAATAAGCCAAGGTACTGCCTTTGTGACTCTTACAAGGTTTAAGTAATTGTTATGTTACTGATTTTTACTTTATCCCCTAAGATTTCCTTTAACACGTCTTTGGGCATTGGTCCGGTTAAATGAATATTTACACGTTTAACCGTGACATCTTTTGAATCAAATTTATTCATTATTTGATATTGTAGATTGGTCAATTGATCTGCAACTATAGTCCACATAGGATGAGCACCATACTTTTGTTTGAGTCTTGGTAAGTGCTTCGTAATTAAATTTTCAAGTGCAATATCTGGAAGAGCATTGTCACCCGTAGCTAGAAAAAGAGAGGTTTTGGTTTTTGCCCATAAAGAAGGCTTGTTTTGTGCCCAATGAATAGCAATATAAGGTTTTTCTTCCAATATGGGGTCAATTTTTTTCAAATGATCACGGATCCCAGGAAGTAATTTTGCATTCTTCTTGTCTATCTTATACAAGACGTCTTGCAAAGTATCTATTAAAGAGCTTCCCTTGCAAGAACTTGGGTCAATAGGTTTTCCATTAAACGTAATGGAATTAATTGGAATCATTTTCCCAAACTGGACCGCCATGTTATTCATCAGATGGACTCTTTCTAAAATTTTGCGGATTGTATTGCTATAAAAGCTCGTCAATACATAAATTTGACATGGATCTCTCTGTTGTTTACATTAATTAACATCTCCGGCATTGCCGAAGGTTTATTTATGCCATTTGGCAAAGGCTCCTTTGACTTCCTCATACGTTGCAAATTCACCTCTATCGGCTTCTGCCAAGCCTTTTCGACCGTGGATAAAATCCAGAATAATGCTTTCTCCTTGAGCAGCATCCAAGCTTTCCGGGAAGATTTGATGACCGCTTTGGGTCAGCGTCACCATATGCACCAACTCATGATTAATCTGCCGGGCGATTTTTTCCATTTCTGCATGAGGGATAGAGAGATCATAGGTGGAATGGGCCATGCAGACAGGAGTCTTAATTTCACAGAGCCGGTGTTTTAAATGCTGAAACATCCGGCGAGTCTCAGCAAACGCCCGCCAGATATGAAGCGGATTGACGGCCGGTTTTTCAAACCCGGTAAAGCTATGGGAGATATAAGGAAGCCCTTTCAGCAAGTCTTTGAGGGGCATTTTTAAATACAGATGGGGATGACTCAACAGAAAACTGTGCTCAAACGGCGTTGAAAACGTGATAACCCCTGCCAATTTGGACGGCTGATGTGCAGCCACCAATAACGTACAGATACCTCCCAAAGAATGACCGACAATATAGACCTTATCCACTGTTTGGGCAAACGCTTCGTACTCTTCAAGACAATGGGCTTCCAATACCCGATAATTCACATCGATTAAGGGTAACGTCGGATTTTCACCATGGCCAGGCAAGGTGACCACTCGGGTCACCAAACCGCTCTGCTTTAAATTTTTTTCCAATTGATGAAACTCTTTGGGAGAGCCTCGAAGCCCATGAATTAATAAAACCCCTGTTTTGTCCACGAAACGTCCTCCTGATGAAATTATTCTGCCATCTCTTTGGGCAAATGAAAATGGGAGGTTTCCCCATCTCCTTCAGATGGCGTAGAAATCCGTCCTTGAGCTCCTGTTTTTGATTGATGGCAAAACCGCCAAAATCCGTCATTATCAGGAGTAATTAGGTGTGAGTGGACAGAGAGCAAGTGATGAAACCGTGGCTCAAACATAAGCTGTTATGGGGACTTTTAGCGGTGCTGTTGTGTGGCGTCATTGCCCCGCATCACAGCTGGGCGCAAAGCGTGGGATTACCGACGCTGGATATTAAAATTGGGCAATCTACCAGCCCGCAGGAAGTGTCCAAGGGATTACAGGTTTTAATTCTTTTAACCGTCCTGTCTCTGGCGCCAGCTTTGATGATTATGGGAACCGCCTTCACCCGAATTGTGATTGTTCTGTCTCTGGTCAGAAGCGCAGTCGGGACATCCACGTTACCGCCTAACCAAGTGATCACGGGGCTTGCCTTAATTCTGACGTTTTTTGTCATGGCACCTACTTTTTCTGCGATTAATACCAATGCACTGCAACCTTATTTGGCCAATAAAATCCCGCAGCAGCAAGCATTACAAAAAGCAGTGGATCCCATGCGCGAGTTTATGTTTAAACAAGTCGATCCAAAAGACGTGTCGTTATTTATCCGGCTGGCTAAATTACCCGCCCCAAAAATTAAAAGCGACGTGCCTACTTACGTCTTACTACCGGCATTTGTTATCAGTGAACTGAAAACCGCCTTTCAGCTAGGGTTTGTTATTTTTCTACCGTTTCTGGTCATTGATATTGTGATTTCAAGTATTCTGGTCTCGATGGGGATGATCTTTTTGCCCCCGATGACGATTTCGTTGCCGTTTAAAATTGTGATGTTTGTGCTGGTGGACGGCTGGCACTTGATCACTGAATCGCTTGTTCTGGGTTTTCATTAGATGTCGGAAGCAATGTTTATTGATCTATTGCAGCAAACGATTTTTTTAATCGTTTGCTTGTCCGGTCCTATTTTGCTTGTGGCTTTGACCGTGGGGATATGTATCAGCTTGATTCAATCGGTTACTCAAATTCAAGAATCTACGCTCACGTTTGTTCCTAAAATTTTGGCCGGGTTTGCCACATTGATTGTATTAAGTCCGTGGATGCTTTCCATTTATATCGACCGGACCCATAAACTTTTACAAAGTCTTGCCGTGATTACTCACCACTCGTAAAGGAGTTATGATTCGTGGACTGGAGCTTACTCACCACCAACAGCATTCTTCTGTTTATTCTCTTAGTGGCACGACTAAGCGGCATGATGATGAGCACCTCTTTCTTCAACCGAGCTGGTGTACCTAGCCCGGTAAAAGTGTGGCTCTCGGTATTGATGGCTTTTATTTTATTTCCGATTTTCGCTGTAAAAGCACCACTGGTAGCCACGGATATCTGGGCGTTTTTGGCCTTGGCAGTCCAAGAATTTGTTTTAGGACTTTTAATCGGGTTTGCCGCCGATCTGTTTTTTGGAGCTGTTCAATTGGCGGGTAGCTTTGTCACGACACAAACGGGCTTGTCTGCCGCGGTAATGCTTGACCCCACCAACAACAAGCAGGAACCGGTATTTATTCAATTGTATTTGATACTGGCCGTCACCTTGTTTATGAACTTGAATCTTCACCATACACTGATATTAGCAGTCGCCAAAAGTTTTGAGACGATTCCCCTGGCAACGGGGTTTAGCAATATTGGTATTCTTGCAGAACGATTTACCGCCATGGGAAGCGACATGTTTTCTTTAGGTGTGATGCTGGTTTTACCCGTGTTTGGCAGTATGTTGATTCTGGACGCCGCCCTCGCGTTTATGGCCAAAATGATGCCCCAGATGAACGTTTTTATGGTGGCCATGCCGCTAAAAATATTGGCAGGACTGATTCTGATCATTATGACCTTGCCCTTTACAGCAACCGCCATGACGCATGGCATGGAAAGCTTATCCAAACATTTAATGTTTCTATACGGGAGATAACGCATGGCATCCGGCCAGGAAAAAACAGAAAAACCCACAGCCAAGCGGCTTAGTGAAGCCCGCAAAAAAGGACAGGTTGCTAAAAGCATGGATCTGACCACGGCTTTGTCACTGGGCGGTATTGCGTTAACCCTGTTTTTATATGGCGCTTATTTTACCCAGTCCCTGATGCGCTTGCTCCGAGGTATTTGGCTACATTGGCTTCGTCATGCTGATATGTTAACCACCGGAGGCATACAAACACTGATGATCGACGTGTGTTTAAAAACGATTGTCATTATGTTACCGTTTTTACTGGTACCCCTCGTGGTAGGCGTGGCAATTAATCTGTACCAAACTCAATTTTTATTTTCAATGCAGGCCCTTCGGTTCTCATTGGACCGGCTAAACCCCTTGAACGGTTTTAAACGCTTTTTTTCACAGCGTTCCATGGTGGAATTGGCAAAAGGCATTCTTAAAATGGCGATTGTTGGGGCGGCTTGTTATCTGCTGATTAACGGGAAATTGGGCCAGTTGATGGCCCTCTCTCAAATGAATTTTGCCCAAGGGTGGGAAGTTATTTTTCAAATCCTATTAGAAATGAGTTGTTTAATTGCCTTGATATTATTTGTGATGGGTCTTGCAGATTATATTTATCAACGCTACCAATACACCAAAGGCCTAAGAATGACCAAACAGGAAGTCAAAGACGAGCATAAAAACATGGAAGGCGACCCCAAGCTAAAAGGACGGATGCGTTCCGTGGGGAAAGCTATGATGCGAAAACGCATGTTAAAAGCCGTCCCCCAAGCCGATGTGGTCGTCACTAACCCAACTCACTTTTCGGTCGCCATTCAGTATGATCCTGATATTTCTCCCGCTCCTCGGGTGGTTGCCAAAGGCGCGGATGAACTGGCGTTTCGAATCCGGGAAATGGCCAAAGAAAACAAAGTGCCCATTGTCGAAAACAAACCCCTTGCGAGAAGTTTATATGCCACCGTAGAAGTGGACCATATGATTCCACCCGAGTTATTTGTAGCGGTAGCTGAAGTGCTGGCTTACGTCTTTCGTAAAAACAAGGGCCGTGGTAAACCCCATGTTCGTAGAATGCTGATGGGGAAACGATAAATGGGACTAAAAATTTCAAACCTACTAAAACATAACGATGTCTTTTTTGCCATCGGTATTACGATGATCATTGGCATGTTGCTGTTGCCCATCCCGGCCATTGTCTTGGATATTCTGCTATCTATTAACCTGGCACTGGCGATGACCATTTTACTTGTCACAATTTACACCAAAGAACCCCTTCAATATTCGACTTTCCCCATTATTTTGCTGGTGGCAACCTTATTTCGGTTGGGCTTAAACGTCAGTGCCACCCGGCTCATTCTGACCCAGGGGAATGCCGGGTCTGTCATTCATGCGTTCGGGAACTTCGTGGTGGGCGGAAATTATTTGGTGGGTATTTTGATCTTTATTATTCTGGTGGTCATCAACTTTATTGTTATTACAAACGGTGCGGGCCGTGTGGCTGAAGTTGCCGCTCGATTTACCTTGGATGCGATGCCGGGTAAGCAGCTGAGTATCGATGCCGATTTGGGCGCTGGATTAATTAACGACAAGGAAGCCAAACGTCGCCGCCATGCCATTCAAAAGGAAGCAGACTTTTACGGGACCATGGATGGTGCCTCCAAATTCGTCAAAGGAGATGCAACGGCGGCAATTATCATCGTGGTCGTTAATATCGTCGGTGGCTTGATTGTCGGTGTTTTCCAGCAAGGTTTATCCATTCAAGATGCCGTTCAACATTTTACAGTACTGACCGTCGGTGACGGTCTGGTGTCTCAAATGCCTGCCCTGATTATTTCAGCGGCAACCGGTATTTTGGTGACGCGAGCATCTGACACTGATAAAGATCATAATTTGGGTGGAGATATTCAAGCCCAAATGTTTGAAAATCCAAAAATTCTGGGGATTGTCGGTGGATTGATGGGGTCACTGGCCCTTATTCCTGGCTTACCGACACTGCCCTTTATGTTGATTGCCGCCGTCACGATTACCGCCAGTTATTTGTTGGTTAAAAAACACAAAAAGCAAAAAGCCGACGAAGAGAAACAGACCGCCTTGGATAAAAGCAAGGAGAAGGAAAAAAAGCTTGGCTCACGACAAAACGTGATGGAACTGTTGCAACTGGAACCCATGGAAGTGGAAATCGGGTATCGATTGGTTCCCCTTTTGGAAGTGGAAAACGGCGGCGATTTGCTGGATCGCATTGCTCAATTGAGAAGGCAAATTGCCATCGATATGGGCTTTCTGCTCCCATCTGTTCGGGTCAGAGACAATTTGCAACTTCAGCCCAACCAGTACAATATTAAGCTGAGAGGCGTGATTATCGCAGGCGGAGAAGTCCGCTCCAATATGTGGATGGCCATGAATACGGATAACAGTGCAGATAAAATTGACGGTATCGCCACCAAAGAACCCGCCTTTGGTCTTCCCGCCACCTGGATTTACGGCGATCAACGAGAAACTGCGGAAGCCAAAGGGTATACGGTCGTCAGCTCGTCTGCGGTTTTGGCCACGCATTTATCTGAAATTGTGAAGAAATTCTCGTCCGATATTTTGTCCCGCCAGGATGTCCAAACCTTGCTGGATAACCAGAAGAAAACCGCAGACTCTCTGGTGGAAGATTTAATTCCGGATCTGCTGACCGTCAGTGAACTGCATGTCATTCTGCAAAACCTGCTTCGAGAACGCGTCACGATTCGCGACTTGACCAGTATTTTAGAAGCCTTGACGTATCATGCCCGCATCAGCAAAGACAAAGACTTCTTAACCGAACAATGCCGCATGGCGCTTTCCCGATCGATTTGCAAACAATACCAAGATCCGGATACCGGAGAATTACCCGTGATTACACTGGCTCCCGATGTGGAAGAACAAGTATTAGCCGGTCTGACCAATAACGGCGAATTACTCGCCCTCAGCCCCGCCTTTACACAGAAACTTTTATCTTCTATTAACACCGAACTGGAACGCGCCATGAATCAAACCGCCAACCAACCGGTTCTTTTATCCAATTCAAAAATCAGGCTTCCCTTGCGCCGCTTGATTGAGCGGATGCTTCCCCAAATTGCCGTCTTGTCCTATAACGAAATCGGTCCCTCCATTAAAGCTGTGTCCGTCGGCATGATACAAATTGAACCCGAACCCGCGTTAAGATCCTAACAGGAGACTCTCGTGATGAAACCCGAAATGAGAACCGCTGGCATTTTTGCATCCGGAACCTTCACCGGCATTGCCGCCTACAGCTATTGGGGAACCCAAGACCCGGTCTTCGCCTCTATTTATGCGGCTCTGGCCGCAGGCGCCATGGGCTTTGTGGGGTATCACATCGGCAAAATCTGCGCCCATCCCAAAGGCCATCTCAAGCCCAGGCTGGGCAAAGGCAAAGAGGGCAGCGTCCATAAGCCCATGAGTGGGGATGAAAATCTAATGGAAGATCTCCCTGTTCAGTAGAGGAACCGTCTTTAGGGTTTAACTGTTTGTATTTTTATCGGGCTAGTTGCCAATAGTTCCGGCATGCTTGTATAAAATCTTCCAATTCTGTTTTATTTTGAAATGCTGATTTTGGAATCATGGTTGCTTTAAGAGGTGCAGTATATATTAAAATCAAATTCTTTGTTTCATCTATATGAGGAACATTTTTCCAATGATAGGTTCTTGTAAAATTAGTTGATTTGGCAGTATACCCATTATTATCAACGTCTAGAACTACTTGAAGATCTTCTGTTGAAGTTGCTTGGATTGCCTTCGAAGCTCTCTTTATTTGTATTAGAGTGGTTAATATGGTACCAATAGCAGCAAATACTAGGGCTATGCTTACCATAATTACTGTAAGTAATGGTTTTTGGTGCAATGAAAACGATCTTATTAAGAAAATAAATAACATTAATCCACTGTAGTAAATGAAAGATCGAAAAAGCAACTTTCTGCCTATTGCAGTTTTAAAATAAAAATGTTTATTAAATTCTACAATATGGGCTTCTTTCATATTAAAAACCAACTGAGATAGCATACAAACTTCCTTGCCAATTTTTTAAATTTCTCTATCGTTATCGGTTAAATCGAGAGATTCTTGAAGTAAACCCGTAAAGGCTGGTCTGCTTGGTGGTATACTGAGCATGTAACACAACCTGAGAACGCTCTGATGCCTAATAATCTTCGAAATCTAGTGGTACAAAAACGAGAAGAAATATTACAGCTTGCTGCCTCACATGGGGCTTATAATGTTCGGCTTTTTGGCTCTGTGATTCGCGGTGAGGCCGATGAGAAGAGCGATATTGATTTCTTGGTTGATTTTGAGCCAGGACGCAGTTTGTTCGATTGGGGCGGGTTATTGGAGGATTTAAAAGATTTATTGGGTTGCCCTGTAGATGTTGCAACGGAAAAAGCCCTCAAGGCTCGAATCCGGGAAAGGGTTCTTCAAGAAGCGCAACCTCTATGAAGATAAATGGTTAGTTACAAACTTGTCATACCGGCGAAGGCCGGTATCCAGGAGCTTAATCTCCGGAAACAACGGTTTTCCTGGACCCCAGCCTTCGCTGGGGAGACAATCTTGGACAGGGTTTAAGCTATAAAAGATTATTCCCTGTCGCCGGATCAAAATAAGACAACTTTTCCAACTGCAAAAATAATGATAAAGGCGTGCCTTCGGTGACGCTGACATCGGCAGGTAAGGAAGATACAATGGGTTGGCCTTCGAACGTGAAATGGACCAGCTTTTCAGCACCTAAAAGTTCGACTAAGTCGGGAATCACCGTGATGGGTTGGCCACCAGTCGACTGATGTTGGAAATGCTCGGGGCGAATCCCCACTTGAACCGATTGGCCTTCAAAGTTTTTGAGAGGGATAGTCCAGGTTTCACCTGAGCTTAGAGTAAGTTGGCCTTTTTGATAGGGCAGCGTCAGAAACATCATGGTGCCGATAAATGCGCCGACAAAGACGTTGGCTGGTTGAGTATATAACGTGGCCGGATCGCCCACCTGCTGAACCACACCGCCATTTAAAACGACAATGCGATCGCCCATCGTCATCGCTTCGGTTTGATCGTGAGTCACGTAAATTGTTGTAGCGCCTAAATTACGATGTAGTTTTTGAATCTCGGCGCGCATCTGGACACGCAGTTTGGCATCTAGATTGGAGAGGGGTTCATCCATTAAAAATACTTGCGGATGCCTTACAATCGCCCGCCCCAGAGCCACACGCTGACGCTGGCCACCGGAAAGCTGCTTGGGCTTTCGTTTTAACAGCGGGGCCAAATCCAGAATTCGGGCCGCCTCTTCCACGCGCTCTTGGATTTGGGGTTTGGGCGTTTTTCGCATCTTGAGCCCAAAGGCCATATTGTCATACACCGACATATGCGGATACAGCGCATAGCTTTGAAACACCATGGCAATGTCTCTGTCTTTGGGCGCAACGTCGTTTACGACTCGGCCCCCTATTTGGATGGTCCCTTGGGTCGGGTTTTCCAGCCCTGCAATCATGCGAAGCACCGTCGATTTTCCACATCCACTGGGACCCACCAGGACCAAAAACTCCCGGTCCTCGACCGTCAGGCTCAAATCGTGAAGAATCTCGGTTTTATCAAACGCCTTGTATAAATGTTCCAGCCTGACTTGCGCCACAATTCCTGATTTCCGTCTATCTCGCGACTGATTTCATTATACAAGGCGGGAATTATTTGGCGGACTTGAATTTAAAAATGCCGGACTGCAAGGCATTAGCCATGGTGGTCGTCAAGTGCGCCGTATCGAACATAGCAATGCCGTCTGCGCCTGCCCCGTAAGCGGTCCAGACTTGATCCACCACATCGGTGGGAGAGTTCCCGTTAAAGGGTCCAAATAAACCGGTAATCACCGGCAACCTGGTTTTTTGCTTCAGCGATTTGGTATCCACCGCGATGACATCTAGCGAGCTGGTCAGTGTCATGGGGGCAAGAAAATCCACCCAGCCACTGTCCGCCCACAACTGCCAATTCTGATGCTTGCGGGCCAGTGAATCTTCAATACGCGGGAACACCGCAGCTGATATAGGCAGATGCGGCTTGGCTAACTTGATTTCGTCATGGGCCCGCTGGACAAACCGGTTGACCTGGGCTGTCTTGAAATCGTTCCACTTGGCCCATTGCTCAGGAGAATCGCTGGGCGTGAGCGTCGTTGGATCCATGCCGCCTTGCGCCATAAACTTGCTTCGGCCTGCTGAGGTATACCCCCAGGTGGTTGCAACATAACTGTATCTGTCCGGCGGAAAACTGGCCGGGTAACGGATGTAATCCAACTGAATCCCATCAATGGGATAACGGGTGACGATTTCTTGAATCAAAGCCAAGAGAAAGGTTTGTACTTGATCATTAGCCGGGTCTAAAAAATAACTCCCACTTTCCAGCGTGGAGGGCGGCAGCGACGGCAAGCCCAACGCCGAACGTTGAATGTTGGCCCACTCGGGATAGGTTTGGATGATACTGCCTGAGGTGTTATCAAATTGCTTGTTCCCGGCATAAAACGTCTGGAACCAGACCTGCACTTTCATCCCGCGTTTATGTGCTTCTGTGAGCCAGGTAGAGAGTAAATCTGTATTACTTTTAAAGGGCATTGTCTGGGGGATGTGATATTGCTGAAACGTCGTCGACGGAAAAATGGGATTGCCATGCAGATAGGTTTCCAAAAATACCGTGTTAAATCCGGCCTTCTGGATAAGCGTGAGAGATTGTCGAATATCCGCTACGGATGTTTCACTGGGCCGATGCCAGATGGCCCGAAGACTTTTAGCAGGCACGGCAGGATAGGCCGACCATAAAACAGGGGTCAGCAATTTTTGCAGACTTTCAGCTTCTTCGGCTACTTGTTGATCACTCATCTCAAACGCTTTTTCGGTCAACGCATCAATGCGGTGCACCAAGGGCATGGGAATGACTTTGGGATTGAGTTGCCCAATCCGGCTCACCACCCGATTGAGTTGATATAAATACGTGTCCTTGTCCACGACACTGTTTAGCGCCTCCCCGTTTCGCTCAATACGTGCACCAATCGGGGCGTTATTCACTATCCATTGGCGGGCTTTACCATGGCCGCTAATGACATAGGAATCCGGCTCTTTGAGAATCGCGCTATTGGCGCCTTCGGCTTCCACCACACGACCGTTTTTCACCGTTACTTCAAACCCGAATTCATTGGTTCCGGTGGTCTCCTGACCATACGCCTGATCATAAATCACCAGCTGATTCCCGCCTCGAAAGCCGGGGAATCCGGAACCTCGGGGATTGGTTTCTGCCGTGGGATTCACGGCATCCACTGAAAGCCGGTTTTCATAAATCAAAACCGGCTTTAGGGTAAAAATTGCCCCCGGCTCAAAAGACTGCATCAGCAAATCGCGTTTATTGCCCATCGCAGACAGCACAATCCCATCCGCCGGAATCGGTAAATTACCCGCCATAGAAACTCGCTGAATCACTTTGTATTGATTGCCGGAAACCGGCTCAGCAGAAACCTCCACCCCATAAGCATTGGTTCGGGTCGAGGGGCCATACTCGGGCGTATACAAAATCAAGCTATCGGCTTCACGCTTCTGGTTGACAGCGGTCAATGTCAATTCATCGCCCTTGGGCGTTTTCAATTGATACCGCGACTGCGCAAATCCAGGCAGTATCGTTCCCACTATTATCAAAAGGCTTAGGACAATAAAGACCCATTGCTTTCGTAACACACCATGCCTCCTTGCCATTCTCTATCCGTCTGTACCCTTAGCATAACTTAAATCAAGTTGAAATTATCGCACCGTTATACTACTATCACTGTCAAATAATGTGAGGAGCTACTCCATGCAAATATCTACTTTAAATGCCCATCCGAAGTTTGGAACTGATCCCAGCCGCAAAACGTTTTTAGAAATGGTTGGAGGTTTGGCAGGTGCCGTATTTGTAGGTACAGCATGTGCAGGATTAGCGTCTCCTTTCTTAAATGAAAATCCCGATCCAAGGATGAATTCTCCTTATGACGTGGTTAACAAACTCGAAAAAACCCCAAGTGAGCAGTTTACATCCTTAGATATCGCTAGACTTGCCAAATTATTGACTCACTCTCCGACTGAAATGGGTAGTAGCAGAAATTATCGAAGACGTGCGCTAAAACTTATGGAAGAAAAAGTAATTTTAAATAATACTCTCCCTAAGAATGTTCTAGAAGCCTCTCGGAGACTGGTAAAGGCTTATGGAACCGATTTAGATAAATCAGTTAAACAAAATCTCCAAATCGGATTTGAAGATCTGCTCATCGACACTTTTTACACAGCCCTTCCTGACTATATGATTTTGAGACAAGCCGTCCAAAATCAAGCCATGGCAGCTGTCCGGGCTAAGAAAAAATCCTCGGGGCAAGCTTAACCAGCAGAATTTTTTACAAACTCAATGAGACCTTTCACCGAAATGCCGGTGGCGTTGCCGTCTTTGGCGTCTCCGCCTGCGATATCGAGATGCGCCGTTGGGATGTCGTTGGCAAAGCTGATGACAAAGGCGCCAGCCGACATATGACCTCGGGTTTTGCCTTTGCTGACATTGGCAAAATCGGCCGCATCGCGATCGCTTTTGATGTTTTCAAAATCCTCTTCAAACAAATCGAGCGCCTGCACAGGCTCTCCGATGGCCTTCACGGATTTCTCGATACGAGAAACCAACTTGTCATTTGTTCCCATCAAAGCGATGCAATGGCCTACGGCTTGAACCGCTGAGCCCGTGAGCGTAGCAATTGTGACGATTTCATCGGGCTTATCAAGGGTGGCTTTGTAGACGGAATCGGCGAGCGTCACGCGGCCTTCGGCATCGGTGTGGCGGATTTCTATTTTTTTGCCGCTGGCTGAATCAATAATACTATCGGGTAAATACGCATCTTCTCCGATTAAATTAGGGGTGGCAGCCACATAGGCACTGACGGCAACGCCTTTTAATTTCAGTTCGGCGCAAGCTTTTACCACGGCTAAAACCGTTGCCGCCCCGGTCATATCGAATTTCATATCATTCATGTACGTGCCGGTTTTTACCTGAACGCCACCCGTATCAAAGATAACGCCCTTACCCACTAATGCAATTTTTCTCGTGATTTTACCGGCCGGTTTGTAATGCACCTTGATAAACCGCAAGGGACTGATCTTGGAAGCGGCTTGCCCCACGGCCCAAAACGCAGGCATGTCTTTCTTGATTTTTTTCTGATCCGATAACACGTCCACCGTCACGTTCGGTAAATCAGCATAAGATAACGCAGCCTGGGCCAAATCTTCAGCGGTTTTCAAGTTGGCGGGTCTATTACATAGATCTTTAGCAAAGCTTTCTGCGAACCCCATAATTTCTGCGGTTTTAAGAACCACTGGCGCAATGGCTTTGCTGGAAACCAGCGTCACGGACTTCAGCGTATGGATTTTATCAGGGTCTGCCTCTTGGGTTTTGTAGGTGGATTGCAATGCCCCGAACACCACTGCCTGGGGAAGAAATTTTTCCGACGCATCGGGTAGAACTACTGCCGTGTGATTCACATTCTCAAACCCGTAAGTATCTTTATGCGCACTCAAAAACGCCTGTGTGGCTTTTCGAATATCCAGCTTGTCGGGGGCACCCAATCCCAAAACCACAATCCAGCGTGCTTGAACTAAATCGTCGGGACGAGTCTTGATAATTTTTCGCTTGCCGCAGTCTCCCTTGAACTTTTCAGCCTCGATAACTGCTTTGACATGCCCACCAATCGCAGTATCCAAAGTTTTCAAGACATCCGTCCAAACCACCGCCGAAGTGTCTTTCTTTTTCTTCTGATACACCGGAATAATCACGACATCGGTTTTCAGATTACGCACATCGCCAGAGGTCGTTTTAAACTGCGTGGAATAACTACCCATCTCTTCATATCCTTTTCATGTCTCTACTTATTGTAAGGGGTTTTTAGCCGGTTGAGGCAAGACACCACCGAGTGGTTTGGCGGATCACTGTCCGAGCGTTGCCGCATTCGTAAAGACGTAGCTACCCAATTCTGAGCTTGGGCCACGTTTGTATTGTTCTCAGCAGCCTGAGCCATCCTCACACTGGCGGATTTGGAAGCACCCAGCTTTTCCATCGTGAGCGCCATCGCATATAAAGCTTCAGCACTGGTGGGATTGGTAACGGACAAATCGCAATAGACTGTTAAGGCTTCCTCATAGCGCTCGCGATCATATAAAAGACTGCCCAGGCTGAACCCCAATGCAGTGTCTTCCGGATGTTTCTGGAAAACCGGTTGCAACGTGCGAATGGCAGACTCGTAATCTTCAGGCAGGTGAGTTTTTTGCGCACGGCTCAGATACAAATTACCGATGCTTTCATACAGCTTCGTATTGCCTGGATCTGCCTCCAAAGCATCCTGGTATAAAGCAAGGGCAATATTTTCATGACCTGCCTCCCATTCCAAGCGAGCCAGTTTGAGGCGTACCGCTTTGTCGTTATCGTTTACCAAAAGCGCTTGCTGGTATTGCTCAATGGCGTGGGCTTTATTGCCCTGCTGGAGGGCCAAATCCCCCAGCCACTCGTAGATCCATTCGCGGTATGGGAAATTAGGCAAGGCTTTCTGATAAAACAGGTTGGCCTGGCTCAGTTGGTTCTGGGATTGTGCCCATTTTCCCTGCATCAAGTCCGCCACAACATTGCCAGGCTCTTTAAGCTGGGGGACATAAAACCACGCCAACCAAAGCGTCCCGATAAGGCCCACCAAGATGAAGAAGACTGACATCAATTTTTGAAGCAGCCCTTTAATCACCATGGCAAAAATCCCCAACAAGGCGATGGCGCAAATGGCAATAATAACGACTAAAACGATTCTCAATGTAACAGTTTCTTCATATTCACACCCCATTGTAGCAAATTGCATGATTGAGGGTTGTTTAAGTGAGTGTTGAACAAATTCGACCATGACCGTAACGAGAGTAAAAAAAGGGGTTATTATGGCACCGCTCTACCCAACAGGTTTATCCTATCCCAGCCCGATGGATCCTTATACCGCAGCTAATTTACAACCCAACCTTGCACCCACCGTATCTCCGGGTGTGTACATCAACATTACCAACCCAACAGGGAGCGGTCCAGGCGTAACAGCGACCCCCGCCATGGCAGGTCTTTCCAACAATGGCAACAATCCGGCATTGGCTTCTTTGGCTTCGCTGCCTAATTTTATGTCTTCTCCACCCATGCCCCTGGTCAATGGTGTACAAGATGCGCTGGTAAGACTCTGGCAAAATGCCACCAATTCCAATAAAGAGGCCCAGGCAGCTAATATCCGAGCCAATAATGACACGGCAAGCTATATGAATGCCATTCGCCAAGTACAATCCCAAGGACCTGCTCAGCCACCTCAACCCTTTGCACCCCAACCCGGGCCGTTTGCGATGGGTCCCGGTCAGCCTTTCGCGCCGCCACCCCCACCCATGATGCCACCTCAACCCGGTCCGTTTGCAATGGGTCCTAGTCAACCTTTTGCGCCACCAGCACCGCCCATGATGCCACCTCAACCCGGTCCGTTTGTAATGGGACCTCCATCCTTCCAGCCTATGCCGGGAATGGTACCCGGACGTCTTCCCGGGCCACAAATGATGGCACCGCCAGCCATGTTTCCACCGCCGCTGGGATATCCGCCACCACGGTCTTTTAATCCCGGTCCTGCGCCTTTCGGCCCGAGCGTAGGACCAACCCCCACCCAGGGCCAGCCGGCAACCTCACCCCTTGCCGAAGCGAATACACAGGGCTTTCAATCCATGAGTGTGGCCGACCTTAACCGGCTGGTTGCCCATCCGCCCAGTTCTGACGCGAAAATCAATGCGATGGAAGAATTGTCGATGCGCGACAACGTAACCCCTGAAACCTTTGCATTGCTAAAGCAAAACCTGACGCCACCCACCGATTTTTCCCATCTTAGCGATGCCGAACGCATGCAGGCAGTAGATGCCCAACGCGGAGCAGCATTAGCCCTTGCCTTACTGGATGGCCGGACCCAAGTCAATCTCCCCACCAAAGACTTACCCGGATTTCCTGAAATGAAGCAGGTCTTTGAGAACAAATCCAGTGATCCGCAAGCCAAGGCGGCCATTGTTCAAGGCCTTCGTCTCCTACACCGCCCGCAAGACACCGACATTAAAACTATCTTTGAAACCGCCACCCGATCCGAGGACCCTATTCTCAAGCAACTGGGCCAGGCCGGCTTAGAAGACAAGCCTTTTGACTCGGCAACCGCTTAACGTTAGAATTCTAGCTTCTGCGCCCGTAGCTCAGCTGGATAGAGTGACGGCCTCCGAAGCCGTAGGTCGCGCGTTCGAATCGCGCCGGGCGTAGTTTAATATTAAATGTCCGTTCGTATAGCAACAATTAAGAAAGGCAGTGACGATGGACAGGTACCAAATTGATGAGTTACATAAACGTTTTGAAGAATACGTTAATGAAGAGGGTGAAGTAGAGTTTTGGTACGCGCGAGACCTTCAGGAGTTGATGGATTACAGTAAGTGGCAAAACTTCATTCAGGTTGTGGATAAGGCCAAGATGGCTTGCAAAAACAGTGGTCAACAAATTGCAGACCATTTTGCTGACGTCAGTAAAATGGTGGAAATTGGCTCCAATACAGAACGTTCTATTGAGGACATTAAACTAACCCGTTACGCTTGCTACCTGATTGCCCAGAATGGTGATCCACGAAAGACTCAGATTGCTTTTGCTCAAACTTATTTTGCTCTTCAAACCCGCAAGCAAGAGATATTAGAAGAGCGGATCCGTTTGCAAGAGCGTCTCCAGGCTCGCGAAAAGCTCACTGCAAGTGAGTTGGAATTGTCTAAGAATATTTTTCATCGTGGTGTGGATCAACAAGGCATTGCTCGTATTCGTTTTCAGGGTGACAGAGCATTATTTGGTGGGCATGGGACTCAACAAATGAAAGATCGTTTAGGTGTCCCGGCTAGTCGTCCTTTAGCAGATTTTCTCCCAACAGTAACAATTGCTGCCAAGAATTTAGCTACTGAAATCACTAACTTCAACGTAAAAGAGCAGAATTTGCACGGCGAAAACAAAATCACCCAAGAGCATGTGACCAACAATGCAAATGTCAGACATCTATTAAACA
>Ga0206873_1152_pt1 | contig 22101 bp, 18 predicted proteins | sample Alteio_BWOrgCont_11_FD_152631 | JGI IMG/M metagenome (GOLD analysis project Ga0206873, IMG submission 152631) | Enriched cells from forest soil in Barre Woods Harvard Forest LTER site, Petersham, Massachusetts, United States -... | ecosystem: Environmental > Terrestrial > Soil > Temperate forest >...
AACGGATGTTGAAATATTTTTTCTATTGCTCCCATTGCTTAGCATTGCAAAAAGCAATAAACATTTTTTTAATATTCTTATAGTCAACATGTTATAAAATGATAAAATTTAAAAATCATTGCAAAACTATTGCAAACCCATTGCATTTATCATTGCTAAATACTATTTATTATGCCATTTTTTAAATGACTTTCTGCTTTACAAGTTTTATGAACTAATTCTCTTTGCGCCTCAGCGTCTTTGCGAGAAAACAAATATGTCCTACACCTTTACAAACTTTTCCCTTTATAAACTTTCACCTTTCACCTTTATTAATTCACCCCATATTCCGCAAGCATATATGTCATCATAGCCATGCCTGCGGCGCCGAGTTCAAGTTCACGCTTATTCACTTTATCAAAGGTATCTGCCGCCGTATGGTGGATGTCGAAGTAGCGCTGCGAATCGGGCATGAGACCTAATAAAAGAGTGCCTTGTTTTTGCAACGGCTCAACATCCGTTCCACTTTCAGTGCTTGAAAAATCGTATATCCCATAGGGCAGAAAGAGGTTTTTCCATCCGATTACTTTTTTCTTTTTTTCAGATGTTCCATCCACCCCGAATCCCCTGGGTGTATATCCTCCCGCATCCGATTCAATAGCTGCAATTTGGTTTTCATGATGCAGCCTGGCCAACTCCGCATATTTATTAGCTCCTCTTGTTCCGTTTTCTTCATTCATAAACATTACAAAGCGTATCGTTCTTTTTGGTTTTATTCCCAAAGCTTTGAATGTCCTTAGCACCTCCATGGTTTGCATAATCCCTGCTCCGTCGTCTTGTGAGCCTTGTCCCTGGTCCCATGAATCAAGGTGTCCGCCTATAGTGATGTATTCGTCCGGATGTTCCGTACCTCTTATTTCTCCAACCACATTATACGATTTTTCATCCGGCAAAGTTTTACAACTCATTTCAAAATGAAACCTTGCAGCAGGATCCACTTTTAATTCTTTGTTGAGCAATTCAGCGCCAATAGTGGAGATAGCGCAACAAGGAACTTTAGGCAATGAATCCTTATATCCCATAGAGCCTGTGTGAGGGTAATCATCCAGCGTATTGGTCATGGAGCGTACCACCGTTCCTATGGCTCCATACTTGGCAGCCATACTGGGACCATACCACCGCTGAACTACTGCTTTTCCGTATGCAGCAAATGTGCTGATTTCAGTTTCATCAAATGCCCCGTTAAAAAAAACTATCTTTCCTTCAAGACCTGCTTTGCCCAGTAGTTTCAATTCTCCGAGGCTATCTACTTCAATAACGTTTGCCGTAATACCACCAACAGGGGTAGCAACAGAGCCTCCCAGTGCGCAAATATTTACAGCATATTCACCTGATTGGGTTGTCAGAATTTTTGCTGTTTCCTTGGCTCCTCTCACCCAATGTGGAACCATGCACTCCTGCTTGTAAACCGTATCGGGTCCAATGCTTTCCATAAGTTGATAAGTATATTCCACAGCGGCTGCAGCCTGTGGCGAACCGGTAAGTCGTCCTCCTATTTTATTGCTCAGGTAATCTAACCAGGAATAACATTTGCCATGTAATAACACCTCGTTGGCAATAGCACGAAACATAACAGAATCTTTATTTTGGGCAAATGCGGAGCCCGCGAATAATAAAGGAAAAGCAATAGTGAGAATATTTTTTTTCATAGCATTTTTAGTTAATCATACAAATGTAATTATTACAAGTTACGGTCAAAATGCTTTTATTGGAAATAAGGTTGGGGGACTATCAGATTATCTGTTCTACTAAGGTTTTTACAATCCTGCTTTTACCTTAGTAGAAAAAATGTCAACTGACTTTTAAAACCTTATTTTCGAGACTACTAATACATACCCTATATGGAACAGCTACTTCCAAATCCTTGCTTCGTGCAAGCGGATAGCTTCACTGAAAAAGAAACGTGTGCTTTTTTCAAATACATCGGTATAATCAGACACGTAAAAATGATGTACAGGATTTTTTTTTGAGAGATTCAGTAATTTGTTCTTTTTCAATAAATGGGCAACCTGTTCGGCTACTTCTGTAGAAGCATCAATGAGCGGAATTTTATTTTTGTAAAATTCTTCTATTTCGGGTTTAATAAGTGGGAAGTGTGTACATCCAAGTATAAGGGCATCAATATTCTTTATTTTAGGGCGTGATAGATAAGAATGAATAATGCTTCGGCTTATGTTGTTGTTGAAGAATCCTTCTTCAATCATAGGTACTAATAAAGGAGTAGCTAGCCCATGCACTTCCTGTTTACTATTTAATTTTTTTATTTTACTTGCGTGAACGCCGGATTTTATAGCGCCTTTGGTCGCAATAACGCCAATATTTTTTAACCCGGAGTCTTTAGAGATTTTTTCAACTACAGGGTCGATGACATTTACCACTATGGCTCTTTTTCCCACAAAATCTTTTACGGCTTCATAAGCGAGGGCAGAGGCGGTGTTGCAGGCAATAACAATCATTTTACAGTGCTGGTCGAGCAGGAACTGTGCAATGCGGATAGAGTAATACTTTATAGAGTCGGGAGATTTGTCGCCATAGGGGAGGTGGGCGGTATCGCCAAAGTATACAAGCTTTTCATGCGGGAGTTTTTCCTTAATAGCTCGTGCTACTGTTAAACCACCAATGCCCGAATCGAAAACACCGATAGGCTGGTTTGACCTAAGGTTTTCCGGTTCGGGCATAGAGGTATGAATAAAGAAAAGGGTTTACTTGGTCTTTTTAGCGCCGGGTGTCAAATGAAGTTCTTCAGATACCAAGGCATATATATCGTCGGAATCCTCAGAGTACAATACAACTCCCGAGCTGGTATCGAACACATAATTGTAGTGGTGTTCTTTTGCTACCCTGTTCACAGCATTTTTAGCTTTGGTAATGATAGGCTTGGTAATAGAGTCATTAAACCTTTGCAAATCCTGTTGTGCCGAAGATTGAAAAGCCTGGATACGTTGTCCCATATCACTAATTTCCTGTTGTTTGGTGTTTTTTATAAGTTCGGTGTATGTTGCCGAATGTGCCTGGTAATCCTGAACTTTTTCCTGGTATTCTTTTTGCATTGATTCTACTTCATTTTCCAGCATCTGGTAATGAGCTTGTCCCACTCTGCGGGCGGAATCAGATTCTGGCATAGCTCTCAGCAGAGAGTCGAGATTAATGTGTGCAAGTTTTTGTGCACTTGTAGAAAGTGCAAATAATGAAAACCCTGCGATTAAAAAGATATTGATTTTTTTCATGGAAATGGAATTGATTTATTGATTAGTGATAGTATTTTTTCTTTGGGGTAGCTTCTTGTTCAGGGTCGGAGTTAGAGTTAGAGTTGGACTTTGAGTTAGTGCTAGAGTTGGAGTTTTTTGTAGCTGCGCTGTACCCCATGCTTTTTAGAACTTCGTTGCTTTTGTCATATTTAGGACTGGCATATAATATAGCCATGTAATCGCTCGATTTGTCAAATATAACTGCCAGGTTATCTTTTTCAGCCAAATTCTGGATAGCGTCATAAACTTTATCTTGTATGGGCTTAACCAGTTCCTGGCGTTTTTTGAATAAATCGCCGTTTACCCCAAAATGTAGTTTTTGCAAGTCCTTTACGGCTTGTTCCTTTTGGCTGATTTCGGCTTGGCGTTTTTCTTTCATTTCGTCGGTTAACAGCACTTCGTCGGATTTATAGGCTTTATATAGTTGGTCAATTTCAGAATACTTAGCTTCAATTTCTTTATGCCATTCAATGGAAATCTGGTTAAGCTGGTCTTGTGCAGCTTTATATCCCGGTATGTTAGACAAAATAAATTGGGAGTCAACATAGGCAAATTTTTGGGCAGACACAGCAATTGCAGCAATTGTAAAAATTGTCACCAACAATTTTTTTTTTATCAGTTTACGGTTCATTTTAATCACAATTTTGTACTGCTTTTGTCCAAATAATGTGCGAAATTAGTCTTTTTTACAGTTCCCCCAAATTTTGGCCTATGGTAAATATGAACTGGCTTCGTTCCATGGTAGGGTTACTGGGTACATTGTCAAATCTCCAGCCATAATCAAATCCAAGCAATCCGAACATAGGCAGGAAAATCCTTACACCCGGTCCTGCAGCCCTGTATAGGGAAAAGGGATTGAATTGGGATAAGGTTGACCAACTGTTGCCGGCATCACAAAATGCAAGAATATACACGGTTGCTGAAGCATTGAGCGAAATAGGGTATCTTAACTCTACGGTATATTTAGCTACTGACACCGCGCCTGTAGTTGCAGATAAAGAGCCCTGATCATATCCCCGGAGGGCAACAATTTCCTCGCCATTAATAAGGGAATAACCTGTTAACCCGCTTCCACCCAGGTAAAAACGGTTAAACGGACAAGCGCCTATCTCAGAATTATAATCCCCCATAAGTCCAAATCCGGCATAAGTGTATAATACCACGTTATGGGCTAATTTCCCTTCCGACTCTTTATTTGCCCAATTGGTTATGTTGGTATACCACGCGGCTGTGAATTTATATTTTTGGAATTCCAGGAGTTTATATTTCTGATCTGGCGTCTCGTCGGCAAAGTCATGGCCTCCTTCAAAGGCTGAATATGGCGGGGTCCATTCGCCTGATAATTTAATATTAGAGCCGTATGTCTGATAGATATTAGGGTCGGCAGAATTTCTTGTTAATTGTAGTTTATAACTCAAACTGTTGGCGTAACCATTAGCAAATATAAAGGCAGAGCCATAATTATCAACGGTATAATATTCGTAGTTTATGTATTGGAAAAGGGTAAAATAATCGTCGGGGAATTTAAGGGGAATGCCATATCCCACTGAAATACCTTTTATATTGACAGATTCACGGTCGCCGCTGCTAGCCGGCTCTCCGTTACTTTCGGTTGTGGTAAAAAAGGTTGTGCTGAGTGAATTAGGCTTATGTCCACCCACCCAAGGTTCAACAAATGTAAGGTTAGCCGATTGATAAGGAAGTCCGTTGGATTGGAATGAAAGGCTTAATTGTTCTCCATCTCCGGTGGGTATCGGTCTCCAGGCATCTTTATTGAATATATTGGCTACTGAGAAGTTGGCCAGTTTTATCCCGGCTGTGCCCACAAAACCTAAGCCGCCGCCCCAGCCTCCTGAAAGCTGTATCTGGTCAGATGATTTTTCCTGAACCCCGAAGTTAATGTCTACGGTTCCATCGGTGGGATTAGGCACAGGGTTAACCGTCATTTTTTCAGGATCAAAATAACCTAATTGTCCTAATTCACGCTGGGTACGTATTACATCGGAACGGCGGAAAAGTTCACCGGGCAATGTTCTCAACTGCCGCATAATAACCTTATCGCTTGTTTTATCATTTCCTGTAACGGTCACATTATTTATGGTTGCCTGGGTGCCTTCATATATGCGCATTTCAAGGTCAATGGTATCATTATGTACATTTATTTCAACGGGGGTTACCTGGAAGAATAGATATCCATTATCCATGTATAGAGAACTCACATCCGAACCGCTAGGGTTCATAGTGAGACGTTCATTCATCAGCGAAGCATTATAAACATCGCCTTTATGGATACCCAGTATGTTTGACAATAGTTTTGAGGGGTATTTGGAATTACCCAGCCAGGTAATATTGCCAAAGTAATAACGGTTCCCTTCATCCACTGTTATATCTATATTAACGCGGTTAGGAACATCCGATTTATATACGGTATCTTTCACGATTTTAGCATCCCGGTATCCTATGCTGTTATATTTATCTACTACCTTTTGCTTATCGGAAGCATAATCATCGGGTATCAGTTTTGAGCTATGAAAAATGCCGTACCACCTTTTACGCTTGGTATCTTTCATGGCCCTTCGTAACTGCCCTTCGGTAAGAAATTTATTTCCGTAGAACGTGATGTTCTCTATTTTAATTCTTGCTCCGCGGTCAACATTTATATATAGAATGACCGAATTAGCAAAAGTTGTATCGGGCTTTTCAGTAATGCTAAGTTTAACGTTGGAATATCCGCCCTCGATAAAGTGTGCGATAATAGTTTGTTTTATATCTGCCAATAAATAATCGGTTACTACTTTGCCTCTTACTAATTTTAATTCATCTTTCAATTTGTTGGTTTCTCCTTTTGTTAGTCCTACAAATGTGTACTTGGACAGCCTTGGTTTTTCAACTACCGAGATGGTAAGATAAATCTTTTTGCCTTCAATTTTAGTCTCATATATCTGCACATCTTCAAAGAGACCTTGTTTCCATATGTTTTTTATTGCATCAGTTATTTTTGAACCGGGCACTTGTATTTTCTCTCCTTTGTTAAGTCCTGCTATAAGTAATAGAACAGAAATGTCCATGTGCTGGGCGCCTATAACTTTAGGCTGCTCCGCTATTTCATATTCTTTAGGAGCTGCGAGGTTTAGCTTATTACTGTCGGGATTGGTTTTTGACAGGGTACTATCATTTTTGTTTACCAATGCAGGAGCAGAAACAGGCGCCGTGGCAGAATCATTTCCTCCAATTTTTATTTGGGCGGATAAGGGATTAAGGCAGAACAGACCAAAAATAAGAGACAAGAAGATTTTTATAATTCGGTTCTGCATGATTATTGTAACATTTTATTCAGTTGTTCACTTGTCTTTCCGAATCTTCTTTCGCGTTTTTGGTAGTCGGCAATAGCCGCGTAAAAATCTTCTTTTCTAAAGTCAGGCCAAAGTTTTTCAGTAAAATATAATTCAGCGTATGCTATTTGCCAAAGTAAAAAATTGCTAATCCGGTGTTCGCCGCTGGTTCGAATCAGCAATTCCGGGTCAGGATATGGAGCAGTATTAAGATAGCTGCTGAAAAGCGTTTCATTTATGTGGGCTGCGGATATTTTTTTTGATTCAATATCTTTTGCCAGTGAACGGACTGCATTAATTATTTCCCACTTTGAACTGTAACTTAAAGCAAGGATAAGCTTCATCCTTTTATTGGAAGATGTTTTATCAATGGCCTTCATGAGCTCCCTGTAACATGCCGAAGGAAGGCTTTTTAAATCACCAATGGCATGGAGTGAAATATCGTTTTCCATTAGCGTTTTTATCTCCTTATTAATGGTGAAAACAAGCAATTCCATCAATCCGTTAATTTCATCTTTGGGGCGGTCCCAGTTTTCGGTGGAGAAGGCATAAAGGGTAACGTGCTTAATGCCTAATTCGGTGGCAGCTTCAATCGTTTCGCGTACAGCCTTCACCCCGTTGCGGTGACCGAATATCCTGTTTTTGCCTTTTTGCTTTGCCCAACGCCCATTCCCGTCCATTATCACTGCTACATGATTTGGCACAACTTTCTTATCTATTTCAGGTTCCTTCATTATGTTATGGGGGAGCAAATGTAAAAAGGGTGCAAATCTACAAAAGGTAACTGAAAATGACCTTTTTTATTGTTAAAAAAGATTAACCAATAAAGAAAGCTGAAAAATTGAGAGCTAAAAGTGGGTTTGAAATGTCGTATTTTGACAATAATTACGCAGTGTAATTGGGGTGTTTTGAATTATGATAATCATTCAGTTATATGGCATATAGTAAAAGAGATTGCTTCATCCCCAAAAATGCGGGATTCGCAATGACGCCCGGAAAGATAAAAAACTGATACGCTTTCTCCAATTGCGACAATCAAAAATCTACATACATATTTTCAATGCTCGTTCTGAAGCCCACATAAATCAATGTCATAGTGGGTTCATTACCTAAACTGTTGGTAAGTGTTCTGCGGGATACACCTAGGGTGAAATTCATATTTGTTTTAGGGTTCATCAGGTAAGAAATATGGACATCCATATAGGTAAGTGTACTTTTTATTACCTGTAACATGGTAGCATTGTCAGTATTTGTGGGGAGAGGCAGAAAAATGTTGTTACCATAATCGGTGCCTGTAGAGTCTAATCCTTCCAGCGCGTAATTTACTTGTACATTGAACGAGAAGTGTTGGTAACGTAAATGCACAATACCTATAAGCTCCTTAAAATTGGCTCCCAGCGGGTCGCCCAGCGGCTGGTCATAATGAGAGTAGTTTTGCAGGGAATCTTTGCTTGCATAGGTATATGGTCGCACTTGGTTATACTCAAGCTGAAATTCTCCAAACCTGTTGAAGTATTTAATACCTGCCTGGTAGCCTGTTTGGTTATTGATGGAGTGCCCACTGTAATTATTCACCAGCAATTGCCCATAAGTCATAACATTCTTCGTAATCTTATATTTTATAGTAGAACCAAGCAACACATTGTTGGTATTGCCAAATCCGTAGTTCAAAGCGTTTACTCCTATGATAGGATCAAAATAATTTATGTTAAATGACTGGTGATTATATTGGTCTGCCGCCGTCCAAATCATACCCTGGAAAATACCCCATTCCACTTGAGGAACAATGTTCCAGCTAAGATATTGAAAGGCTCCTGCCTTACGCTGGATAAGTCCTTCTGTATTGAATACTAAGTTTGGATCTGCAAAGTAGTCCATGAATTCGGTATACAGATTGGTATATTGCAAATGCCAAAAGGTGGTAGTTATTCGTGCGTAGGGATAGGCAAAACTATTGTCTGATAAAAGCAAAGAACGGTATCCGTCGCCAATAAAATTTTTACCATAACCTGCCTGGAAGCTAAAATGAGATGAAGGGGAGAAAGATAAATAGGCTTCCGACATGGAGAAATCATACCCATCGGTTCCAAAAGCTTTTGTTCTTCCGTTGCCGGGAACTACGTAACTTTCTTTTATAAATTGATTCAGGTAATAAGGATAGGTAGCCTGGTTTTCCCAAAAGGTGGTGGAAAAGGAAAATTTATTCCCTACATTTCCTTGTATCAATATGCCCCGTGTATTCTGGGTATATTTTTTATTAGAATCGCTATGGTCCATGCTTCCCTGAAAATTAAACAAGGGGTCTACAGTGCAGTAAAATTTACTGGCGCTGTCGTGAATTATAAAAAGGTTTTCCTGGTAAACTTTACGGTAAAGCCATGATTTTTTTTCCGCCGAAAAATCATATCCATGTAAAGAATCAGAGTTTACGTAGCGATTAACCTGTGCTTCGGTCAATGGCTTAAAACCTGTATGCAGGCTTATTTGAGGGTTATTAATCCCTTGGTCAAGATAAGAATTGTATTCTTGATTCAAATAAAGATTCAATTGTTGGGCATGGATGGCTATGGAAAAACCAAATATCAGTAAAAGGGCAAAAAGGATTTTTTTAAATACGGAATTTAAAATAGAGTATTTGAGATTCCTCACTTCGTTCGGAATGACAACAGCCTGAAAGTGGGGGATGGAAGGGGAGGCGTGGGCAAAGCCCACGCCTCCCCTTCCTCCAATAACATAATTAAATTTGTCATTCCGAACGGAGCGAAGCGGAATGAGGAATCTTGATAATTTTTGCAAATACATGCTCATTCTATCAATCAATAAATTTCATTTGTTCCACATCTTTATAAACCATCTTTATTCCATCTTCAAGGCTTATTTTAGGTTTCCATCCCAAACCTGTTAGTTTGCTTACATCAAGTAGCTTGCGGGGAGTTCCATCCGGTTTGGTGCTGTCAAATTTAATCTCTCCTTTATAATCCGCCACTTTCATAATTAACGTGGCAAGGTCTTTAATGGATATATCTGTTCCGGTTCCAATATTCACCAATTCCGATTCATTATAGTTTTCCATTAAAAACAAACAAGCTTCTGCCAGGTCATCCACATGCAGAAATTCACGCATAGGCGTACCTGAGCCCCACACCTCAACTGCCGGAATATTATTTATTTTTGCGCTATGAATTTTTCTTAACAAAGCGGGCAATACGTGCGATTTTGCAAGGTCGTAATTATCATTCTGCCCATATAAGTTGGTTGGCATCACCGAAATAAAATTGCAGCCATATTGCAACCTATAATTTTCACAAAGTTTGATGCCTGTAATTTTAGCAATAGCATAGGGTTCGTTGGTATATTCTAATGGACCCGTGAGCAAATACGATTCTTTAAGGGGCTGCGGAGCCATGCGGGGATATATGCAGGAAGAGCCGAGAAAGAGGAGTTTTTTACAATTATTTAAATAAGAAGCATGAATTACATTAGCTTCAATCAACAGGTTATCGTAAAGAAATTCAGCCCGGTATTTATTATTGGCAAATATACCGCCTACCTTCGCTGCTGCTAAAAAAACATAATCGGGTTTTTCCTGTTCAAAAAACGAAAATACTTGTTGCTGGTTTCTCAGGTCAACCTCGGAGGAAGAACGTGTTACTATATTCCTGTAGCCTAACTGCTCCAATCTTCTTACTATGGCAGAGCCTACCATCCCCCTATGACCCGCAACAAATATTTTGGCGTTTTTTTCCATCTGCCAATCAGGATTTATTCATTAAATGTCCTTACTTCATGTCCGCCTTCCAACAGGTATTTGTCCCTGCTGAAAAGCTTTAAATCAGATGCCATCATTTCTTTCACCAAATCGGCAACGGTATGTTTAGGTTTCCATCCCAACGTTTTGTTGGCTTTGGTCGAATCGCCAATCAATAGATCTACCTCTGTAGGCCGGTAATAGCGCGGATCTACTTCAATCAGTACTTTACCGTCGGCTTTATTTATTCCTTTTTCATCCACTCCTTTACCTTGCCATTGCAGGGTTATTCCGGCCTCTGCAAAAGCCATTTCCGCAAATTTGCGCACCGATATTTTTTTGCCGGTCGCCAATACATAATCATCAGCTACATCATGCTGGAGCATCATCCACATGCCCTCAACATAATCTTTGGCATGGCCCCAGTCTCTTTCTGCATCAAGGTTTCCGAGGAACACATTTTTCTGCAATCCCAATTTTATGCGGGCTGCTGCACGGGTAATTTTGCGGGTAACAAAAGTTTCACCCCTTACAGGACTTTCGTGGTTGAAAAGTATTCCGTTGCATGCAAAAATATTATAGGCTTCGCGGTAATTTTTTGTAATCCAGTATGAATATAACTTGGCTACTCCATAAGGGCTTCGCGGGTAAAAAGGTGTGGTTTCTTTTTGGGGAATTTCCTGCACATGGCCATATAATTCGGAAGTAGATGCCTGGTAGAATTTAGCTTTCTCTTCTAACTTTAAAATCCTTATGGCTTCAAGTAAACGGAGTGTGCCTATCGCATCGGCGTTGGCCGTATATTCAGGGGTTTCAAAAGAAACCTTTACATGAGATTGGGCTGCAAGGTTATATATTTCATCGGGCTTTACCTCTTGCACTATGCGGATGAGGTTGGTAGAATCGGTAAGATCGCCATAATGCAGAAAAAATTTTGTTTTTCCTTCATGAACATCCTTATATAAATGGTCGATGCGATGGGTATTGAACAAAGAACTTCTGCGCTTTATTCCATGTACTGTATATCCCTTTTGTAAAAGAGATTCAGCAAGGTAAGCCCCGTCTTGTCCTGTTACGCCTGTTATAAGTGCCGTTTTTGCCATGTATACGTATAATAAGTTGTGCAATATTACTGAGAATAAGCGAAACGTGGAAACAATATCCTTTTAATAAACAAGAAAATCGGGATTGAGGAGATTAGGCTTATTGTAAGTCAATACCTCCATAGTGTCGCAGCGAACAAGTTTTTTGCCCGTTTCGGTAACAATAATATGCCCTGCTCCAGTGTCCCATTCCATAGTAGGTCCGAAGCGGGGATAGGCATCTGCCTTCCCTTCGGCAACTAGACAAAACTTTAATGAGCTGCCTGCCGATACAATATTTACGGCCGGATGTTTTTTCTTTTCAGCATTGAGATAGGCTTCTATTTTTGGAGATATATGAGAACGGCTTACCACTATCGTGAACTCTCCGGCAGGACTCTGTAATATGGGCAGCCTTTCACTGATGGCAATAATTTCATTAAAACTGCCCGATATGGCGTTTACATTTGAAAGCATATAAGCCCCGTGTCCTTTAAGAGCGTAATAAAACTTTCCTGTTACAGGCACATAAATCAACCCGAAAACAGGCTCTGCCCCATCTATCAAAGCCACATTTACAGTAAACTCGCCATTACGCTTAATAAACTCTTTTGTCCCATCCAGCGGGTCAACCAGCCAGAACTTTTTCCACGATTTTCGTTCTTCGTAGGGAAGTTGCTTCATCTCCTCGCTTAATACAGGCAAGCCGCCAATATTGATAAGTCCATTGTATAAGATTTCGTGGGAGCGCTTGTCGGCGAGAGTGAGCGGGGAGCGGTCGTCTTTTAGTTCCACGGTGAATGCCGTTTCATACACCTCCAATATGGCTTTTCCCGCATCTAAAGCCAGCCGGATCAATTGCGAAAGGTTATTTTGAATGATTGAAAGAGTTTCCGGCATTATCTTAAATGAACATGGTTGGCCACTATGGGATACAAATACCCATAAAAGTAATAGAAAAACAAATCCCAGGCGACTATGGAAACTATCATATAAGAAATTACCTTTTGTTTGTCGTGGTAAAAATAGACGGATAACAATGTTCCCACAGGGATAGATAAAATAAAGGGGGTGAAAAATGCCAGTCCGTATAATCCCCACTTTTCCCTGATTTTTTTAGTCAGCTTACTTTCAGGCACATGTTTACGTTCATGATATGGATAATACCTGCTTCTGAATGCGTGCCATCTTTCCAGGATCCATTCGCTTAAATAAGCAAATACTATGGCGCCGGCAACGCCTCCTGCGGTGGTTATGGTTATCGCTTTAAAAAAAGGAAATTTATCAATCATCACGGCTAATGGCACCCCCCCGAATCCGAATTTAAGGGTGCTCAAGAGAAAAACAATAATTACCTGAGAAAGGTTATGAAAGTTCATAGGGGGTATAAAAAACTACCGATACTCTTTATAAAGACGTACAAAAATACATTATACCTAAACAAAAATAGTACTGTTCTATTCCCTAAGCATTTTATTTGTACAAAGTTAGGAAAATTATCAAAATCTATACGATTTTTGAGAAATAGCAGGCAAAAAGTATCTTTACACGCGCTAAGCCTATGAATAATTTGAAACCTTTTCCATTGAGCAAGCAAATACTTTATGCTTTGGGCATGATGGGATGGTCTATTTTGTTCAATCTTATTAATGTAATGCTGGTTTATTTTTACCTCCCTCCCATTAACTCAGGGTTGCATGTACTTATTTCACAACATACCTTTCTTGGCATATTTACCCTGATGGCAGTTATTGCAGCAGGTGGCAGGCTTACAGACGCATTTTATGATCCTTTTATAGGGAAAATGAGCGACTCTTCCAAAAGTAAAAGAGGGAGAAGAATTCCATTTATGATGTATAGTATTATACCTGCTATAGTATGCTGTGTGCTTATATTTTTCCCACCGACGAGAGATGTGAGCCGCGTAAATGCAATATGGCTGGCTTGTTTCCTTACTTTGTTTTTTATGGCAACTACCACGTATATTATCCCTTATTACTCCTTATTGCCTGAATTGGCTGCCACCGACCAAGGTAAAATAAGACTTTCCACTTTTCAGCAAGTGGGATTTGTATGTGGAATGATTATTGCCTCACAGGTTTATCCTATTGCCGATTTATTTTTGGGAATATTACATACATCTGACCGTACAACCAGCCTTCAATATTCTGTTATTTCATTGGGAATATTGAGCGGAATTGCAATGCTTATTCCCGTATTAGCCATTAATGAAAAAAAATATTGCCGTTCTGTTCCTTCTTCCACTCCTTTGCTAAAGTCTTTGAAACAAAGCCTTTCAAGCCGGAATTTTATCTATTTCATTATAGCTGTTTTCTCCTATACTATGGCTCTTAACCTGATAGTTAACGGCATGCTTTATTTTGTAACCGTATTATGTCACATAAATGCTTCGCAAAGCTCAAGGTTTATGGTCTTTATGGTATTGATGTCATTATTGTTTTTTCCTTTTATAAATATTCTTGCAAAACGGATAGGAGCAAAAAGAGTACTGGTCTTCTCTTTTATTGTTTTGGGGGCTTCGTTTTCAGGCATAGCGCTTTTAGGAAAATTGCCTGTGACGCCTGTTTTGCAATTATATATTTTGCTTGGAGTTGCCGCATTCCCGGTTGCTTCATTGGGTATTTTGCCGAATGCTCTGCTTGCCCGCATTGCCTCGGACAATAGCACATCTACGGGAGATCACAGGGAAGGAACATACTTCGCGGTAAACTTTTTTTCAACAAAATTAGGACAGACGTTTGGCTTATCGCTGTTTGCCATACTAACTATTTATGGTAAAGACCCTGGCCACGACTTTGGATTACGATTGAGCGGAATTTTCGGATGCGCTCTTTGTATTTTGGCGGCATTGGTTTTTACCGGGTTTAAAGATGCCGGTAAGTAGGCCATAAAATCAAAAGTACCTTTGAATCTTATTTTTAGTATTTTTGTGAAAGTATTAACCGGTAACGTACACTAAAGCACATAATGAGAAAATGTACTTTCATTGCTTTTTTGCTTTTGCTAAGTATTCCTAAGCTTATTGTAGCACAAAGTGCCTTGAGTCTTCTTGTGAGTGGAAATAATACCAAGTGTAATGGCAGTTCTGATGGAAGTGCGGTAGTTAATATTAGCGGCGGCACTAGTCCATACACATATAGTTGGGCGCCATATGGAGGTAGCAGTGATACTGCAAACGGTTTGGCAGCTGGTAAATACACTATTACAGTAACTGATAATAATGGAATTCAGGGAATGGATTCAATCGCTATAAACCAACCTGAACCTTTAACGGTAGGTATAGATACTATCATTTCAAATTTGTGTTTCATAAACGATAGTGGTGGCGCTTGTGGATGTAATAATACCTTGTGGGCTGTTGTAAATGGAGGCACACCTCCATTTACCTATTTATGGACACCGGATAGCAATACTACTGATACCATAAGCAGGGTGTGTTATATAGAATTTGGCGTTACAGTAAGCGATGCAAATGGATGTAGCAGGAGTAATAGTATATTTATTTCCGTTCCCGATCCGGCAGGAATAAACGAGTTAAATAATACTTCCCATATTAAAATATATCCTGTTCCTGCCAAAAACCAACTTACAATAAGCAGCGGTTTATTCAATTCCGGCACCTATCGTTTGGAAATATATGATATGACCGGCAGAATAGTAATGTCGAAATTGTTAAACACGAATGTAACTCCTTTTATACTTGATGTATCATCCCTTATGAATGGTGATTATCTACTCAGGTTATCCGGAACTAATTCCCAGGAAACAGCCAGGTTTTCTATAGATAGGTAAGGACCGTTGCATATCAGTTGTTAGGTTAAAACCACAAAACATGATAAAAATAATTTCTAAGACAGTTGCTTTGATAATCTTGTCTTTATTTGCTATTGGGGCAATGGCACAAAATTCAATGGAGGCATATATGGATTATGAGGTTGCCGATTATATTTTTGCTACCGGGAATGGGAGGTCTTTTACCGGATGGATTATTGATCCTATGAATCATTATTATACACTAAAAGATACAGCTCCGAATCTTCAGCCTCCCAATTTTAATGATTTAAATAGTGTAACTGTGGCTTTCGACACTTTGTATGACTACTATACACAACAAGGATATATAGCAGAACCTGGCTCAGTAACCCTTGACACTATTTCTATGGAATATAGCTATCATAATATAAGCGGGAACAATGATACTTTAATATTTTGGATTTGTGAGGTAGATGCCCATGGATTTCCCACTCAACATGTAATGGGTTCCGATACTGTATTCTTCACTCCGGCTGACTCTCATTACGGTATTATCCAGTTCTCTAAATTCCCCCTTGCCAATCTTATTACAATGCCTGTTACTGCCCGTGAAGGATGGAATTTTTGTATAACTGCGGATTACCTGGATGCCTCTAAGCTTGATACCTTTGGAATACAGCAGTATTCCAGTTCTACTGAATGTACAGTTAGTGGTCCCGGGAATGGTGGTGTTTTCTGTAATGCTGAGACTTCGTTGGGTGTTTCGTGTGGGCCGCTTACAGCCTGTAATAGTTGGGCACTTGGTTGGTATAGATATAACACCGTAGCTTATGGCGGTAATGGTAATGGCGCATCCTTGTATTGGCCTGATACCACCGGCGCATTGGCAGGATACAGAACTAACAATAATGGAGATACCATAACATTTACTCCTTGCACAGGTTATACGTATTATTATTCCGACAAACAAGATATAGGAATTGAGGCTATGGTTACTTTTAACAACATTACTAACAATCCATCGATATCCATTTCATCTTATTCAAATGCACTTTGTAATGGAGGAACAGGCAGAGCCACAGCAAGCCCAGCAAGTGGTGGAACCAGTCCCTACATCTATTCATGGTCACCCCATGGCGGGACAAATCTTATTGCTTCCAATCTCACAGCAGGAACATATACCATTACTGTAACCGATGCAAATTCTAATACAGCCAGTGCAAGTGTAACGATAACAGCTCCTACTGTTATTACAGCCAACGCCGTTGTAAATGCAAATGCAACTGCTTGCACAAACAATGGAAGTGCAACGGTGACAGCAGGAGGTGGAACTTCTCCATATACCTACTCATGGAATGGAGGTAATACGAATGCAAATGCAACAGGACTTTCTGCCGGTGCTTATATGGTGACGGTAAAAGATAACAATGGATGTACTGCAAGTGCCAGTGCAACAATTACCCAGCCAGGAACAACACTAAGTGTTACTCATGACTCCGTTAGTGATGATGGGAGTTGTAATGGATTGGCAGCTGTTACTGTACATGGGGGAACTTCACCGTATACCTATCTCTGGACGCCCGGAAGTCAAACAACAGACACAATAAAGCATCAGTGTGCAAGAACCTATTGTTGCAATATTTGGGATAACAATGGTTGCAATGAATATACGTGCGTTACGGTCAAAAACGCAAGTGCAACAGGGATTGATAATATAAGCAGTTCTTCATCAGTGATAAATCTTTATCCTAACCCCAACACCGGTTATTTTACCCTTACAGGATTAACGCAAGACCAAGTGATAAAAATATATAACTACTTCGGTCAGGAAATTCAAAGTAGATTAGTAGATAAACCCGTTATGAGGTTTGATTTATCTGCTACTTCAAATGGAGTTTACCTTATTAGAATATTAAATCAAGATGGCAGTTTAGCTGCACAAAAGAAAATTGTGAAGACACAATAAATATCATTCTTATATGATAATTTTGTGAACCCCTGCAGAAGGGAGGAAAAGTCTTTAAAACCCCTTTCCATACTATTAGAAGCGATATTTAAACAAATAGGCTATTTTTGCATGCCCAAATTTAAGGGGAATTGTATCTTATGTCGAAAATGGAGAACATACGTAATTTTTGCATTATTGCACACATCGATCACGGTAAAAGTACCTTGGCTGACAGGTTATTAGAATTCACCAAGACCATCAGCGCAAGGGATATGCAGGCACAGGTATTGGATGATATGGATTTGGAGCGGGAGCGGGGCATCACCATCAAGAGCCATGCTATACAGATGAATTTTACCTCTAAAGGGCAGAAATATGTTTTAAATCTTATTGATACCCCCGGCCACGTAGATTTTTCGTACGAGGTATCCCGTTCTATTGCAGCCTGCGAAGGGGCTTTGCTGCTGGTTGACTCTACCCAGGGTATACAGGCGCAAACTATTTCAAATTTGTATCTCGCTTTAGATAATGACCTTACGGTGATTCCGGTTTTAAACAAGGTGGATATGCCCAATGCCATGATTGAAGAGGTGAAAGACCAGATGGTGGAAATAATAGGCTGCACCAGGGAGGAAATATTACTGGCAAGCGGTAAAACAGGTCAGGGCGTGAGTGAAATATTGGAAGCTATTATTGACAGAATACCTCATCCTAAAGGAGATCCCAAAGCGCCGTTGCAAGCCCTTATATTTGATTCGGTATTTAATGTTTTTAGGGGAATAGTAGCCTACTACAAAGTAGTTAACGGAACGATAAAAAAAGGCGATAACGTAAAATTTGTCTCCACTGAAACGGAATATATTGCGGAAGAAGTAGGAGTGCAAAGATTACAATATGAGCCTCGCGCTGAAGTAAGTGCGGGGGATGTAGGTTATATTATTTCCGGTATAAAAGCGGCCAAAGAAGTGAGGGTAGGAGATACCATAACTACCGTCGCAGATCCATGCAAAGAAGGAATCCAGGGCTTTAAAGAAGTGAAGCCGATGGTATTTGCAGGTATTTATCCTATAGATACGGATGATTACGAAGAGTTACGCGCCTCAATGGGGAAATTACAACTTAATGATGCTGCGTTAGTATATGAACCGGAATCTACTGCTGCGCTGGGGTTTGGCTTTCGTTGCGGCTTTTTGGGAATGTTGCATTTGGAGATTATACAGGAACGTTTGGAGCGGGAGTTCAATATGAATGTAATTACCACTGTCCCCAATGTTTCTTATAAAGCGTATAACACTAAGGGGGAGATGCTGATTATAAACAACCCCAGCGATATGCTCGATCCTACCATGCTCGACCACGTGGAGGAGCCTTATATCCAAGCTAATATTATTACTAAAACAGAATTTGTCGGTTCTATTATGTCGCTTTGTATTGAAAAAAGAGGATTTATAAAAAACCAACATTACCTTACTACCGACCGGGTTGAAATGGTATTTGAAATGCCGCTTGCAGAAATTGTTTTTGATTTTTACGACCGTTTGAAAAGTATTTCCAAAGGGTATGCCTCATTTGATTATACTCCTATTGATTACAGAGCATCTGAACTGGTGAAACTCGACATACTTCTCAATAATGAGTTGGTAGATGCCTTGGCAGCATTAATACATAGAGACCATGCCCAGGATTTTGGCAGAAAAATTTGTGAAAAATTAAAAGAGCTTATTCCTCGTCAGCAATTTCAAATTGCCATACAAGCAGCTATTGGAGCTAAAATTATTGCCCGCGAAAATATCAGCGCCATTCGTAAAGATGTGACAGCAAAGTGCTATGGAGGCGATATTTCACGTAAACGTAAACTGCTCGAGAAGCAGAAGAAAGGTAAAAAGCGCATGAAGCAGGTGGGCAATGTGGAGATTCCACAATCCGCATTTATGGCGGTCCTTAAGCTATAAAGTAAAAACAACTTTAAACTTTTACCTTTACACTTTATAAACTGATTTATGCATCGTTTCTATATTTCTGAGGTATCCGGAGATACATGCAAACTGGACGAAGAAGAATCCAAACATTGCGTTCGGGTTTTGCGGCTGAAAGAAAATGATGCTGTTGAAATTACGGATGGCAGAGGCAATCTCTTCAATGCTGTTATAGAAAATGCCAATCCCAAAGCCTGCTCATTAAAGATAACCGGACATCAAAAGGAAAATGCGCCTTCATGGGAATTAATTATAGCGGTTGCGCCTACTAAAAATAGTGCCCGTTTAGAATGGCTGATAGAAAAACTTACGGAGATAGGTTTCACAAAATTTATTCCTGTTGAATGCCATAATTCCGAAAGAAAAATTCTGAAAACCGAAAGGCTGAAAAGAATCACGCTGGAAGCCATGAAGCAATCGGGGAGGGTTTATCTGCCACAGATAGAAGAACTGATTTCTTTTGAAAAATTACTCAATAAGTATAATCAATTTCAGGGACAGAAGTATATTCCACATTGTAATGCAGTTGACAGTGGGCAGCCCGATAGCGATCGGGCGTCAGCTGACAGTAATTTGGAACGTAAAGGTCTTGCATCAGTATATAAAAAAGGCGAGAATGCATTGGTAGTAATTGGCCCCGAGGGCGATTTTACAAAAGAAGAAATAGAACTTGCTATGAAAAGCGGATTTATTCCCGTTACTTTAAATGAACATACCCTTCGGACAGAAACTGCCGCCCTGGCAGCGGCCATATCGCTAAAAACGCTTAACCAATAGCGTTTTCTGGTAGGGTCTCATTAAAATCTATTTCATATTACATTTGCCCCAAACCCCTAAAGGGGCTTTGAAGGTTCGTCATTGCGAGGCTCTGCGAAGCAATCTTACTAATGTGCAAGACTGCTTCGTTCCTCGCAGTGACGATAGGAAGCCCCTTTAGGGGTTTGGGGCTGACAAATACAAACGGAGATATCACTCGTCCACTTTTAATTTTCAATAACTTTACCTTTTCAATTGCGCTAAACTTTATTGATTTTGGCATGTCTAATCCTGAAATTTATTCCCCATGAGAAAAAAAATTACACTCTACTGTTTTGCAATTTCATTTTGCTTTACTTCCCTTTTTTCCAATGGACAAAATGTAAATCTTTCCAATTCTCCTTATTGGAACGGGGAATGTTACCTTGCCGTCAATCCTTTAAATCCTAAGCATCTTGTTTCGGCATGGATGTATTTTTCGCTTACCAACCTGGAAAATGCCATGGCAACCCGCACTTCATTTGATGGAGGCAAAACATGGAGCACGTTGCAACTTCTTCCTCATGTTAGCCGCAAGTTTACTTGTGCCGACCCAAGTATTTACTTTGGAAAAGACAGTTGTGTTTACCTATCCTATATTGACCTTTCAGGTTTACAGGCAAGTGATTCAGGATATGATATGGTTGCCCGCTCGGTAAATGGAGGTATAACATGGAAGACTCCCGTGAAAGCCATTGCATGGAATGCCCAGGCAAACCTGCCCATCGATCGCCCGTGGATAGCTGCCGACGGAAGCAATGGGCCTTATTCCGGGAGGGTTTACCTTACCAGCCAGAATGCCTATTTTGCTCCCCAGCCGCACTATCCGTGGTTTACATACTCTACCGACAGCGGCGCTACATGGGCTCCAATCAAGCAATTGGATGATAGTATTCCTTCAGGCGATGTAACGGATGCCACCGCTTTTACAACTGTTTCCGCGAATGGGACTTTTTATGCCGCATACATTTCTTATTATACTGCTTATTACATTCTGCCGAGGTTAGTAGTGGTTAAGTCAGTCAATGGCGGAGCGACATTTACGCCGTATGTTGCCTATAACTATGTAGTGGCTGACCAAGTCCCAAAATCAGATTCATTAATTAAAGATGGTTTTTGTATTTCTTCCAACCCGGCTGACACATCTAACCTTATTATAATAGAACCCTCTAACCATTTTGGAGAGCCGGATATTGTGTCTTATAATTCTCATGATGCGGGGAAAACGTGGAATGGTCCTGTGAGATTAAACGATGATCAAAAGGGAGCTTATGATACTTGTCACGATTTAACATGGGGAAGTTTTGCCGCCAACGGAACCTATGCAGCCATTTGGCGCGACAGGCGCAACACAGGCAAAGGTGACAGCGCCTCTTTCCAGATTTATGGGACTACTTCAACTAATGGAGGAGATAGTTATACTCCTAATTTTCTTATCAGCGATACTATTTCGCCTCCTGTTTTAATTGACCATGGTGATGATTTCCTGGGGTGTGCCGTAACCGATTCGAATGTGTATGCCCTGTGGAGCGATTTGCGCACAGGAAAAGAAAACACTTTTTTCAATGTCACCCCATTAAGTAAAATACCCACGCCCGTAATTTCTGTTTCCGATAATTCAAATATTAAAATAGATGCGTATCCGAACCCTTTCCATAATCAAACTAATATTGTTATCAATTCCACTGTTCCTTTACAAAATTGTAAACTGGAAATTTTTACTGTTGACGGCAAAAAGGAAGGAGAACTGCAAATACCCGGCAACGGAACCTATAAGCTCAATTTTAATTCTCTTTCAGCAGGTACTTACATCTGGTCTCTTATTGAAAATGATGCTGCTATAGCCCATGGCAAATGGGTGATAGAGTAAGGATTAGTTAGGAATTAATAATTAGGAATTAGGAATGGAAAAATGTTAAATTCCTTTACACAATTCTCCTTTAAAATTTTAGAGACTATATTTTTCTATTTTATTATGATTTTTATATGTTATATTTTACTTGTTTAGATATAAAATCGATTTTGTATAGTAACAGGGAAAAACAGAGAGGAAACAGGACCGTTAACAGGGAAAATAACAGGAGAACAGAAAGGAGACATTTTTTTAGCGCATTGAAATTCAGTCATTTGTAATTTTACTTTCCTGTTAATAACAGGCG
>Ga0206873_1154_pt1 | contig 21934 bp, 16 predicted proteins | sample Alteio_BWOrgCont_11_FD_152631 | JGI IMG/M metagenome (GOLD analysis project Ga0206873, IMG submission 152631) | Enriched cells from forest soil in Barre Woods Harvard Forest LTER site, Petersham, Massachusetts, United States -... | ecosystem: Environmental > Terrestrial > Soil > Temperate forest >...
GTTTAAGCCAATGGGGGGTAGGCAGCCGGCTAGTATCTGCGCCGGCCAAATGTGTAGATCAAATTGACCGACGTTCGCAAGTTGGTCTGCCCCTGGATCGCCACGTTTGAATTGAAGAATGAAGTGCGCAGGTACTCTACTTCCGGCCGTATTGAAAATGCCTCCGAGATCCGGTACTGAAATCCCGCGGCGCCCGCATACGCAAAGTGGTTCACGTATCCGCGCACCAGAGTTCCGTCGCTCTCAAAATTCACTCCGGTCTCTCGCGCCCCGCCACCTAGCACTTGCACATGGATATCGAATTTGCTGTGCCGAACCGGATAGAAAACCGGACCGGCCATGTACGACAAGATGTCCGCTCTGCGGCCTGTCTGAAAGGCATCGAAGGAACGCGAGTAGCCCACTTCCAGTTTCGCTCCAAAGTGCACATTCAAATCCGCGCTTCCCGACAACTGGATCCCGCTCATCACCAGGCTGCCCTCCGAGGGCACGGTAGACTTCATGTAGGTGTACCCGACGCCGCCTTCCACCACCGGCGCGACTCCCGCAATCGCGGGCCCCTGTGCGCGCGCCTGCGACGCGAGTCCCAGCGCGACAAGCAGGAGCCAAAATTTGAGCTTCGTTCTCATAAGACGTCGTCGACTCCTTGCTTCACTTATTGGCACAATGCAGTCATAACTTCGCTTACCATCGCAATCCAGGGCCAGGTCACCTGAGGATTGGAAATAAATTATTCGGCTAGCCCAGGAACCCCAGATTGCTGGTCGTAAAATTCGTCAGGTTCGGGAAAATGGACGGCAGGTTCGCCGCACTGACTCCAAACCACGTCGCCAGTGTCGCCGCGTATTGATCCAGCGCTGTCGTGGGGATCCAACGGCCATTCTGGTCGGCGTCGTTCGGCCCGCCCAGCGCCAGTGTCGGGAATGTTCCATAGAGCGCGTTGCCCTGCACCGCGCCACCCAGGATCAACTGGTGGGCGCCCCAAGCGTGGTCCGAGCCGCCGTTGGAGCCCGGCTCCAGCGTGCGGCTGAACTCGGAAAGCGTAAATGTGGTCGCTTGATTGGCGACTCCCAGTTCCTGCGTGGCTTGATAGAATGCCGACATGCCCTTGCTGACACTGGAGAGCAACTGCACTTGCTGCGGCAATTGGTCCGCGTGCGTGTCGAATCCGCCGACAGCGCAGAAGAAGATCTGGCGTTGCACCGCCAGGGCGCTTCGCGCGGAAATCACTTGCGCTACCTGCTGCAATTGTTGTCCCAGATAGTCGCCCGGGAATTTCGTCTGCAACGCCGGGATACTCTTCAGCGCGTCCGACAGGACCGTCGCGAACTTCACGGCCTGCCCCGTCACCGTGTTCGCCGCCTGCACCATCGACAAGCCGCTGTCAAAGGTCAGCAATTGCTGCGTCGCGGCATAGCGGGCTTGGGATGCCGCCGACGCATCGAATCCGTCCAAGCCCGGCGGATGGCCGGGGTCCATCGAGAAAGGCCTCGTGTTGATGCCGGTGCAGAAGACGGGACTGCCGGAGATCGAGAGAATCGGCGGAAACAGGGCGGAGGCGTTGAACGTCTGGACATTGTCGGCGACCTTGCCGGCCCAGCCGGATACCGGCGTTCCGGCGAGTTGCGCGCTCTGCCACTGGTCCTGCTGGTCGGAGTGCGAGAAAAGATTTTCCGGCAGATTTTGAAATGCGCGGTAGGTCGCCTGGGTTGTGGGCTGCACCAGGGTTCCCACGTTCGCAACAATCGCCAGCGATTTTTGGCTGTTGAAGTATCCTTGCATCTCCGGCATGTTCGGATGCAGCCCGTAGATGGATTGTCCGTTCACTTGCAGCGGCAGCAACTGGCTTTGCGGTAGCGCCAGCACGCTGCGGGCTTGCAGATATTGCGTGTAGCGCGAGTCGGTCGGCACCACCATGTTGTTGCTGTCATTTCCGCCAAACATGAAAATGCACACCAGCGCTTTATAATCCGTCGTGCCCTGGGCCAGCGCACTCACCAATCCGAGTTTGCTCAGTCCGCTCACCAGGCTGGCGCCCGCCGCCGAGCAGCACGCCAATCGCAGCAAGTCTCTCCGTGTGTGCCGTGTCATCTCTTGCTCCTTTGCCTCAGTGCTGCACCTGATACATGGACGATGAAGTGAAAAGATAAATCGCTGCCTGTGCCTGGCCCGTGGTGTCCGTGGGATCGACAGCGGCAATTGCAGTGAGAATATATTGTTTCATTTGCGTCGGCGTGCTCCCGTGCAGGAACAGCGTGTCCAGCCACGCTACCATCTGGTCCGAAGTACCGGCGCTGATCACGGGGCTGAAATCCAGCGTGGTGTTCGCCCCAAGCGATCCGTACACTGCTGCATTAATGAAGTTCACGCGCGTCAGGGCCGTGTTCGTGGCGAGTATCGCGAACTCGGGTCCATTCAGCGTGGTGCCCGCAATCGGATTGACCGGCGGGAAGAAATTGAACACCGTCGCAGCATTAAAAATGCTTTGCGACATGTTACTGCCCCAATCCGCCAACCCTCCGGCGTCGGTCTTGGCGTGGAATGCTCGCGCGATACTGGCGATCATCACCACTGGTTCGCGCAGCTTGCCGTCCGTTAGAGACACCGTCGCCGGGTTATCGCCCTGTCGCGCTTCCGGGTCCAGTAGGATCGCGGCGACCGTCGCCTGCATATCGCCGCGTTTCCCGGACCCGTAGGCATTAAATGTCCCGGTGTTGAATGCCGTGGCTACACGCTGCACGTATGCCGGGCTGGGGTTGCTGGTGACCAGGTGCTCGATCATCTGCTTGGCCACGAACGGCCCCACGTTCGGATGATTGAAAATAATTCCCAGTGCCGATGCCAGGTCCTGCTCAGCCGTTTGGCCCGCCGGAATCGCCTGCCCCAGAATCGTTTTTGCTCCGCTATCGTGCAAACCCTCCACCGCCACCATCGGACCGCCGTAGTATTCCGGATTGTGATTCTGCGAAGGCTTGCCCGGCGTCGGCGGGTATGTCCATCCGGTGAACGCGCGGCCCAGGTCCATTACGTCGTTTTGTGTGTACGTTGGGATCGGATTTCCGCTGCTGTCCAGCACCGGCGTTCCGTCCGGATTCAACTGGCTCAATCCCAGGCAAAACAACTGCATGAATTCGCGCGCGTAATTTTCGTTGGCATGTTCTCCCGGCGGCGGGGCGTCATTGTTGACCATGTTCAGGAAATTTCCCATCGCCGGAGTCAACGTCACGTCGGTCATCACATTCAGGTAATTTCCGAGGGCATCCTTGCTGAGAGCGCGCAGGTAATTCGTGTATCCCAGCGGGTCGTTCACTGTCTGTGCGCTTACCACCCAGAGTTCGTTCAGCGCCAAGGCCGTGCGCATGCGCAATTGATCCCCGCCGGCAATGGCATTCAGGAAAAACGTCTGCTGCACATTGTTGACGCTGTCATTTGGCCGCGGGTCCGGATAGGGCGTGACGGTCGAAGCGAACTGGTTCTTCAGGTAGGTATCAAAGCCGGTCTCCTCTACCTGGTTCACGTTTTCCATGTCCGGCCCGAACGAGGACTGCTCCAGAAAACGGACCGCCGCCGCCGAAACCTCGGGCGTGCCCGCGGTCGTCACCGTCACATTCACTCCGTTGGAGGTTCCGCCGCCCGGCGCAGGGTTGGTGACCTTCACGGTGACCTGGCCAAGTTGCGAGTTCGTTGCGGTGCCGACCGCGGTGATCATCGTTGAGGTCACGTAGGTCACCTGCATCGGCTGCCCGCCAAACGTCGCTGTCGACGTGCTCACAAACCCTGTTCCATTCAGCGTGATTTGAAACGCCCCGAGTCCCAGAGTTGCAGGAGTGATCGACGTAAGCGTTGGTACCGGATTGATCAGCGTCACGGTGGCGCTGTCGGATTTCGCGGTATTGGCATTGCTAGTCGCCGTCACGGTAACGCTTCCCAGGCCCACAATATTGTTTGGCGCGGTATAATTGCCCTCAAAGTCGACCGTCCCTACCGTGGTGTTTCCGAAGCTCACTCCATTCACGGACCACGTCACGCTCAAATCGATCGTTCCCGTCACCGTCGCCGTGAATTGCTGCACGTTTCCCGCCCCAAGCGTGGCGGTTTTCGGAGAAATCGTCACGGTGATATTTGAATTCGGGCCGACAACCTGCACGTTGAACGGCGCGGAAGTGGAGCCGCCCGGATCAGGATTGACAACTGTGACAGGCACCGTGCCTACCTGTGCCAGTGTGGGCGTGCCCACGGCGACCAATTGCGTGGGTGCCACGAATGTCGTGCTGAGCGATATGGCGCCGAGATATACGATGGACCCGGGAGTGAAGCCAGTGCCGCTGACGGTCATATCGAATTGCGTGTTGGCCGTGAATATCGCGGGGGTAACGCTAGTGATAACCGGTATCGCATTTTCCAGCGTCACCGTCGCATTGCCTGATCGCGTGGGATCTTCCACGCTGGTCGCGGTTATCGTGACGGTGTTCGGGGTGGGCAATGTGAGAGGCGCTGTGTAAGTGCCATTTGCGGCGATGGTGCCAGTCGTGGAGTTGCCGCCCGCCACGCCGTTTACCGACCACGTAACATTCAGGTTCAAGCCTCCGGTCACCGTGGCCGTGAAGGCTTGTTGATTGGCGGTGCGCACCATGGCCGTTGCCGGCGCCACCGCCACTGCGATTCCACCCTGCACTTCGATATTCACACCCGCGGAAATACTCGCTCCGGGGTCTGGGTTATGTACCGTGATCGCCTGTAATCCCGCTTGCGCGCTCGTCGCCGTGCCCGTTGCCGTCAGCTGTGTCGACGAAACATACATGGTCGCCAGCGCGGTAGTCCCCATGTATGCGACCGCGCCCTGGGCGAAATGTAACCCCGTGAGCGTTAGCGTAAACGGGGCTTGGGCCACGCTCATTGGCGTCACGGTCGTCAATTGCGGCACAGGATTATTCAGTGTGGCGCTGGCATTGCCGAGTTTTCTGGTGTCCGACGTTTCGACCGCGGTGATGGTGATGGAATTGGGTGCCGGCGGAAATTCCGGCGCGGTATACATTCCGTTAGCGTCAATGGTCCCGAAAGCCGCATTTCCAGCGGCGATTCCGTTGATCGACCAGTTCACTGCAGGCTTCGACCCGTCCCCTGTTTTTGCGGCGAATTGTTGCTGCGCTATACCGGGGATGGACGCGCCCGAGGGTGTCACGGTCAATGCTGTCAGCCCCGGCCCACCACCTGCTCCCGGGTCGCTCGGCAGAATTGCCTGGGCGCACCCGCCCAGCAACACCGCCAGTGCAGCTAGCATTAGCAGTGCGGAACGCTTCACGGCTCCTCCCCCAACATTTCCCAGCCTGCTGGCTGCACACCCACACCTGCGCCGTCAATTGTTTCGGGCGCATCACATTGCGGCGAGGCTGGAGTTGGAAGAGTACGGGAGTTAATCGAAGGGCTCTACTGGCCGAACGGCCAGATTCGGAGCACCTGTTCCGCTGCCCATGTAAGGCTCGAATCGCCTTTTTTTCAATGAGTTAGCTAAAACGTACTTTGATATCCGGACGCCGCCCAGGGTGCACCGAATCAATGAATTGCACCTGGCTGCTGCACCACGGGTTCGCGTTGCCAAAATTATTTGGATGAAGCTTTCATGAGATCAATAAAGGCGACGCCCCAGGGATTTTGACTCAGATCGAGGCGGGCGACGGTCACCGGCAAATCGAAACGGCGCGGCCCTGCGCTTCCCGGATTGAGGAACAGGACACCGGCATGTTCCGTGCGAGCCGGCTTGTGTGAATGCCCGCTCACGACGATTTGAAATCCCGCGGCGGCGGGATCGAGGTCGAGCGCGTGAACGTCGTGAAGGACATAAATCGTTGCGGGATCCGCCTCGATGACTTCAGTTTCGGGAAGAGCCAGCGCCCACGGTTCCGTATCCACATTTCCGCGCACGGCGAAAACGGGGGCGAGAGTTTTTAACGCTTCAAGAATTCGCGGGTCGCCCACGTCGCCCGCGTGAATGATCAGGTCCGAGCCTTCGAGGCCGCGCAGAGCCTGCGGGCGCAACAATCCGTGCGTGTCTGAAATCAGGCCAATCGTTTTAGGATTCCGGCTCATACTTCGCGAAGTTGCGTGCAATCAGTTTTTTGATTGTGAATCGGACTTGCGGGATTGGGCAATCCAATCTCGCACCTGCTCTTCCAGAACGTCGAGGGGGATCGTGCCGTTTCGCAACACGACGTCATGGAACTCGCGGATGTCGAATTTCGGCCCAAGCTCTTTTTGCGCGAGAGCGCGAAGCTCCAGAATTTTCAGCTGGCCGACTTTGTATGCCAGCGCCTGGCCGGGCCATGCGATGTAGCGGTCGACTTCGCTGGCGATAAAATCGCGCGAAGCGTCCGCGCCCGCGGAAATCATGTAGTCGATCGCCTGTTCCCGGGACCATCCCTGGGCATGGATTCCCGTATCGACCACCAAGCGCGCGGCGCGAAAAATTTGTCCCTGCCAGTATCCGTACATTTCATAAGGCGTTTCGTACATGTGCAAGTCCGGGCCGAGCGTCTCCGCATACAACGCCCAGCCTTCGGTGTAGGCCGTAAATTCGGAAATTTTCCGGAATTCCGGCATGCCCGGGATTTCATAGGAAAGCGCGATTTGCAGGTGATGTCCCGGAACGGATTCGTGCAGGATGGTTGATTCCAGGCAGCAACTCGTCTGCTTTTCCGGATCCACGGTGCGCATGTAGAAATATCCCGCGCGCGAACCGTCGAGAGCGGGCTGTTCATAATATTCCGACGAAGTTCGAGCTCGATCCGGCGGGACAGCGGCGACGCCGTAAGTCATTCGGGGCAGCACTTTGAAAAGGCGAGGGAGTTCAGGATCGATGCGCTTGGCAATGTCGCGGCCATGCGTCAGGATTTCCGCTTCGCTGTGGAACCGGAAACGCGGCGCGTTCAACACTTGATCCGAAAATTCCTCGGCGGTGCCGGTAAATTTCAATTGCTCGCGAATCTTGGCCATTTCGGATTGAATGCGCGCGACTTCTTTCAAGCCGATTGCGTGAATCTGGTCGGGTGAGTAGTTTGTCGTGGTCATTTGCCGCACGAGGAAGGCATACATTTCCGGACCTCCCGGCGCTTGCAAGAGGCCCACGGTGTCACGCGCCGCCGGCAGGTACTTGGCTGAGATGTAGTCCCGCAGCTTGCGCCACGCGGGAAGAAAGGCCTGCGTATACGCATCGACTGCGTCCGCGCGCAGGCGCTCCCGGTCGGCAGTTGGAATCGATTCAGGAAATTTCGTGAACGCCGCGAGCAGGGGGCTCTTCAGCGGATCCGTCTCCATTTCCACATTTAACTCGTCCACTTCGCGCTCGGCGACCAATTTTGGCTGAACCTTTTCCTGCGCGATCGCCAAATTCGCGGCGGCGATGGTTTGATCCGCCCACTTGGGCAACGCTCGCAGGCGAGCCACCTCATTCTCGTAGTCTTTCACCGTATTTGCGGGCGCGACAGCCATCGTGCTGAAGATATTGAGGTGCTCCCCCACGAGGTGGTTGACGCTGAAGAAGGTTGAAATGGTGGTGGCTTCCTCGATTTTCACTTTCAGTTGGCGATCCAAAAGGTCGTAACTCAGGCGGTCGCCCGCGGCGAGCCCCGTTTCCGGAATCTTGTGGAGCTGGCCAAGGAATTGCTGTAGTGAGGCAACGTATTGCCGCTGGTGTTCCGGAGAAGGGTCGTCCCATCGGTCGTTATAATCCGTGCGGCCGGCGAAAGTGGCCTGAGTGGGATCTTCGCGAAGCAGGAACTCGTAATAGTCCGAAAATAATTTTTGCAGGCCATTCGATTGCGGCCAACCAACGCGCGGAAATAAGAGAAGCAGCAACGCAAGGGCGAAGAATGTCCTGGCGGGGGACACATGCACTACACGCATTTTCATATTTCCCGGCATGATCGCATCCTTTCCATGAAACGTTCCACCTAATGGTAGGTGTTGAACTCACTTTTTGCCAAGTTGAGATTGGGCGAAATGAAAGTGACTGAACATTACTCGCCGGGACGGCCTCTTCTGGAGTACGATTCATGAATTCAAGGCTGTGAGGATTGCGGACCGGACTTCATCCTATTTAATAAACGATTTAACCCAGAACATGTGCCGCGAAGGAGTTGCCGTGGGACGAATACCAAAAATACTGGCATCGATGAGCGCGATGATCTTTCTTGTTACTTTCGCGCACGGGGCGACGATCACGGGCACGGTGAAAGGGCCGGACGGCGCGCCGTTTAAGGGGCATTCGTCCAGGCGCAAAACTCCAAGACCAAGATCACCGTTAACGTCTTGTCTCACAAGGACGGCGGTTACCGAGTCGAGGATTTGCCGGCCGGTGAATATGTGCTGCGGATTCGCGCCGTTGGCTATCAGGCCGACCCGCGCACGGGCGTGACGCTGACGGCGAGTCAATCCGCGTCCATGGATTGGGCGCTGAAACCGGGGACGGTGCGCTGGCGCGACCTCTCGCTGTATCAGGGCGAAAAGTTGATACCGAATCTTCGCGGGAAAGAGATGGTCTTCGGCCCTACGTCCAACTTCCGCGACGCGCCTTGCCAGATCTGCCATGGTTTTCAAACGCGCATGGCTTCCGTCTCGCGCGACGCGGAGGGTGCGAAGGACCGCGTGGATTACATGCGCTCCAGAATGCATTACCTCCTTGGGCCCATGGTCAACGATGAGCAAGCCGATAGGGTGGCGTCCTTCATCGCCACCGCATTCGGACCTGACTCCGAGTTGCCGAAATCTCCCGCGGATTTGCCGGAATATAAAAACCTCGTGCGCGCATTTGACGATGACGCGATGAACATCGTCTACGTCGAGTACGATTTGCCTGGCCCCAACCGGATGCCGTGGAGCGCCGCGCCGGATAAAGAGGGCAACATCTGGATGCCTTATTACGGCGGTGCGAATAAAATTGGAAAGCTCGATGCCGAAACGGGGATGGTTCGCGAATACGATGTGCCCAATCCGAATGCTGTGGGAATCCATTCCGCGTATCCAGGCCCCGACGGCAACGTGTGGCTGGGAGAATTTGGGATCAACAAGGTCGGCAAATTCGATCCGAAAACGGAGAAGCTCACTGAATATGCCGATGCCTACACTCCGGGCAAGGAAGGCCTTGTCGTGGGCGGCAGCAAGCACACCGTGCGTGTGGGGCCTGACGGAATTGCCTGGGCAAGTGGAGCGCGGAGCAGCCGCCTCGATTCCAAAACGGGGAAGTTCACGGACTTCAGCGAGCCGACCTATGACGTCGAGCTGGACAAGGACGGCAACTGTTGGTTCTCGGAATACAATGCGGTTGGGAAAATCGGGAAGATTGACGGGAAGACTCTGGAAGTGAAGACCTGGAATCCGCCAGGAAGCAACACTGTGTACTCACGCAGGATTCAGATCGATTCGGAAGGGATCGTCTGGTTCAGCCAATCCGGAGCGGGGCAGATCGGCCGGTTCGATCCAAAAACAGAAACATTCAAGAATTACGCTTTGCCGGGGCCGAACGCCAGCCCTTACGCGATGAATCTGGATCGCAACCACGACGTATGGTATTCCTCGGAATATCTGGATGAAGTGGGGCGCTTGAATCCCGCGACCGGCAAGGTGACCGAATATCCGTTCCCACACGCTGAGATTACGTCGAGAGAATATTTCCTCGATGCGCAGGGCCGCATGTGGTATGCGACGCCATCCAATAATAAAGTCGGATATTTTTATCTGGCGGGCCAGGGTGCGATGGCCAAAAACGGTGGCCGGTAGGAGGATCGCGATGTTGATCGGTGCGCGAAAACGAGTTCTGTTGTTTGGCGGCTTCGGGATTGTCCTCCTGCTCGTGAGCGCATTTGCCTGGACGTCCTACGGGCAATTCGGCCAGTCGAAATACACCAGCCCCCCGGCGAATGTCGCGGCCACCATCGCGGGCAAGAAGATCGCCATCGAGTACTACGCGCCCTCGGCGCATGGAAGAAAAATCATGGGGGGCCTCGTCCCGTTTGGCGAAGTGTGGTGCACCGGCGCGAATTGGGCGACCAAGATTACGACTGAGGCGCCCCTGCAGATGGGCACGCTGAAACTTCCCGCTGGGAGCTACAGCATCTGGACGCTACCGAATGCGAATGAGTGGACGCTGATCATCAACAAGCAGACGGGGCAGTTCCACAAGGATTACAATTCCTCTACCGATTTCGGACGCACGAAGATGAATTTGAAGACGCTCGCCGCTCCCGTGGAAACATTCAAGATCGATTTGCGGTCTGATGGCGGCAATCAGGGAACGCTGGCCTGGATTGGGAGACGACGGAAGCGTCAATCCCTTTTACAGTCTCGCAGTGACCCGGCGATGTCCGTCGGCGCTCCGCATATAATCCAACTGCCGCAGATGGTGAACATCGAAGCGACGCTCGAAACTTAAGGGAGCGTGTAGGTAAGTCCTGTCGTGAACTGGACTGAGTTCTTTTTGAAGGCCGGTGGCGGATCGTTCAGAAATGAATCGATAATATTTGTGTTGAAGCCAAAGCGCTTGTATACAGGGAAAGTAATTCCGACACTGGCGTATGCGGAGTAAGCTCGCGTGTTTGTCCAGGCAGGGCTAACCGACAGCTGCTGGTTAAGCGCGATCCCGTGCACGAGCTTTGCCGTGTAGAACTCCGCGAAAACGGAGTTAGCTAGGTTTTGATTTTGTGCGGAAGTCTGGAACTGCTGCTTTTCGTAGTCGATGCTGCCTTTGAAGTCCAAAGTCTCGCTTGGTTTACGGATCGTGCTCCAGCCGATTCCTCCGCCATAGCTCTGCTGCAAATCCAATCCTTGGGAGAAGTTGTGATCAAAGGCCACGGAACCGAGCGCGAAGACCTGAGAAGTAACATATTCGTCCCGTTCCGCATCGGCATGGAAGATGGATGTTTTTACCGTGGGCGTGCCCGGCTGAGTCACTTTGCCGTACGAGTCGCTGAAGTCGGCCGTGGTTCGGTTGCGCGGCGCGAGCCAGTTCTCCGTGGGGATCGCGCGCACGAGGCTCACGGAAGTGTTGAAGCTTAAGCTGTTTTGTGTTGCCTCGACGATGGAAGTGCCAAAGGCGATTTCACCGTTCCACTTTTGGAAAAAGCTCGAGTGCCGGAACGCCTGATTGAAACTGGCTTCATCAATAATGTTGTTCAAATCCGCCACTGAAACGCTCTGCAGGGACTGGCCGCTACTGGGATTTACATGAACCGTCTTGTCGGCTACCAATATAGTTCCCACGGGGATCTGGCCGTCCTTTTCGCCCCGGGCGAGTTTCACATTCTTTCCGATCACCGCGAATTTTTCAGAAGTGTGAAGCTCCTGAACTTTGCTCAAGTCGATCGTGATTTCTCCGAGCGTGTCACTCTTGAATTTGGCTGTTCCTCCGATGAAGCTCTCGAAATGTCCGATCAGCTTCTCTCCATTGGGAAACACGACCACGTCCGGCTCGGGTTTCGCGGCCTGCGCGTGCAATCCAGCCGCCGACAGCGATACGAAAAAGAGCAATGCAACCGCGATGCGCTGCCAAGCAAACATGGTTTTCATGAAAAATGAAAATTTCAAGATTATCCCCCTGCGTACATCTTGCTCGATGCACAACTGCCTAAATCTAATACGGATGGCTTTCAATTGCCACACAGTGAAACGGAAAATGAATCATTTCACGCCTCACACGGGGAGGGACGGTTTTGCACTGAATACCCGCAACACGCCATTTTCCCGGCCGCAGATTGGAATTTGACGTCCGCCATCTTCTGCCTATGCTCGCTTTGACTCCCGGCGCGCGCACGCTTACACTCACAAGAATGGGTTCGCGCTCACGATACCCGGGTTCTTTTGGTCCTCGCGTCAGCTGGAGTGGGATGCTGACGCCCGCGATTCGCAATATCATCCTCGCGTGCACGAGCGTTTTTTTCGTTCAATCCATCATCAAACTGATTTTCCCTCTGGAATACACGGCGCTGTTCAATCACATTTTCGGATTGGTTCCCTGGTATGTCACACGACGGCTGTTTCTCTGGCAGCTTGGGACCTACCTTTTTTTGCACGCCTCCATCTGGCATCTCGTATTCAATATGCTGTTTTTGTATTTCTTTGGAATGGACCTGGAAAGAACCTGGGGGACACGCCGCTTTTATGAATATTATTTTTTGACCGGGATCGGCGCCGGTTGCATTAACGTCCTCATCAAATCGATCCTTGACCTGCACGGGACTGGGCTTTCCTTTACGATTCCCACAATTGGCGCTTCTGGAGCAATTTATGGCGTTTTGATCGCCGCGGGAATCATGTTTCCCGACCGGCAAGTCTGGCTTTTTCCCTTCCCCATTTCGATTCCGATGAAGCTCCTCGTGGCGGGATCGATCATCATTGAATTTTTTCTCTCTCTGGACGCCGGCGGAGACAACGTCAGCCACGTCACGCATCTTGGCGGCGCCTTGGTGGGTTATCTGTATCTCCGACGGGGATTATTTCTCTACCGTTTCCGCAACGATTACCTGGACTGGAAACGCCGCCGTGCCCGGCGCAAATTTGAAGTCTACATGCGCGATCACAAGAACGAGCCGCCGCACGATTCCGACGACCGCTGGGTGAATTAGGGTTTTGTAGGACAGGCTTCAGCCTGTCTGCCGTTGCGGGAGAAAGTCAAAAGCAGACAGGTTGAAGCCTGTCCTACTAACGGCCCGCTCTTCGGATTTTCTCTTCGTCGCTTCCAATTACGTGGAATTTCATGAAGTTCGTTGTGCCGCCCACGAAAAGCGGAGTCCCTGCCACGATCCCGACCACGTCCCCGCGCTGGACGAGATGCTCTTCGAGCAGGCGTTTTTCTGTCGTGCGGACCAGTTCTTCAATGTCGTGCACCATGCCGATGGTGCGCGGGAAGACGCCCCAGTTGAGCGAGAGGCGGCGTCGCGTTTCCTGAATCGTCGAGAACGCGATAATCGGGCGGCGAGGGCGATGTTTGGAAACCAGGCGCGCCGTGAAACCGGTCTCCGTAAAAACGGCAATCACTTTCATATCCAATTCTTCCGAAGCGTGGCAAATCAATTCGGATGCGGTTTCAGCGATGTTGAATTGCGCGGGTTGCGGGCGAAGAATGTGCGCGTTGCTGGCTTCCGCTTCCCGGATGATGCGATCCATCATCTGCACGGCCTCCAACGGATACGCTCCAGACGCGGTCTCGGCGGAAAGCATCAGGGCGTCGCTCCCATCGAACACGGCGTTAGCCACGTCGGAAGCCTCGGCGCGCGTGGGGCGCGGATTTTGCGTCATGGATTCGAGCATTTGCGTCGCGGTGATGACCGCGCGCCGCGCTTCGCAGGCTCTGGCGATAATCTGTTTTTGAACCACGGGCACTTTTTCCGGACTCATCTCCACGCCCAGATCGCCGCGAGCCACCATCACCGCATCGGACACGCTGAGAATCTCGTCCAGATTGTCAATCGCCTCGGGCTTTTCCAGCTTGGCAATGACGGGAACATCCTGTTTTTCCCGTGAAATGGCCTTCTTGGCCTGCAGCACGTCCTTCGCGCTGCGAACGAAACTCACCGCCACGAAGTTCGCCCCTTGCTGCAATGCGAACACAAGATCCGCGTGATCTTTTGGCGTGACGGCGGGGATCTTCAATTTTACGCCGGGCAAATTGATGCCCTTATGCTCGCCGAGGAGTCCGCCGTTGACGACCTTGGTCAGCACGGTGGTCGATGTGGTCGAAAGCACCTGCAGTTCGATCAGGCCGTCACCCAGCAGGATGCGGTCTCCGCGCGACACGTCGCGCGCCATGCGTTTGTAGGTCGTGCTTACGCCGTCGCTCGTCCCCTCCATCGCATGGATCGAAATCGTAAAGCGCTGCCCGGTGACCAATTGCACAGGCTGCTTGTCCTTCAGCGTGCCCGTGCGAATTTTCGGTCCCTGCAGATCGGCGAGAATCCCGATCGGCTTCGAGAGTTGCGCCGAGGCTTCCCGCACCCGCTTGATCGTCCGCGCATGATCTTCATGAGCCCCGTGTGAGAAGTTGAGCCGCACGACGTCCATCCCTGCTTGCATCAGACGCACGATCATTTCGGATGAATTGCTGGCGGGTCCAAGAGTGCAGACAATTTTAGCGCTGCGAAAATTCATGGTTTTTGGTCCGAGCCCATTCTGCCTGGAAGGGGTGCGAGGTCTCTTCGGCCTACTTCGAGGAGGCGAAGTCGCTCACCACATGATATAGGAAGACGACCCCCTTGTGGAAGCTATCGACAGGAATTCGCTCATCGTCCCCGTGCACGCGCGAGCTGTCGTTTTCGACCATCGGAAATGGCTCCAGGCCATAGGCTTGCACTTTATGCAGGCGCAAGCTCGAGGAATCGGTGGCGCCTGTGCCAAGCAGGGGCACGGTGATCGCGCCGGGAAAATCCTGCGGCGTGAGGCGCTCGATCGTCTTGTACAAGGGAGTCGTCAAGTCAGAGGGAGGGGAGTTCTCACCGGAATCGGGCGCGAGCTGGAAATGGATCTGCGGATCATTGACGATCTTCACGAATTGTCCCATCAACTCCTGGATGGAATGGCCGGGAAGCATTCGGATGTTCAAGTTGGCGGTCGCTTCCGAAGGAACCACGTTGACGCGGACCCCGGCCTGCAACATCGTCGGCGCAATCGTGTCGCGGAGCATCGAGTTCCACATCGGGCTTACTTCGCTGAGATGCTTGACGGCGAGGTCGGCGCGCTCCGGCTGTTCGAGCGCGCGCATCCATTTGGCGATGTCGTCGTCCTCGATCTTCGCGAGCTGCTCGAAATAGCGGAGAGTGATCGTGCTCGGCTCCGACGGCACTTGATACGTTCCCAATTTTTCGATGGCGGCCGCCAAATGCACGACTGCATTGTCCGGCTTGGGCAGGGAGCCGTGTCCCGAGGATCCTGTCGCGGTCACCGTTACGTTGTAGGCCACTTTTTCGCTGGCCTGCACGCCGACGTATTGCACCTTGCCGTCTTGTACCATCACGCGCCCGCCCTCGTTAAGCGCGTAGGCGCAAGCAATCTTGTCCCAGTATTTCTGGATGGTCACTTTGATGCTGGCCGCGCCGCCCTGTTCTTCATCGTCCGTGGCTAGAAATAGGACGTCGCGCGCGAGGCGCGCGCCGGTGCGCTTGAGCTCCACCATCGTGGCGATGTTGGCGGTGAGCATGGCCTTGTCGTCGATTGAGCCGCGGCCGTACATGTAGCCGTCACGAATGGCCGCCGCGAAGGGATCCGCGGTCCATTTTTTTGCATCGACGCCAACCGTATCCTGGTGCGCGAGGAGAAGCAGGGCGTTGGTCGGGTCAGGAAGCGGGCCGGCCTGTAATCGCGCGACCACGATGCTTCGGCCCGGGGCCATTTCGATGACTTCGTTCGAGATGCCTTCTTTTTGAAAAATGGCGGAAATATATTTTGCGACCTCGGCTTCATTGCCCGGAGGATTTACGGAATTGATGCGGACTAAATCGCCGAGCCAGACCTGGGCTTCATCGGCCAGCTTGCTGAGATCGGGCTTTGCCATGGGCGCTTGCGCCTGTGCGCCCGCGGCGGCCAAGACGGCCCACGCCACGGTGAAGATAATCCGGCCTGCACGATGCAACATTGCGCGTTCCTCCGAACAAAAATTGAGCCGCTTTCGTATCAATATTCATCGTACCATGCACGCCGGAGATGCAAGCCCGCGCATACGGGCTCGTGTGCCGCGAAAAAAACTATGACGGGTGCGGACGGATGCCTGGGAACGCCAATCTCCCGATTGGCGGCTTTCGCAGCGCCAATCGGGAGATTGGCGTTCCCAGGCAATGCTTTTCGTGCATTTGCTTAGTGTCCGTCGTTGCGCATGGTGAGAAAGTTGGACTGAGCATTTGAACATCCCGATGCTTCGTGGCAGCATCGAAGCAGCTGGGGGATCTTCTGCAGCAAGGCCCTGGGACTGGGGAAAGGGTGCTCTCACCTCGGGAGAACGCGGCGATTCCGTGAGGTTCAACAAGCCATGCATAAGCTTTTCTTTCGTAGACTAATCTTGAGCGTGCTTTTGTTCGCGCTTCTCGTTCCGCCCGGCGAACTCTCCGCCTGGGCGCAAGACAAGGACAAGAACAAGCAGGCGCCACAGACTCAGACCGCCCCCGGATTTTCCATCTCCGTCACCGTTCCTGTGGTGAGCGTGGACGTCGTGGTCACGGATAACAACGGAAATTACTTGAAGGACCTCAAGAAGGAAAATTTCCGGGTCAGCGAGGACGGCACGGTACAAACGATTACAAATTTCGCGCCCTCCGAAGCGCCCATCACCATCGTGCTGCTCCTGGAATTCAGCAAGCTGGGCTATCAGTTCTTTACCATGAACGCGCGCAGCTGGTCCGTGGCCTTTTTGAACAATCTCAAGCCGAATGACTGGGTCGCTTTGGAATCGTTCAACATGCGTTCCAATGTGGATGTGGACTTCACGCACAATCGGGACGAAATCATGCAGGGACTTTACTCGATGGTATTTCCGCCCTTCAGCGAATCGAATCTCTTCGATGCTCTCTCGGACGTGCTGGACCGCATCAAGGACGCCAAGGGCAAGAAAGCCGTTCTCGTGCTGGCCTCCGGAATAGACACCTTCAGCCGCATGACTCTCGACCAGACGTTGAAACGTATCCGGGAAACGGACGCCACCATTTTCACCGTCGGAGTTGGCGAGCAGTTCTTCATGAATCAGGGGCCCGGCGCATTTGGCCAGCAGTTGACCTACATCCAAGCGCAGAACCAGCTCAAAACATTTGCGGCGATGACGGGTGGCCGCTCGTGGCTGCCTCGCTTCGACGGCGAAATTCCCGGCATCATGCAGGATGTCGCGCAGAGCCTGCGTAACCAGTACAGCATGGCCTATTCGCCCACCAACGAGACGCTCGACGGAAAATACCGCAAAATCAAAGTAGAGTTGGTCGCGCCGGATGGTGGTCCATTAACGGTGCTCGACCAGAAGGGCAAGAAGGTTAAATTTCAAGTGTACGCACGGCAAGGATATACTGCCCCCAAATCGAATGTTGACACCAAGTAGGGGCGCGATCCGCCGCGGCGGATGCCCCTACTGATATTGCACCCCAAACTGCGTCGGCATTTGTTGAATTCATGGACAAGGATCAGCGCATTCGTGAGAAATCCCGGCTAGGAATGAACTTTCTCCGGTTCGCGGTGCTGACGATTTTTCTACTCGCTGCGGGAATCTACTCACTTCGCTACGAGCTGCGCAGCTACGTTTTTCTAAATCAGTTTCTCGATCCCCATGCTTCCGGTCTCCTCCTCCGGCTTGAACGGCATGGCCTGGAAACGCAAGAAGTCATGCTTTCCACAACGCTAGGCCCGGTGCGGGCAAGGCTGTACGTGCCGCACGGGATTGCCCATCCGCCGGGCATGGTTCTCGTTCACGGAATTCATCATCTCGGAATCGACGAGCCGCGGCTGATGAATTTTGCGCGCGCGGCGGCGAGCAACGGCTTTTCGGTGCTCACCCCGGAGATCGCGGCTCTGGCTGATTATCATGTCGATGGCGCTTCGATTGGCACGATCGGAGAATCCAGTGCTTGGTTGGAGCAGCACCTTGACGCCGGCCCGGTGACCATCGTGGGAGTGAGTTTCGCGGGCGGACTTTCTCTCCTTGCCGCGTGCGATCCCCGCTACGCTCCGCACATCCGCGCGCTCGTCCTGATGGGCGCCTATGACAATCTCGGACGGGTTGCGCGGTTTCTCGCGACCAGCCAGGCGGAATTCCCGGACGGCCGCATGGAGCATTACGTCGCGCACGATTATGGCGCGGCCGTGTTTGTCTACTCTCACCTGGACCAATTCTTTCCGGCAAGCGATCAGGCCGTGGCACACGACTCTTTGCGCGAGTGGCTTTGGGAGCAGCCAAAAGAAGCGCAATCCTATTTACCGCGTTTGAGTCCAGCGAGCCGCGCCACGATGGAGATCTTGCTCGCGCGCCAAATCGACCGATTGCGCCGGAAACTTTTGGCCGCGATTCAGGCGGACGATCGGCAATTGTCCGCGATTTCACTCGATGGGAAACTGGGTTCGCTTCACGCGCCTGTCTTCCTTCTGCACGGCGCCACGGACGATATTATTCCGTCCACGGAAACCCTCTGGCTGGAAAAGGAAATTCCGAAGCCCTATTTGCGAGATGCCCTGATCACTCCAGCGTTTTCACACGTCGATCCCGACAAGCATGCCATATGGATCGATCAGTTGCGTTTGGTCGAGTTCCTCGCTGGTGTCTTGCGCACTGCGGATTAATAAATCGAATCCATTTCAAATCTCAAATCTCAAATTTCAAATCTTCAATCTCAAATCTCAAATCGTAAATCACTGCTGCCCCATCATCGATTGATTGGATGGATTGCGGGCGGGATGCCGGCTGTAGAGCGCCGCCGCGATCTTCAGCATTTCGGCGCGGTCGGATGCAAGCAGAAAACCTTGGGCAATCAGCTTGTCGACCGATTCGGCATACAATTTGACATAATTCGCCTGGTTGTCGTATCGCCTCGCGAGTTCCTCCGCCGAGAACTGCTGCCATTCTCCCAAATTTCCGCATGTCCCCTCGATCGAAGAGGTCACGACGGGCGGCAACGAAACGGGAACGGGACGACCAACAGGATGATCGGCGTCCGGAAAGCGGACGCCGCCGAGTGGTTGATCGTCAGCGTCGGTCAATGGCACCGAGAGGCGCACCCCCGGCAACGGGTTAAAGTTCGGCGTGCTGGATGACGCGGGCGTCAGAGTGAAGAGGGTCGTGGGAGGTAATGGCGGGGCTTGGCGAGCGGATGGAACGCCGAGTTCATGCTCCAGTTCTAGAGTCACCGCGCGCAGGTAGGCGGAGTGAGGAATGGGATTGAGGTCCACCACCACGCCTCCGTTGCAGCGACTGGCGCGGGCGCTCCCAGAACTCTGTTCGATGGGCGCGGGGGCATGGGCGCTCGGCCAGTCATAGCGGCGCATGCGCGGGTTTTTCGTGTCCACATCGGTCAGGCTCGCGCGCAGGCGATAGAAATCCGTGTAGTTCGCGATGTCGATGTAAAAGGGATCGCTCGCGTGGCCGCCCAAAATTTCCGAAGCGCGAAGCGGTTTCCCATCCGGCACGACATAAGGAAATTCCTTCACACCCGCGGCCGCTGCAAGTTCGTTTAAGGCGAGCCAGTTGCCCGTCCCATCGACGGCGATGGCGCCTTGAAAGACCGCGCCGCCATCGCCGGGATCTGCGTTAAAGCCCTCCGCCAGGAATGTGTCGATGAAAAAGCCGCTGAGGCTAATGCCGCCGAGAATAAGCGTATGGTACGGTCCGAAATCTACTGGCGGTTTGGTGTCCACCTGCGTGCGTCCTGCGAGCAGGCGGCCAAAGTCGCGGATGATGACTTCGCCAACGCCCTCTGCTGCCTCCGGGACGCTCGCGGCGATCCCGGTTTGCCACTGCACGCGCGCGTAGGATGTCCCATGCTCGAAAAGAAAACCGTTTCCGGGATCTCCGCCGTTGGTCGTCGCGGAGGGCGGTCCTGTCATCGCGATCTCGTGCAGCGCATTCAGGAAAACCGGAGTGCCTCGATTCTCCGCTTCGACAACGATCGCCATATTCGTGCCAGGCTTCTCCGGCGCAATAATTTCAAATTCGGACTCGTAGCCATAGTTGCCATCGGCGCCGTGCGGCAATTGATCGAAGGCGCGAATCGTATCCCTGGGCGCGACAAGTCCGAAAACATTTCCCCAGACTCTTCTGTAGGCGATCCCGCCAAATGTTCCGGTTGGTTCCGAGCCGGTAATCGACACGCTCGTGATCCGCGATTGCTGCTCTGACTCGGCGATTTTAGCCAAGGGTGTTGCACGAGGCGGCTTAGCCCCCGGCATCGCCATGAAATGAGGAGTGCCGAGGAATGTTGCGCACACAACGATGCTTACCAAATGGATTCGCTTCCGGCGCGGAATGGGCATCGATCGTCCCTCCGAATTTCGGGTCGTGCGAATTACTATGCCGATCGGAAGGTCAGTCTATACCAAGTTGGAGCCTGAGGACAGAAACGTACGACGCCTTGTGTAGTGGGTCAGATTCTGGAATCGGAGTCCTCGTGGTTTGGAGTCTCAAGGTTTCGACCCCTGCGAGTTAGCTTCACCAGCTCCGAACCCCGGCAATTACCGCTCGACTCTTGCATTGCCCCAAAGATTTTCATACGTTTGAGACATTGCAGCGAACGCATCTGTGATCTGAGTAACCGTCGTCGGTGCCGATTTCGCGCCATCTTTGAAAGACGCCCCCGATTGGTAACACGCGCGGCTGTCGACGAATACGTATCGGTCGTGGAAATGCGGAGCGGAACGAACTTGAATCGTCAAACCTGATTGCTGCGCAAAAAGGTCGACCGCCGGGAGCAAGGTCGCCAACCGTTCCCGGGCAAGCAGGCGAATCGCTACACCCACCGAGACATGACTCAGGTACCGAGATACGAACTCTGCGTCGAGGTACGGGTCCACAAAAAGCAAGTCTTGCCTGGCCATTTCTATTACGCGCCTGATCTCATCAAAGTACCCGAAGACTTGACCATGCGCGACAGGTACGCTGAGGGGACCGACCGTTTCCATTCGCAGGTTGTGGTGCGCCTCGTGCAACAAACTCATCACACGCCGGAACCCGTCTCCAATTTTAGCGGGGATAAGGCTTTCGAAATACATCTGGCACAGCATCACTTCGGCAGCCCGACTATAGTCCCACGCGCGGATTACGGCGGTGAACCGGCCGAGCCAAGCGACACTGCTATCGGCGCCTACCTGAAAGGCTGCGAGCGGAGGCGCGCTCCTCAGTAAGTCCTCAACTTCAGCGAGCAATTGTTCTTTTGTTATTGGCATGGGGTAGACTCTAGCATCAAACTTTGCATTACGGTTACGTGGGGAGACGAAGTTCCCGCGTCAGTCTGCGGGCTCACGCCGACCATCTGAACCGTAACTGCCTGTTAGAGGCCGCTATCGCAAACTAACCCGCTACCAGGCTGCGAGCCTGCTATTCCGTTTTGCACACTCCTAAATCTTCTTCGATTTGCTCTCACCCTGTAACCCCGCTACAATGAACATTCACACCGCACCTGCTCAATCCGTCCCGTATACCGAGAAAGGCACCATGGCTTCTAGAACCGTCTGGCATTTTGCGTATGGCAGCAACATGAATCGCGCTCAGATGCTCTCCCGCACTGGAAAAATTTTGGAAGAGCACAATGCGTCCCTGCCGAACTACGAAGTCCGCTTCAACAAGAAAGTTCGCGGCGGAACGGCCGGGGCGAACATTCAGCCCTCGTCGGGAAATACCGTTCACGGCGTGCTCTACAAAATTGAAGAGGGCGCGATGCGTTCGCTGGACCGCTACGAAGGCGTTCCGGATCACTATCGCCGCATCGAAGTGCAAGTGACGCCCGAAGGCGGACAACCGATCCCGGCGCAGATCTACATTGCGCAAAAAGTGGAGAAAGGCTTGCGCCCGTCCGCTTCTTACTTGCAATCGATGCTGGATGGTGCGGGCGAGCACAATCTCCCGGCTTCCTATATTGGAGAATTAAAAACCGCGGCCGGCGCGGCCTGATCGCTGCCGCCGGTGCGGAAGATTTTCTACGCCGTACAGGAGTGACCATGGCTACTACGTCCTTGCCGCGGGCCGCATCCCGCGGAGGCAGTTTCCTGGTGGAGTCGTGCACCCCGGATGATGTTTTCTCTCCCGCCGAACTCACCGACGATCAAAAACTGATTGGCCGGACAGCCGAAGAGTTCATCCGCAACGAAGTCGTTCCCGTCATTCCCGATCTCGAGCTGCACAAGCCTGGATTGCTGGCGCAACTTCTGAAGAAAGCCGGCGAGATCGGCTTGCTGGGCGGAGGCGTGCCCGACGAATACGGCGGCGCGGGGCTGGACA
>Ga0206873_1155_pt1 | contig 21823 bp, 15 predicted proteins | sample Alteio_BWOrgCont_11_FD_152631 | JGI IMG/M metagenome (GOLD analysis project Ga0206873, IMG submission 152631) | Enriched cells from forest soil in Barre Woods Harvard Forest LTER site, Petersham, Massachusetts, United States -... | ecosystem: Environmental > Terrestrial > Soil > Temperate forest >...
TTCTCTTTTAATTACAGTACCATCATTACTGTACAATATTCCGCAAGGTGCATAGTTTAGATAAAACAGCCTCCGAATACGTTTATCTGCAATCCCTTGCGTCCATTTAAGTTGGTATTGCTCCACCACTTTTCTAATATCATTTGTATCTATAGTTTGAGTCGAACCAGCAGGTTCATTAAATGCTATACTTATCATAGCTAACTTGTCAGGATACTTACTATAAAGTTCTTTTAAATCGTCCATTGCCTGATAACAACCCCTGCACCATGTTCCCCAAAACTCCACATAAATGTAAGGACATTTATGTTCGTAATAAGTAAACGAATTCTTTCCTCCTCCATAAAGTAACGAAAATGGAACATTTGGTAAATCGTCATTTACTAATTCTACATCAGGTTCTAGGTATTTCGTTAATTCAGTGATAGCAACTATATAATTCTCTAAATCAACTTTTGCGCTAAATTCCTTTTCACCAACTTTGAGAATAATAGGAACATTATTAGTAATACCTGTTTGATTTATTCCTATACCTCCACCTACATATACTGAATCGGATTTGTAAGGGATTATATAAAGTGAATTCATAGATTTACCATTATGCCCATCATCTATTCCCACTGTAAATTGTGTATTGTCATCCTTATAATCCCCGGCTATATATTGCGATTTTATATCTTCATTGAGAGGATACATCATTTTATTAATTTCTTTATTCCAATTATATATGGGATATATAGTTCTTTTCAAGAGAATTGTTTTAGTATTTTGTGAATATCCATTAGATAATATGAAAGAAAATAGTGCGCAGAGAAGTATGCTATAATGAATTTTTTTCATGTTTTATAATTTTCAGAAATGAACTTACTACACACTTTTCATTGTCTTCGACAATGACCGCATCGCAAGTATAGTACCTATAAGTGTTAGAATAGCTCCTGCCATAAAAGGTGCACCGGGGAAATAAAAGTTCCCTTCTCTTGTAAAATATGAAAACAAATAAGTCATTAATAAGGGCCCGATGATGGAGGTGAGGCTCATTATACTTGTAAGCCCACCTTGCAATTCACCCTGTGCATTGGGAGGCACCTGTCCTGACATTATTCCCTGCAAGGCAGGCCCTGTAATTCCCGCCAGGCAATAAGGGATTATAAAGAGAAACATCATCCAGGTATTGGAGGCAAATGCGAATAAAGTGAACCCGATAATGTAGAGGATAAATCCTACGTACACCGATTTTTTGTTTCCTAACCAGGGATTAACAAATCGTATCAATCCTCCCTGCACAATGCTAACCATCAGCCCTACACAGGCAAGCGACCAGCCTACCATTTTTTCATCCCATTTGAATTTATACATGGTGTAATAGGTCCAGGTAGATTGGGTAGCATGTGCAGCAAGGTAAATGCAAAAAATAGAACCAACCATTCCCAATACAATGGGGTAATTGCGAAGTTGCAGAGGAGTACCTATGGGGTTAGCTCTTTTCCAATCAAATTTTCGGCGGTTTTCAGGCGCCAGTGATTCGGGCACAACAAAATAACCGTATACAAAGTTGAGAAGGCTTAACCCTGCGCAAAAATAAAAAGGGACTCTCACGCCATATTGTCCCAGCAAACCGCCAATAGCGGGGCCTATTATAAACCCCAATCCGAATGCCACGCCAATTATGCCAAAGTTTTGCGCTCTCTTTTCGGGCGTGCTTATGTCAGCAATATAAGCTGAGGCAGTCGTAATACTGGCTCCCGCTATACCTGAAAATATGCGGATAATAAATAACCATAGAATGGTAGGTGCATTGGCCATAACAAGGTAATCAATTCCAAACCCAAAAAGAGAAAGCAATAATACCGGGCGTCTTCCATACTTGTCGCTTAACCCTCCTAAAACAGGAGCAAACAAAAACTGCATAATAGCATACAGGGCATTGATCCAACCGCCATAGGTGGCGGCATCGCTCAGGTTGCCATGTATCAATGAAGTAATAAGTTTAGGTGTAACAGGAATAATAACACCCCACCCGGTAATATCTACCAACAGGGTAACAAAAATAAAGCCCAAAGCTGCATTGTGCTTTTTATGCATGAAGGTAAAAATTGGGTCAAATGTAATGTTTTCGATGTATTCATATCCAGCCCGTAATGTTACTTTTTTGTCACTTTTCATATACTTAGCCTCTGTTAAGGGAATTTTTTTTAAGTTTGTCTGATTACAGACCACAATAATTATGGCAGAAGACGTGATTTTTAAGTATATAGAAGAGGAACGCGAAAGACAGATGCGAGGCTTGGAGCTTATTGCATCTGAAAACTTTGTAAGTCAAAATGTAATGACCGCAATGGGTTCGGTGCTTACTAATAAATACGCCGAAGGCTTACCCGGCAAACGCTATTATGGTGGTTGCGAAATTGTGGATAAAGTAGAACAATTAGCCATTGACCGTGCCAAGCAATTATTTGGTGCAGCCTGGGTAAATGTTCAGCCCCACTCCGGTGCACAGGCCAATGCGGCTGTAATGCTGGGTGTATTAAAACCCGGAGATAAAATCCTTGGTTTTAATCTTTCACACGGAGGGCATCTTACGCATGGCTCCCCGGTTAACTTTTCCGGAAAACTTTATCAGCCTTCTTTTTATAGTGTGGAACAAGAAACCGGAATGGTGAATTATGAAACTATTCGTGCTATTGCTGAAAAAGAAAAACCAAAATTGATTATTTGCGGCGCATCTGCTTATTCCAGAGACTGGGACTATAAAAAACTGCGTGAAGCTGCCGATGCCTGCGGCGCTTTGCTTATGGCTGACATAGCACATCCGGCAGGGCTTATTGCTAAAAAATTATTAAATGATCCGCTTCCATATTGCCACATCGTCACCACCACCACGCATAAAACATTGCGGGGCCCCAGAGGCGGGATGATTATGATGGGTAAAGATTTTCCGAATCCATTTGGACTTACAACTCCCAAAGGAGAAATACGCATGATGTCGTCTATACTTGATTCTGCTGTATTTCCCGGAACACAAGGCGGCCCGCTGGAACACGTTATTGCCGGCAAAGCAATTTCATTTGGCGAAGATCTGGCAGATGGTTTTGAAACCTATTGCAAACGTGTAATTGCCAATGCCAGATTAATGGCAAAGTGTTTCATGGATAAAGGATATAACATTGTATCGGGAGGAACAGACAACCATTGTATGTTAATAGACCTGCGCTCGAAAAACCTTACCGGTAAGTTGGCGGAAAATACGCTGGTTGCTGCCGATATTACAGTAAATAAAAACATGGTTCCCTTCGATGATAAATCGCCCATGATAACTTCCGGAATACGTATAGGCACTCCTGCCATTACTACCCGAGGCATTACGGAAAAAGAAATTCCTTTGGTGGTTGAATTGATAGACGAAGCATTAATGAATAATAGTGATGCACAGAAAATAAAGAATGTAAAAGAGAAAGTAAATTCTTTGATGAAAAATTACAAATTGTTTGGTTGGTAAATAATAATTAATCCTTCTTATTATGGTTAAAAATACAGTTACAATTTTAGCGGCTTTTTTTATTGCAGGAACGCTTTCTGCACAGGTAACGCCTCCTGCGGGCGGAACAGGTGATACCGTAAGGGCATCTACCTTGCAGCCTGCACAGGGAGGCGAAATAAACTATAACAGTGGCTTAGCCAATTATGCTAAAGGCGATTATAAAACAGCCGTTGCCAATTTTGATCAGGCTATTGTGCTTAAGCCGGATTTTCAGCAAGCATATACCAGCAGGGCCAACGCAAAGTTCAAGTTGAAAGATTATGCCGGAGCAGTGGCTGATTATACCAAGGCAACCAGCCTGAATCCAAATGATGATAAGGCATGGTATGGCATGGGCATGGTACAAAATATCAATGGCACTAAGGAACAAGCGATAGATGCATTTTCGAAGGCCATTGCGGCAAACAGCAAAAGTGCGGAGTCTTATTTTTACCGCGGAGAAATAAAATTCCAGATGAAAGAATATAAAGATGCTATGGCCGATTTTTCTGCTGCTGTTGCCATCAAGCCGGATTATGCCGACGCATTGAATGACATGGGAAGTTGCAAAACAGAATTGAAAGATTACAAAGGCGCCGTTGAAAGTTATAACCAATCAATCATGGTAAGTAAATCGGCATATACCTATAATAACATGGGCAGTGCGCAGCGCAAAGCAGGAAACAACGATGATGCCATTGCTTCATACAGTCTTGCTATTGCACTCAAATCAGATTATTACGAAGCCTACAATAATCGCGGTACCGCTAAATTCAATAAAGGAGATTATGACGGCGCCATAGCTGATTTTAATAAAGCTATTGTATTGAACAGCTCTTACAGTGTTGCCTATAACAACCGGGCAACGGCCGAGTACAAGCAAAAAAAATATGATGATGCTAAAACAGACTGCGACAAAGCCATAAACCTGAATCCGAATTACGGGTACGCTTACCTGAACCGGGGTATTGCCGAAGAAATGATGAGAAAAAGTACGGATGCCTGCAGCGATTGGAAAAAAGCTGCATCGCTGGGTGTTACGGTCGCCTCTGAATATTCACAAGATTGCCAATAATTTAGTTTAATCATAGTACCATGAAAAAATATTTACTGCTTACACTTTTTTCAGGCTCGCTGCTTGCATACGGACAACAAAACGTTACGTTTGAAAAGAAGAATTTTAAGGATAACGTACCGGCTTTTAAACTGGCAGAGGATTCTATTGAAGCCGGTCAAAAATTTCAAAAAAAAGGCGAATCATTTTATTATATGGCCATTTCTCCTTATCTCTATGCTGAGAAATTTAATCCGGATAACGACCAGTTAAATTATTGGATTGGCCAGTGTATGCTTTCGCATGGTTCCGCGCTTAAAATCCAGGCTTTGCCTTATCTGCAAAAGGCATTTAACTTAAACCCTGCCATAGCTCCCGATATTCATTACCTGCTTGCAAGAGCATATCATTTGGATATGCAATGGGAAAAGGCAAAACAGGAATATAATGCCTATTTACAAACAGCTAACCCGGGGAAAGATGCCGATAGGATGGCTGATTCAAAGAAAAAGATTGAGGAATGCAACAATGGAGAAGTATTGGTTCAAAATCCCGTTCGTGTTTTTATTGATAATCTCGGGCCAAACATTAACACGCAATACCCGGAATACAGCCCTATTATTTCTGCCGATGAATCGGAAATCATTTTCACATCCAAAAGGCCTAATACTACGGGTGGAAAGATTGATCCGGATGGAGGACAATATATGGAAGACTTATATATTTCCTATTTTAAAAACGGAGCATGGACACCTGCGGAAAATATGGGCAAACCCATCAATACAGACGAAAACGATGCAACAGCCGGAATATCCAACGACGGACAAACCTTATATGTTTATCGCGGAAATGATGGCGGCGACCTTTATGAAAGCCATTTGAAAGGCGCTTTGTGGACAAAGCCGGAAGCCATGAATGATAATATAAATGAGAAAACATCTCAGGAAACAAGTGTTACACTTAGCCCCGATCAAAAAACACTTTATTTTGTGAGCGACCGCGAGGGCGGTTTTGGTGATAAGGATATATACAAATGTATGCTGGATGCAAAAGGCAAGTGGGGAGTAGCCGTTAACCTGGGGCCGGTTATTAATACGCAATACGCTGAAGAAGGCGTGGATATGCAGGCAGATGGGAAAACACTTTACTTCAGTTCCAAAGGACACAATACCATAGGCGGATATGATATCTTTAGATCGGTTTACGATAGCGGCCGCTGGTCCAATCCTGTCAACATAGGCTACCCTGTTAACACTCCCGATGAAGACGTTTTCTTTGTGATTTCTGCGAGCGGAAAACACGGATATTATAGTTCCGTTCGTAAAGAAGGCTATGGCCAAAATGATTTGTATATGATCACCTTTTTGGGTCCTGAAAAACCGGTTGTTGAAAGCAATGAAGACGACCTGCTTGCAGGAGCCAAGAGCGAAGTGGCTGACGTAATGATGACTGCTGCCGTAGCTGTTAATACTCCAAAAATTACCCTTTTAAAAGGTGTTATTACAGACTCCATTACACATAAACCTATTGAAGCTTCCATTGAATTGGTGGATAATAAAAAGAACGCTGTTATCGCCAGTTTCCTGTCTAACAGTACAACAGGAAAATATCTTGTTTCCCTGCCTGCCGGTATCAACTATGGTATTGCAGTTAAGGCGGAAGGATACCTTTTCTACTCGGCTAACTTTGATGTGCCGGACACTGCATTATATACCGTGGTCGAGAAGAACGTTGCCCTGCAACCGCTTGATATTGGTAGCCGCATCGTATTGCGTAATATATTCTTCGACTATGATAAAGCCACCCTGCGCGATGAATCAGTTGCTGAGTTGACACGTCTGAACAGCCTGCTCACAAGCAATCCTACATTGAAGATTGAAATTGCAGGATATACGGATAACAAAGGTTCCGCACAATATAACCAAAGGCTTTCGGAATCACGCGCCAAATCAGTGGTTGATTACCTGGTCGCTCATGGCATAGCTGCAGGCCGCTTGACATTTAAAGGATACGGAATGGATTCGCCTATTGCAACTAACGAAACCGATGCAGGCCGCCAGCTTAACCGCCGCACAGAGTTCAAGATCACAGGTAAGTAAGAATTCAAATAGAATAGAATTATTTAGCGCCCCATTTATGGGGCGCTTTTGTTTAATAAAAATCGTTCAGAAAACTCAAAACCTTTGTGTCGCATTGTGTCGCACTTTTTCATGTTTCACTTTTTCAAAAAATGACTCTTTACTAATTGGTTTACAAGTACGTACATTATATTTGTATCTATATTAAATAAAGTTGTAATATTGATCTAATATTAATAATATTATACATATTTAGTAATAAATAATTATCGAAAAGTCATTAACTTTGAAAAACATTATAAGTTTTGACAGGGTCTGATTGGCAATTTACAATCCGGTAGGTTTAGTATATTTACTCAATGAAGAAGTATGTTTTCACGACATTGTCATTTTGCTTTTCATTTCTTCATGCTCAGCAAAACCTTGTTCCTAATTATTCTTTTGAAGAAAAACTTCAATGTATTACTACGTATGACCAATTCACCACTTATGTTGCAGATTGGACAGGGCAAGGAGGAAATGGAGAGGCACTATCTTGGTTCACAGCTCAATGTAATAGCTTCGGTTTGGCAGGAGTGCCTAATAATGACGTTGGACACCAATATGCACATACAGGAAATTCTTATGCATTAATAGCATCCTATTTAAGTTCTTATAATTCGTATCCTTATCACTCTAATTTCAGAAATTATATTCAAGTGCAATTAGTCAATCCATTAAAGACGAGTGCAAAGTATTGCGTTATGTGGTTCGTGAGCCTTGCAGATACATCTGTATATGCTTGCAGTGATATGGGCGCTTATTTTTCGGATTCAGCTTTATATAACGACTCTCCGTATTGTGCTGTAAAATCAAACTTTACCCCACAGGTTGCTAACGATCCATTAAATAATCCCCTAACGGACAAAGTAAATTGGACTAAAATAATTGGAAGCTTCATTGCTACGGGAGGAGAACAGTATATTGTTATTGGAAATTTTAAGCCTGATTCCACCAGCTCTATTGATTCGGTGGGTTCAACGGCACCACTTAATATTTTCCCAGATGCAGCAAGTGCGGTTTATTATGTAGATGATGTATCAGTAAATGAAGTTATACAAGCCGATGCAGGGAGAGATACCTTAATTTGTAATGGTGATAAAGTTCTTATAGGTAAAGATGCTGCAATACCCGGCGTGAGTTATCACTGGTCTCCATCAACAGGTTTATCAAACCCTAATGCTGCTCAAACTTTTGCATCACCATCGGTTACAACAACCTATACCCTTTCGGTAGTGAATGACTCAATGAAAATATGCGGCTGTGCAGATAGCCTTACAAAAGACAGTGTTACAATCAACATAGATAATTGTGAAAATATTTCCAATTGTGAAAATATTTTTATTCCAACAGCTTTTTCACCCAATGCGACATATAATGATATACTCTATGTTCGTGGCCCATGCATTGCAACAATGGATTTCATTGTGTTCGACCGTTGGGGGAATAAAATTTTTGAAAGTCAAGACCAAAATAAAGGTTGGGATGGAAGCTATAAAGGCACTTATCTTAATATGGGTACTTATGTATGGTCGCTTAATGCCACTTTATTAGATGGCACAAGCATTAAGAAAAAAGGAAATGTTACGTTGGTGCGATAGCCTCTATTACTTCCCCTTCACAATTGGTACCCGCACATTGCCTTTAAACGCTACCACAAAAGCATCTTTAAAACCCTGTGTGCGTAATTGTGCTTGTAGTTTTACGGCATCAGCCAGCGTAGTAAAATGCCCCGAGGTGTATTTGTACATAGCTTTATCTACATACATTTCTATACTAGGTGCATCTTTAAAACGGGCATCATTCATTGCCAAAGGCTTTGGGGAAAGTACTATCTGCACTTTGTATATTAGTTGAGTAGTATCGGCTGATTTTTTTATTGGTACAGGCGCTATAGTATCAGGCGCTTTTTTTACAATGACAGGTTTAATGGTATCTACCGGTTTTTTTATGACAGGAGGAGTAATTGTATCGGGCGCTTTTTTAACTGCAGCAGTAGAATCAGGATGCAAATCTTTTAAGGATTGTTTCATGTTAGTAGCATCTTTTGCCGGGGGAGGCGTTGCCTTTTTTACTACAGGTTTCACTACGTGTGGTTTGGGTGTTGCGGGCTTTGGTTTTACCGTATCTACAGGCACAATTTTTGCACTTGTATCGGGTAATGCAGGTGTTGTATCTTGCACGGTGTCGGAATCATTTTGTGCAGGGGCAAGTTTAAAATCTCCCGAATTAAAAGTGGTGCCTTCTTTTTCGTCAATATATTGCTGTAGTGCAAAAAATAAACATTCAGCAATTTTGCTTTGTCCTTTATAGGAACCAATAAAATTTTCTTCCTGGGGGTTGGTTAAAAATCCTATTTCACTCAATAAACTGGGCATAGCTGTTTTCCATAACACCAAAAAGCCTGCCTGCTTCACACCATTATCGGTTCTTTTGGCATTATGCTCATATTCCTTTTGAATTTTGGCTGCCAGGTCCAGGCTTTGTGTCAGAAATGCATTTTGGTACATGGCAAATAAAATATTTCCTTCATCGGAATTGGGGTCAAAGCCATTATAGGTCTGCTTGTAATCTTTTTCGTAAAGCACCGATGCGTTTTCCCGTTTTGAAACCTCCAGGTTGCCCTCCGCTTTATATAAGCCCATAACATAAGTTGCAGCTCCATACTTGGTTTTATCGGGCGAAGCGTTGCAGTGTACGCAGATAAAAAAATCGGCATGATTGCGGTTGGCAATTTCGGCGCGCTCATTCAGCGGAATGAATACATCCGTTTTGCGGGTATAAATAACGGTTATATTCTTGTCATTTTCTTCCAGAAGGCGGCCCAGTTTTAATGCTACGGCAAGCGCCACATCTTTTTCCTTGTATTTTAATCCATGGCATCCGGGGTCTTTTCCTCCATGCCCTGCATCAATAACCACCACCCATTTTTTGTCCTGGTGGCCATGAGTATACGGCGGTAAAGGCGTAGAAAGCCCTGAAATTAACAAAGTTTCACAAAAAACGAATGTCAGCAGGGCACATTTAACGGTGTATTGCATACTTTTGTCAAGCATCAGGCAAAACTATTCATTCATATTGCGCAAGAACCTTGTCTTCAAGCTTTTTATTCCCTTCACTTTGTTAATAATCTCGATTAATAAAGCTGAAGCTACCGCTATAATACCAAGGGATACAGTTAAAAACGTTGTTCCTGCCAAACCCAAACCCAGAGTTAAGCACAAGCCAGCCATTGATGCTAAAGTAGTATACAATGCCCGCGATTCCATAAGGCTTGATGCAACTACTAAAAGGGTTTTTCTATATGGGGATGCTTCGGTAAAATACCAGGATTTGGAACTAAAGGCTGCTTATATTGATCTGTCAATGGACAGCAACATAGCAAATGCACATGGTGTTGAGAATACAGATAGCGGACGGGTTATAGGCAAGCCCGAATTTCACCAGGGAGCCGATGTGTTTTATGCCGATGTGATACGCTATAATTTTAAAAGTAAAAAAGGCAGAATAAATGATATTCGCACGAAGGAAGGCGAAGGCTATGTTTTCGGAAAAACGGTAAAAAAAGATTCTGACGGAGTTATGTACATGAAAGACGGAACCTATACTACTTGCTCGGCAAGGGATCCTCATTTTTACATTATGGCCGTTAAGCTAAAAGTTATTCCGCATGATGAGATAATAACAGGCCCTGCCTGGATGGTAATAGAAGGGGTGCCAACGCCCCTGGCTATTCCATTTGGTTTTTTCCCCCTGCAGCAGGGAAGGCATTCGGGCATACTTATTCCGGCATACGGAGATTCGCAGGCACAGGGGTTTTATTTGCAAAACGGAGGATATTACCTCGGGTTAAGCGACCACCTGGATATGGAGTTGCGCGGAGATATTTATACCTATGGAAGCTGGGCGCAGCGGGATATTATAAATTACGATCAGCGCTATCAGTACAATGGCAATATTACGTTCGGATATGCGCTTACCAAATTGCCAATTGACGGTACCACTGAGTTTTCGAAAGAGAATAGCTGGAATATTTCATGGTCCAACCACCAGGACCCTAAAGCCAGGCCCAACAGCACCTTTATGGCAAGTGTAAATGCGGGCAGTACCAATTATTATACCAATACATCCTACAATCCTTCTGCTTTTTTACAAAACACACTTTCATCCAATGTATCCTTTTCGCAAAATTTCCAGGGAACACCTTTCCACCTTACCGCCAGTGCCGACCATTCTGAAAACACCATCACCCATTCGGTGAATATTGATCTGCCCGTGCTTACATTTTCAGCCGACAGAATATATCCGGCCAAATGGTTTACCCCCGATAATGCTGTACTCAATCCCAATAAATGGTACAATAACGTGTCATTTACGGTAACCACTTCTGCCGAAAATAGAATTGCTACAACCGATAGCCTTTTGTTCAAGCCTAAAACATTAAAGCAAATGCAAAACGGAATAACTACAAGCATACCTCTTTCAGGCAACTTCAGGGTATTCAAGTATTTTACACTTACACCGGGAGTAAGCGTAACATCTACCCAATATTTTCAAAGCATACGCAAAAGCTGGAACCCGCACGACAGTTTAATTGTTCAGGATACCGTACAAGGTTTTGAAATTTCCAACACATACAATGCCACTGTTTCGCTCAGCACCAATGTGTACAGCCTATATAGTTTAGGTATTCACCGGGCAATAACCATCCGGGACGTAATTTACCCAACCCTTGGTTTTACCTATCAGCCCGATTTCAGCACAACCCCGTATAATTATTTTCAATCTGTTCAGTACGATCCGAATCCAAACCATATTGAAAAATATTCCATCTTCCAAAATGGAATTTACGGTGGGCCCGTTGCCGGAAAACAGGAAGCCATCAATATGTCATTAGCCAACAATATTGAAATGAAAGTAAGGGAGCACACCGACTCGGGCGTAACGTATAAAAAAATTAAGCTGATAGAAAGATTTACCATAGCCACAAGCTATAATACAGTAGCCGATAGTTTTAAATGGACGAATATTTCCTTGAACGGCAATACAACCTTATTCAAAAAACTGGCTTTAAATTACAGCGGGACTGTTGATCCTTATAAAATAAACGGCTATGGCGAGAATATGAATCAATTGGTTTGGGAAAACGGCCAGGTAGGAAGATTTATAAATAACTCCCTCACGTTTTCTACAACCCTTACACAGGGAGGCGCACAAACACAGAGCCAGGGGCAACAAAACAAGCAAAAAGATTCTGTGGCTAAAAGTAATTCCGGCCCGGGATTGCAGTTTACATCCCCCGACCAGTATTTTGATTACGTTAATAACCGCCCGGCATATTATGCTCCTTTAGAATTAAATCAATGGTCAATCACCATGAATTATAGTATTGCAAGTACGCTGAATAGCGGCGTAAATTCATCGAACAGCATTACGCAGGGCCTCACTATTAATATGAGTGCGCAGGTAACCAAGTATTGGCATGCCAGTATTTTCAGCGGGTATGATTTTGTGGGGCACCAGTTTACAGCTACCTCTATTTCAGCCACAAGAGATTTGCATTGCTGGGAATTTGTTTTCAATACCATTCCGTTTGGCTTCCACCAGAATTTTTCGGTGGAAGTACACGTCAAGTCATCCGTTCTGAAAGACCTGAAGCTTACCCGCCAGCGCGATTGGGAAGATACTACGCAGTACCAATAAATTAATCATTATTATTTCAACAGAATCCCTGCCTTTTTGCTAATATTGCACTCCTAATAAACTCATACATATGAAAACATTTTTTGGTTCATTACTCGGTTCCTTCCTTGGTGGTATTATTGGGCTCGTAATAATATTCTTTATCATGATCGGAATGTTGGCCGGTTTGATGAAGTCCATCAAGACCAAAGCAGATGTGAAGCATATTTATAATAACTCGGTATTAGAGATAAGACTGGACCATGTCATATCGGAGCGCACAGCCGAAGCTCCCTTTCATTTTGATTTTGACGATAACACCCCTGCACGTGAAACAGCGGGGCTTGATGATATTATAGCATGTATACGCCATGCCGCTACCGATGCTAAAATTAAAGGCATCTATCTTAACCTGGGCGATATTCCTGCCGGAACTTCCACCATACAAACCATTCGCAAAGAGCTGCAAGATTTTAAAACATCTTCCGGCGGTAAATTCATTATTGCGTATGCAATAGGATACTCGCAAAAATCATATTACCTGGCATCGGTTGCCGATAAAATTTATTTATATCCCGAAGGAGAAATTTTTCTGAAAGGTCTTTCTGTTGAAATGATGTTTTATAAAAGAGCCCTTGATAAGCTGGGCATACAAATACAAGTATTCCGGCACGGAAGATTCAAGAGTTTTGTAGAACCTTACATACTCGATAAAATGAGTCCCGATAACAGGGTGCAACTGCGCGGGCTTATTACTTCTTTGTGGGGAGATATGCTTTCCGATATTGCCGATTCAAGGCATTTAACGGTGCATGACCTTAACCTGATGGCTGACAGCCTTAGCATCAGTTCGGCAAAAGAAGCTTTAAAATACAAACTGGTGGATAGCCTTCTATATCCCGACCAAATTAAAGCGGAGTTTAAAACTTCCGGGCCTGTGCTTGTTGGAGATAAAAAAGATAATGGTGGCAACGAAACCAATTATGTAAGCTTGAATGAATACAGGCAAAGTTTCAACACCTATAAAACCACCGCGACAAAAATTGCTGTTGTTTATGCTAACGGAGATATTATAGAAGGAGAAGGAGATGATGAAACTATTGGAGCTACCCGTATTTCCAGGGCGATTAGAGATGCGCGCCTCGATGCTGATGTGAAAGCTATTGTATTGCGGGTTAACTCTCCGGGTGGTGACGGCATTGCTTCCGACATTATTTGGAGAGAGGTTGACCTGGCGAAAAAAGAAAAACCGGTTATTGTTTCCATGGGCGATTATGCCGCTTCCGGAGGATATTATATTTCCTGCGCCGCTTCCGAAATTGTTGCAGAGCCCACTACTATAACAGGCTCTATAGGTGTATTTGGCTTGCTGCCTAATGCAAAAGGATTGCTGGAAGATAAATTGGGAATAACTACCGATACCGTAAGCACGAATACACATTCTTCGGCACCTTCCATATCATATCCTTTGGAAACGAAAGAAGCGAAAGTACTTCAATCTGCAATAGAAAATTTCTACCATACCTTTCTTACCCGCGTATCCAATGGAAGGAATATGACTGTCGCAAACGTTGACAGTATTGGGCAAGGCAGGGTTTGGAGCGGAACACAGGCAAGAAAGATCGGCCTGGTGGATACGCTGGGTTCTTTAAAAGTGGCCATTAATATTGCAGCTAAAAAAGCAAACATAAGCGATTACAGTATTGAAGAGCTGCCGCATCAAATGAATCCGTTTCATAAACTGATGAGCAATTTTGGCACTGAAGCCGGCCAGGCATTTATGAAAGAAATATTCGGCATTGCTTACAAACCAATAGAAGATATTGCAAAACTGCAAAATACCAAAGGCGTGCAGGCAAGGATGCTGTATGATTTAAATATTCAATAATTAAAAACCAATTTGATGATATGCCGATTTGATAATTTGATAATGGAATTCAAAAAATCATTATAATTACCAAATCACCAAATTATTAAATTACCAAATCAAATCAATATGAAACCACTTGTAGGGATATTAATGGGAAGCGCATCAGACCTTCCTTTAATGAAAGAAGCAGCCAAGGTGCTGGAAAATTTTGAAATACCTTTTGAAATAAGTGTGCTTTCCGCACACCGTACACCGGACAAAGCATTGGAATATGCCCGCACCGGAAGAGAGCGTGGGTTGAAAGTATTTATTGCCGGTGCCGGAGGTGCTGCTCACCTTCCGGGTGTAGTTGCTGCTATGACACCCTTGCCTGTAATTGGCGTTCCTGTTAATTCAAGTAATTCTATTAAAGGGATTGATTCCTTGTTATCCATTGCACAAATGCCGGGCGGAGTTCCTGTTGCAACTGTTGCTATTGATGGTGCCATGAACGCAGGAATATTGGCCGTACAAATTATTGCTACCGGTGATGCCGAGCTGATGAAAAAAGTAATTGCGTATAAAGAAAATCTGAAAGAAAAGATTTATAAATCGGCAGAAGAAACCAAGAAACTCGATTTTAAATTTCAGGTGAAATAGGAACTAAGCGGTAATTGTATGATGAAAAGAATAACCATACTGCTTGCTTTTATTTCTCTTAATGCTTATGGTCAAAAGGCTAACTGGAAGACCTACACACACGACAATTATTCTATTCAATATCCACCCGAGTGGGACTTGGAGGAAAATCGGGCGGGTATTATATTTGCTTTAATTTCTCCAATTGATACTGCAAATCCAACCTTTAATAAAAACATAAATTTCCTTACCCCGGATTTAAAAGGACAAGGAATGGACCTGGATAGATTTAATGAAATAAGTGTCACACAAATAAAAAATTACTTTCCTAACGATAGCATAATTACGGAGGAAAAAGGAAAAGACGCAACAGGCGAATACCGGCATCTTATATACGTTGGGGATGAGAATGGACAGCACTTGGAGTTTGAGCAGTATTACCGTGTTATTAATGATACGGCATATATACTTACGCTCACAATGCTTAAAACACAATGGGGTGGAGGCCATCAAATAGGAGATCAAATACTAAGCACATTCAAAATTAAGTAATGACCATTATAGACCTCTCCCATATCATCAATCCTGATATTTCTGTTTTCCCGGGAACGGAGAAGCCTGTTTTTGAACGAAAAGAAATTGAAGGCTATCCTGAAGTTAAGATTACGATGTACACGCATACCGCAACACACATGGATGCACCCATACATATTATAAAAGGTGCAAGAACGTTGGATGAACTGCCTATTGACAGATTCATGGGTAAAGCCATAGTGATTGATTGCAAACATTTGGTAGGTAAAACCATCACGCTCGATTTTCTGAAACAATTTGAAGATAAAATAAAGAATGTTGAATTTATTTTACTCAATTCCGGATGGTCGGCTAAATGGAAAACAGATGCTTACTTTGAAAACTTCCCTACTTTAACACAAGAGGCAACGACCTGGCTAACTCAATTTAAATTAAAAGGCATAGGGCTTGATTCCATTTCATTAGACCCCGTTCGGGATTTAAGTTTGCCTAACCATAAAATCGTTTTGGCAAAAGAAATTCTCATTATTGAGAATATGACAAACCTGGATAGCTTACCATCAGGTGAATTCATATTCCAATGTCTGCCATTGAAAATAGAAAAGGCTGATGGCTCTCCTATTAGGGCGGTGGCGATGGTTTAATTGAGATTCCTCACTTCGTTCGGAATGACAGGAGTGTTATGGTTATTAGGGTATGGGGTTGGGGGCGAAGCCCCCAACCCCATACCCTCCTTTTTACACACAAATGTCTTTGTCATTCCGAACGAAGTGAGGAATCTCTGCAAACAAATAATGGCTACTTTTGAACATGAATGAAGCAGTTAATTATAACTTATGAAGCGATACATGGACTTAGTAGTATATGTATTGTACAGATATTATAAAGATGGTGGAAGGCGTCAGGAGGTGGCATTTCAGACTACAAAATTGGTATTGGGTGTATGTCTATTATTAAATATTTTTACTGTTTTAAGCATTTTTCACTTTAATCCAACTTCTGGAATAGTTAATCGTGGTAGTTCAGGTACCCAATACTTTTTAACTTTCATTTTTATTATAATCCCGATGTATATAATTATGAGTCTGTTATTTAAAGAAGATAAAATACAAAAACTAGAATATAGTGAATTAACGAGAAAAAAGGCATCTGTTTATGTAGTATGCTATATTATTTTTTCATTTATTCTATTTGGGGTTATTGTGAAAATCTTTCATTAGGCGACGTAACCCACAGCACACGATAGCAACTAATTCCCTACCTTTGCCAATATGCAAGTGAACATAATACGTAGTTTCCTTCCACGCTGGTCAATACTTCTTATAGATGTGTTCTTTTGTTTCTGTTCCCTTACGCTGGCATATATGCTGCGTTTCAATTTTTCTATTCCTCATTCTGAAAGAGTTACCTTTATATATGTATTCCCTTTTGTACTAATATGCCGGGGCCTTAGCTTTTATGTTACGGGTATGTACCGAAACATTATCCGCTATATGGGTTCACGGGATGTGGTGCAGATAGTTTTAATACTTTCTTCGGTGAGTATATTTTTTGCCATCTCTAATGTCATATTATACTTTACTCCGGAAAAGCATTTCATAGTTCCTTATTCCATTATTATAATAGAATGTTTTTCATCAGCTTTTATTCTTATTGCCATACGGATGATCTATAAAGAGATTTATTCGGAAGCAAGTTCTTCTTCCAAAAACAGGCGCAGCATTATTATATATGGTGCCAACGATGCAGGCCTTATTACCAAGCGGGCAGTAGACCGTGATGCGGGAACCAAGTATGAGGTGCTGGCATTTTTAGATGAGAACAAAAACAACTGGGGCAAAAGATTAGAGGGAGTTACTATTTATTCCCCCGATAAACTAAAAGATCTGCTGAAAGAAAATAATGTTGCCCATCTTGTTCTCTCCACTGCCGATATATCCTATGAGCGCAAAAATGAAATAACGGATATCTGCCTTACCTATAATACTAAGGTATTGAATGTTCCTCCTATAAGTAATTGGATAAACGGGGAGCTGAGTTTCAAGCAAATTAAAAAGGTGAGGATTGAAGATCTGCTGGAGCGCGACCCGATAGTATTGGATAAGGACAAGATAGAATCGCAGTTAAAGAACAAAACAGTTTTGATAACCGGTGCGGCCGGTTCCATTGGCAGTGAGATAGTAAGGCAAATTATTCCCTACCATCCTGAAAAGCTGGTGTTAGTTGACCAGGCAGAATCGGCTATTTATGATTTGCAATTGGAAATAAATGAAATGCAGCCGAGCATTCCCTGCAAAGTTTACCTGGCTGATATTTGTAACCCAAGCCGGATGGAAACTATCTTTAAAGACACTAAGCCTCAAATTGTTTTTCATGCTGCGGCATATAAGCATGTTCCGGTGATGGAAGAGAACCCCGTGGAAGCGGTGAATGTGAACATAGCAGGAACACGCGTATTAGCAGACCTATCTATAAAATACGGAGTAGGCACTTTTGTAATGGTCTCAACCGATAAGGCAATCAACCCCACAGGAGTGATGGGTGCATCTAAACGCATTGCCGAAATTTATGTGCAGTCCTTAAGTGCAAAAGGAAAGACTAAATTCATTACTACCCGTTTCGGTAATGTGCTCGGTTCCAACGGTTCGGTAATACCACGCTTCAAGCAACAGATAGATAAGGGAGGGCCTGTTACGATTACCCATGCCGAGATAACCCGCTTCTTTATGACCATTCCCGAATCCTGTCAGTTGGTTTTGGAAGCCGGAGCTATTGGCAAGGGCGGTGAGGTTTTTATTTTCGATATGGGTAAATCTGTCAAGGTGCTCGACCTGGCTAAAAAGATGATCCAACTTTCCGGCCTTACATTAGATAAGGATATAAAAATTATATATACCGGCTTGCGCCCGGGGGAGAAACTATATGAAGAACTGTTGCATACTTCCGAGAATACCTTGCCCACACACCATCCTCTTATAATGATAGCCAAGGTAAGGGAATATGACTTTAATACTATCTCAGCCTATATAGATGAACTTGTGGTACTTGCCGCTACCAAAGATGACATGAATATAGTGAGCAAGATGAAACAAGTTGTGCCGGAGTATATCAGTAACAACTCCGTCTTTGCTGAGCTGGACAGGAAAACGTCCTGATAATTGCGGTGAGGTCGCATAAAAGTGTGAGCTTAATATAAAAAAATTTAACACGTGGGAGAAATATTTTATTTTAAAAAATAAATAGGCATCTTACTTTAGAATAATTCCCGATTAAGATAGCCAACACAGTTCAGTTACAGTAAGCCCTTGAGTGTCGTACTTCAACCAGACCCCCTGTTTTTATTGACTTTAGCTGATGTGCCTTCTGTGAAACCCAACACCATTAAACCTTTAAAATAATTTTTGAATCTGCAACATTTTTTTCGATGAAAAATAAAAAAATATTTTTTCATTTTTTGTACGGAGGTATAGAATTATTATTTATCATTGCCGAAGAATTCCAAAGTTCAATAAAAAGTGTTATCTTTGAAAAAGCTTGAATTTATTGGTATTCTCAAAAGACCTGAATGAAAACAAAAACAACATACGAATCACTCCCCGAAAAAAAGTCAAAAATTTTTTCCGATAATTCAAATGATTTGTTTTCTTTTGCAATCCCAAAAATAAAACAGTAAATTAGTAACCCTTAAAAACTAGATAGTACAGAACTATTATCCTCTCGTCGCCTCCAATGGAAAAAAATCACCTTAAAATTTGGGAACACTGTCTGGCCATTATCAAAGATAATGTGACCCCTCAAAGTTTTAAGACTTGGTTTGAACCTATTAAGTCCGTTAAGCTGAGCGACAGTGTTCTTACCATACAGGTTCCTAGCCAGTTTGTTTACGAATATTTAGAAGAGCATTATATAGGACTGCTTAAGAAAGCCCTTAAAAGGGAGCTTGGCCCCGATTCACGTTTAGAGTACAGCATTGTTATGGAAAACAATCGCAGCTCCAAGCCATATAATATTAAGTCGCCGAGTACCAACAAGCAAGGTGCAAAATCTCAGGCGGTTACCATTCCTATCGATATTAATAAGAACCCCATACGTAATCCATTCATTATTCCGGGGTTAAAGAAAATAGATATTGCTCCTCAGCTTAATCCGGCTTATTCATTTGAAAACTTTATTGAAGGCGATTGCAACCGTTTGGCACGTTCGGCAGGATTTGCCGTAGCTCAAAAACCGGGAGGCACTTCTTTCAATCCTCTATTTATATATGGAGGCGTTGGATTAGGAAAAACTCACCTTGCACATTCTATAGGATTGGAAATCAAAAATAATTTCCCGAGTAAGACCGTTCTCTATTTATCATCGGAAAAATTCACTACCCAATTTATAGATGCTACCAAGAACAACACTCAAAATGATTTCATCAACTTCTACCAGATGATTGACGCTCTCATTGTGGATGATGTTCAGTTCTTAGCCAAGAAGGAAAAAACCCAGGATGTATTCTTCCATATATTTAACCATTTGCACCAAAACGGAAAGCAATTGGTATTCACCTGCGATAAACCTCCGGTGGAAATTGAAGGAATGGAACAACGTCTGCTCTCCCGCTTTAAATGGGGCTTATCGGCTGACCTGCAAATACCCGGATTGGAAACCCGTATCGCTATCCTGAAAAAGAAGATTTATACAGAAGGCCTTGACATATCAGATGATGTAGTAGAATATTTGGCGTACAGCATTAACAGTAATGTACGCGAATTAGAAGGCGCTCTTATATCATTGGTTGCTCAATCATCGCTCAATAAGAAATCCATTACCCTGGAACTTGCCAAGCAAATGATTGACAAGTTTGTAAAGAACACTGCCCGCGAAGTATCTATAGATTATATACAGAAAGTGGTTTGCGATTATTTCGGACTTCCTATCGATATGATAAAATCGAAGACCAGGAAACGTGAAGTGGTGCAAGCCCGCCAGATAACCATGTACTTCGCCAAGAGCTTTACTAAATCATCACTTGCTAACATTGGAATGCAATGCGGTGGTAAAGATCATGCTACTGTGCTACATGCCTGCAAAACGGTTAACAACCTCATCGATACCGATAAGCGTTTCAAAGCTTATATAGTAGAACTGGAAAAGAAGATCACTCTTTCGAATTACCAGTAAGAAATTGATACAATATTATAAGAGATCCTGCTGAATAGCGGGATTTTTTATTTTACCACAGAGCCTCGGAGAGCTCGGAATTTCACAGAATCAAATTCTCCGTGTTTATCTGTGGCATCTGTGCCTCCGTGGTTTTTTATTTTTTCGCCTTCTCCAAATTTTCAGCAACCCTGTACTTCACCATCCTTTTTATGAGTGCTATAGGTAGGCGTTCATCCTTTGGAAACTGAATGGCGCCCTTAGAGGTTTTATATCCGGCCAATTCTTTTTTGAAAGCTATAATTGCAGAAGAACCTCTTGGATAAAAACCGATATGATTGTTGAATCCGGCAAACCATACCAGCATACCATTCAGTTTATAGCCGGGCATACCATAGCTTATTACTTCCTCTGCTTTCGGGGCTGTTTCTTGAATGATCGTCCTTACTTGCTCCAGTAGCTTTTGGTCTTTCTTTTGAAAGTAGGAGATATATTCGTCAACGGACTTAGGTTTTTTCATAGTGAATTATTCTATGACAAATATAGATAAGAAGTTGTACTCTTACGTGAGGGATGGAAGCGGAAAGCCCGCACCCTGAAGTTAAGCGAAGCGCATACTTTAGGGGAGGACTTGCAGCGTATAGCCCGACGGCTTGTGCATCAGCCGGCACACTAAAATGGTGATAATGAATACAAACCGTCACTGACAAAATGTCAGTCACCCCTATTGGCAGGTTTTGGCACGGTAGTTGATATATATCTAGTATAACCAGAAAATTAAATAGAAAATGAGTAAAATAATAGGAATAGACTTAGGAACAACCAACTCCTGCGTGGCGGTAATGGAAGGTAGCGAACCGACTGTAATAGCCAACAGCGAGGGCAGGCGTACAACCCCATCTATAGTAGCCTTTGTAGAAAACGGCGAACGTAAAGTGGGAGACCCTGCTAAAAGACAGGCGATAACCAACGCCAAGAAAACGGTAGCATCTATCAAGCGTTTCATGGGGCATAACTTTAGCGAAGTGACCGAAGAAATGAAAAGGGTTCCATATACGGTTGTAGCGGAAGGCAATTTGCCTAAGGTACAGATTGACGACCGCAAATATTCTCCACAGGAAATATCGGCAATGATCCTTCAAAAGATGAAGAAGACCGCCGAAGATTATTTGGGAACTACGGTTACCGAAGCCGTTATTACGGTGCCTGCATACTTTAACGATGCACAGCGCCAGGCTACTAAAGAAGCCGGAGAAATAGCAGGCTTAAAAGTTCGCCGTATC
>Ga0206873_1157_pt1 | contig 21516 bp, 18 predicted proteins | sample Alteio_BWOrgCont_11_FD_152631 | JGI IMG/M metagenome (GOLD analysis project Ga0206873, IMG submission 152631) | Enriched cells from forest soil in Barre Woods Harvard Forest LTER site, Petersham, Massachusetts, United States -... | ecosystem: Environmental > Terrestrial > Soil > Temperate forest >...
TCGTAAATTAGTCACTGGTTTTTTTGATGATGAGTCAAAAGCAAACACTAAGAGTTACCCCCAGGAGATATTTGAGATTTGCGAACTGGATTTTCAGAAGGAAGAACCTGTATTGAATGTAAATGCAGCATTGGTTGAAAAATGGGCTTTGCTCAAAGAAAAATCAAGCGGAAAGAAAATAATAGGGCTTAATACCGGTTGCGGTGCCCGCTGGCCTACCCGCCTTTGGGAAGATAAGAACTGGCACAAACTCATAGCATCTTTACAAAAAGAAGGCTATTATCCTGTTGTTTTAGGCGGTTTGGACGAAGATGAAAAGAATAAATCCTTTGCGAAGGTAACAAGCGCCTACTATCCCGGCACGTATTCGCTTGAAGAATTTATCGCCATTACCGCTAATTGCGACTTGGTAGTATCTGCAGTAAGCATGATGATGCATATTGCCATTGGGCTCAAACGCCCTTTGGTGCTGTTCAATAATATATTTAATAAGCACGAATTTGAGATGTATTGCAGGGGCATTATAGTAGAGCCTACATCGGGTTGCGATTGCTATTATGGTAATATTTGCACCCGCAAGATATGCTGCATGAATGATTTGCCCGTGGATACTGTATTCGCGGCTATTAAAAAATTAGTGTAAATAAGAGATTGCTTCGTTCCTCGCAATGACGTTATAACTCATAATTCATAACTCATAATTAATGAGAATAGCATATCTCTCTACTTTTTATCCTTACAGGGGTGGTATTGCCCAGTTTAATGCTGCTCTGTATAAGGCTTTGGGCAAGAACCATGAGATGAAAGCTTTTACTTTCACAAGGCAATACCCTGAACTGTTATTTCCCGGGAAAACCCAATATGCCGAAAAAGGCGATAATGAAGGAGATGTAAATGCCATGCGGGTACTGGATAGTGTCAATCCTTTTACCTATAGCAAGACGGCAAAAGCTATCCTGGAATTCAAGCCTGATATGATGATCACCAAATATTGGATGCCTTACTTTGCTCCATCGCTTGGCACGGTAGCTGGTATATTAAAAAAGAATGGAGTCTTTAATCTTAGTGTATTGGATAATGTTATTCCTCATGAGAAAAAGTTTTACGACAATACTTTAACCAACTACTTCGTTAAGCGAAATGATGCATTCATAGCAATGAGCCGCAGCGTAGCTGATGATTTGCTGACATTTAATCCACAAGCGAAATATGCCTTGCATCCTCACCCAATTTTTGATTTTGGAGAGAAAATAGATAAGCAAACTGCAAAAGAAAAATTGGGATTAGACCAAAATTGCTCATACCTGCTTTTCTTTGGATTTATTAGGCGTTACAAGGGGTTAGACTTGTTATTAGAAGCTATGGCAGATGCAAAGATTAAGAATAGAAATGTAAAGATTATTGTCGCCGGGGAGTATTATGAAGATGCTGCTTATTATACCGATAAAATAAAAGAATATGGAATAGGGAAAAAGGTTGTTTTGCGAACAGATTACATTCCATCGGATATGGTGAAGTATTATTTCTGCGCAGCAGATATGATTGTGCAGCCTTATCGCAGTGCTACGCAGAGCGGTGTTACACAAATAGCCTACCACTTTGAAAAGCCTATGCTGGTGACAGATGTAGGCGGCCTATCAGAAATTGTGCCTAACGGAAAAGTAGGCTATGTAGTGCAGCCTTATGCACCTGCAATTGCCAATGCAATTAATGACTTCTATGACAACTCGCGTGAATCCGAATTCTCAACCAACGTGAAAGAAGAGAAAAAGCGATTTCAATGGGAGTCTTTTGCAGCAGCAATTGAAGACTTGTATAACAAGAGGTAATTACTTTTTATCCCTAAAAAAAGGTGTGAGCTTTTCGGTTACACTCTCCGGAATAGGGCAGGGGCGGCCGTTTGAGGTCTTAACAAATACGTGCGATGTTTCGGCTTTGTTAATGCATATACCTTGTTCGTTGAGGCATTCGTAATGAAATGTAATTCTTGTACCGGTGGGTATTTCATTCACAATAGTGCGGATTGTCAATATGTCATCAAAAAAGGCAGGCTTGAAATACTTGGTTTGGTATGATAAAACAGGGAGCATAATACCTTCTTCTTCCATAACACGGTAGCTCAAGCCCAAAGCCCGCAAAGCCTCTACACGGCCTACTTCAAAATAGGCGGCGTAATTGCCATAATACACATAGCCCATGCGGTCGGTTTCAGCATAGCGGACTCTTATTTTATTTTCGGAGATATACATAGATAAAATATTGACTGTAAAAGTACATAATAAACAGATGAAGTACTTTCGATATTCATATCTTTGCTTAAAGCATAAGGGTGTCGAAGAAAAAGAAATCTGGTAATAATAAAAAAGCTTTATCCACTTGGGAAAACTGGTTGTGTACAATAATGACAACTCCGGATAAAGCTAAGAAAGGATTATTTGTATTGCTAATTGGCTTGCTGTTTTTACCTCTTATACAAGCTAACTTGAAGCTGATAAACATAAGGCCCTTGGATGGCTCATTTGTTACGGGAAGTGATACTGCACTTACCGTCGCAGACTGGTTTAACGACAGCTATCAGTCTAAGAAAACATCCTATTTTAATGACAATTTTGGGTTTAGAAATTTTTTGGTGCGGTTAAGAAACCAATTAGATTATAGTTTTTTCAATAAAGCGAATGCTGATGATATTGTTATAGGAAAAAAGAATTACCTGTTTTGGCTACGACAAATAAAAGCATATTACGGACAGGATTTTATAGGTGCAGATAGTATAGAACAGAGAATGGAAATGCTAAAGTATGTGCAAGATACTTTGGCAAAACTTCATAAAACAATAGTAATGGTTCTTGCACCCGGCAAAGCTATCTTCTATCCTGAGTATATACCTGACAAGTATAGAACGGCAATAGGGCATACCAATTATGAATATTATAGAAACTATGCCGATAAATTGGGGATTAACTGTATTGATCTAACAGCGTATTTATTAGGGCAAAGAAAATCCTCGAAGGATAGCTTATTTCCGCAATATGGTGTTCATTTAAGTGTTGATGGCAATGTTTATGCAGGTTATGTTGTTATGACGATAATTGGTGCACTACGGCATATCAACTTGACTAAATTAATATGGAAGTATGGGGAAAATGTAGATGAGGAAGATAAGGACCTTGATGCTGAAAAAAGCATGAACTTATTATTTGACTTGAAAAAGAATAAAACCCTAAACGTGAGACCAATTGTAAAAGACGATAAGAAACCAGTAGTTTTTCCTACCGTTCTGATTATTGGAGATAGTTATGCAAGACTGATGTTTACAAAAAGTGGTTTGGCGCTCGCAGTGTCGAATATGAGTCACTTATGGCTATATGGCAAGAATTTTTATGCCTACGGTGATATCATTAGCTTAAAGAAATCATATAGTTTCGGGAAAAAATATGCAAAAAGAATGGTGCTGGGCCATGATGTAACAGTGATTATGGCCACTGACGTCAATTATCCTGACTTTGGCTTTGGAATTATTGAAGAACTCTATAAGCAATTTAAAAGCAAACAGAATGTAGATTGAATAACTAACTATTTGTCCTTGTCAAAAATAAAACTCAATGCCCCGCTGGGACATTGCTTTACTTGGGTTATTATGCTATCTGTAGAGCTATTATATTGTTCAACCCAGGGTGTTTTACGAGGATCAAATACTTCCGGTAATCCTCTAAAACATATTCCGGAATGCTGACATAAATGTGTCTGCCATACTATGGTTATCTCTCCGTTGCTGTAGTGCTTGGTTATTTTTTTATCCATGATTGCATAGTTTTAAAAGAGAAAATGACGAATCAGGGCGCTAATTTAAGAATAACTTACAGATGTAATTCGTATTTTTGTATATGTAGATATGAAAATAGTTTATGTATTATTTGTCTTTGTTTTATGTGCTTGCTCACCTCGAATCCATAGCTCCTTTAAAGATATTTCGCGGAAACCTTTGGATATAAATACGGATATTTTAGTTGTTGATGAGTATCATTCTCCACCGGATAGTTGTAGGCTGCTAGGCAAAATAGAAACAGGAGATAATCTTTTTACTACAGATTGCGGCTATGACAGTGTTATGGCTTATGTAAAAAGGAAAGCACTAAAAGCCGGTGGAAATATTTTAAAAATTACAGAACTGTCGGAACCGGGTGTAAGAAGTGCTTGCTATCAGATAAAAGCCAATATCCTTTTTTGCTCAAACTTTCTTCATGCAAAGGCTAAAGCTCATTCATCGCAGGATTCAGCAACATTCATTGATTTTTCCGGAGTTTCAAACCCCAATTATGCATTACTATATATATACAGAACTAATAATCCCGATGGATATGCCAGGGGAATTAATCTCCACTTGAATGATTCCATTATTTGCAAGCTAAAGAACAACTCCAAATGTGCAATTAAGCTGTATAAGCAAGGGCCTACAATACTTTGGGCTCAGGGAGAAACGCGCGACACAGTCTTATTGGATGTACACTTCGGAGATGAGTACTTTTTAAAATGCACGCTTAAAATGGGGCTGCTTTTTGGGCGTCCTGACATGGAATTAATACCCACAGAGCAGGCACGGTATGAATACGAACAGACAGGAAAACCTTAAAATTGTAAATGAATTAGCCTTTTGGGTTTTCTTATATTAATCCTTGTTCGTGCATCTTTTGTAACCGTGCTTCAAAATCTTTATCCAAATCCATCTGTCCGCTTGATTTAGCCAGGTACGCAAGCGTTTCTAAAATATTCAGTTTGTCTTTCATCTCGTCACTATAATACTTTTGATTTTCCGGATTAAGTGTTTTATAATATTCAGCCCAATTCTCAAATATATCAAACATTTCTTTTGCAATTTTATTTGCTTTGTCATTTGCATGGGCTTCATAATAGCCTTGCACAATAAAAAGTTCATAATAACTATATGGAGCAGCTTTTTCGGGGATTGAATCGCTTACCATATCAAGCACTTTTATGGCAGAATCCCTTTTGTTTTCGCGATTCAATGCTGTAGCAAGTAATCCTGCCTGAGCCTTCATGTCTTCAGCCATTCTGCGAATGTTTTCATCTATATAAAGGCCCGAACCCATATTTCCCCAACGGAATTTATGCATTATATTATTATACATTATATCGGTGGCTACTCTTCGTCCTTCAACACTGTTTGTAGATGTGTTTAAAACAGGTACTAAGTGAAAAACCAAGCCTTCCAGTTGGAAATATTTCTCAAGTCCAAGATAGTTGTCTCTGGGCAACGTGGTGGCAAAACAAATAGGCCGTTTCCAGTCATTATGTGCAATAGCATCCAGCATCATAATTCTATTTCGTTCGAATAGAGTACCGGGCACTTTGAAATCTACCTCCGAAACAATACTGTCTGACATGGAAGCAGGTACAACCCCGTTTTTAAGCACCTGTTCTTTATCCACTTTTAAGGAAAAACTAGTGGTGGGAAAGTAATTGTGTTGCTTTTGATCATTTAACTCAATCATATTAGCCGGATCATTGCTTTTTATAAAATCAATAACACTTTTCAGGTCGTAGTAATTCCCCGGTTTATATTTGGGATTAACATTCGGCGCTACATAAAGATAATCGCGGGTACCCTCCCTGTATTCTTCATGGGTAAGCGAAAATGGCATTCTATCTGATTCGTAAGCTTTTCGGTTCATCTGATCAGCATACCAAGCCATTCCCAATAGTTCTAAATTACATACCCGAACATCCGTGCGGATTCCTTCTACTTCCTGTGCATACCAAAGCGGGAATGTGTCACAATCACCATCTGTAAATAAAATGGCATTTTTCGGGCAAGATTCTAAATAGTCTATAGCAAGATCGCGGCAAGTATATCTATGGCTGCGGTCATGGTCATCCCACTCGGCATGAGCCATAACGACGGGTACTAGTAAAGATACAACCGTTGCAGCAATTGCTATTCCAGTTCCTGTCTGCTTGGTTTTTGCCCATTTTGAAAAAAGTTCAAATAAACCGAGAACGCCAAGCCCTATCCAAATAGCAAAAGCGAAAAAAGACGCAACATAAGAATAATCTCTTTCACGCGGCTGGTAAGGCGGTTGGTTGAGGTATAGAATAATAGCAAGGCCTGTAAAAATGAAGAGTGTTGCAACCACCAAAGCATTGCGTTTATCTTTAAAGAACTGGAAAAACATGCCAATCAACCCGAGTATTAAGGGTAAGCCGTACATGGCATTCCTGGCCTTATTATTGGTAAGTTCGGCAGGCATATTTTCTTGCGGTGCACGCAGATTATCTAATGCCGGAATACCCGTTATCCAATTTCCATTTAAATTATCATCCGGATCACGACCCTGAAGGTCATTTTGCCGTCCGCAGAAATCCCACATAAAATAGCGTAGGAACATAAAGCCGATTTGATAATGGAAGAAAAAATGGATATTGTCGCCGAAAGTGGGGCAGTCTGTAAGTGTGGGTTGGCCATCTTCACCTATAGTTTTTACTTTTTTCATATCCGTTCCTCCCCAATTTTTATATCCTCTTGGCCTTCCCTGCGAAGGATCAAACATACGGGGGAAATAAGTACACATAGCGGGGTCATACTTAGCAACTTCCGTTTTTGCAATTTCTATATATTTCCCTTTCTGTTCATCTTTAGCATATACAGGACTAACTTCCTGGGAACTGATGGCAGAAGCCGTATAATATTGTCCATATAGCTGGGGCCAAGAGCCATATTGCTTCCGGTCGAGATAATCATTGAGTGACATAGGGTCGCTCGGACTGTCTTCGTTCAAAGGTGTAAATGCATTAGCACGAACCACCAATAAGGCGAATGAGCAATACCCAATTATCATAAGAGCTCCACATAGGATAGCTGTATTCCAACCCGGCTTGTTTTTTGCTTTGGTGTATTTAAGTCCCCATATAATAAGTACAGCAAGCAACAAGCCATAAATCAAAATACCGGAATTAAAAGGCAATCCAATAGTGTTTACAGAAAATAATTCGAACCAACTGGCTAATCCAATTACACCGGGTATAATGATTGATTTTACGCCTCCTAAAATAAAAGTGCCTGCAAAGAAGCCGGCAATGCCAACTTGCTTGCGTTTGTTTTTTGTAACGATGGAAAGCAGCCCTGTAAGCCATTTTGAGTGTAGCCCCTCGGGGTAGTTCTTTAAGAAATAAAGTAAGACAGCTGCAGGAATAAACAAAAGGCAAAGGAAATGGACACCCACTGCAAGGCCGACAAGCAGTGAAAGTAAAATTAGCCAACGTTCGCTATGGTCTGTTGCACGGGCATATTTGGTGGAGCACCAAAACATGAGAGCTGTAAAACAAGCAGACATGGCCCACACCGAGGCTTCCGTAGCGGAAAACCATAAGGAATCAGCAAAAGTAAATGAAGTAGCTGCTATAAACCCCGCACCTAGTACAGCATACATTCTTCCTTCAGTCAGTTCTCCCTGACGGGAATATAGCCTTTTAGCAAAAAAAGTTGTTATCCAAAAAAGAAATAATATGCAGAGTGCGCTATAGGTAGCGCACGCCCTGTTAATAATGGGGGCAACATTATGCACATTGCCAAAACTAAGCAGGGAAACACAGTGTTGTAATAATTGTAAAAATGGCTCACCGGGTGGATGGCCTATCTCAAGCTTGTAATAGATAGACAAGTTCTCGCCGCAATCCCAAAAGCTTACTGTAGGTTCAACCGTTTTCCAATAAACAGTTGCCGCTATTAGAAATACGCACCATCCTATAATGTTGTTGAGTTTGGTGAATTTTCTTTCTAAGAATAAGTCGTTGGTCATTTTAATGAGTATTTGCCGTGAAAGTAAGTATTTATTCACTTGGCAAATAAAACACCCCGATTTTTAACTTCTTTTAACTTCCAGACAAGCAGGCACACTGCTAGCGCTTGTTGGTAATATAGACAAGTTATAGTTTATCTAATATATATAAATATCATATAAAATATTTGAATTTTATTCCTGTTTTTTCATGCCGCAAGTTGCCACTTTTCTTTAGTTGAGAGGCATATTGAGTAACCATCCCTTTTATGGCTTTTTTGTTTAACTCGGGTTCTAATTTGGCGATTACATCTGTAATAGTATCGACAAACCCGCCCCCCGTTTCTTTTGCTGCCCACATAACCTTTTCCGACCACGTCAAATTCTTTGAGTAGTGAGCCGGTATAACTATTTTAGCTTTAGGTTCGTGGCCATATTTAATACCTTCGAAAGCCTCTATAGCCCTTTTGATGGAATTTAGTTGCTTTTCGATCACTGCAATCTCATGTTTTTTGGCTGAAATGGAATCTTTCATTTTCGCCTCTTTAGCCTTTAAACTCTTGACAAAATCGTCGTCCATTTGAGCAGTCATAGCATATATATTTATATATTTTAGTTCGCAATATATGGTTTATTATAGTATTATGACATATGATTTTAAATAAAAATTATAAAATATTGATAATCAATAATATATTATTTGTTTATATGGATTAACATAAATTTAGTAGACACCGTAATTTTTGATGCCTTATTGCTGAATAAAGCACCAAATATCGGGCAAATAAAGGTGAAGGCTATCTAGCACTCCTTTTCATATAGAAATTTCTATATAAAATAGCATTAGAGCTGTCTCCTAAAGCTTGATAATATTGAGAAATAACTTTGTAAGGTCGGGCAAATGCCGAATCTATGAAAATGGATTTTTTCCATAATGACACCCCCTCAGAATCGTTATGTTCATATTGAAAAACAACCAGCCCGAGGTTAAATACCGCTACACTGTTATTGGGATTACGGTGAATATCCAACTGAAGTATATTTTCAGCTTCTTTGTAGTTGTTCATGCGAAGATAGTCTCCAGCCATATTGAGATAACTTACGTCATACGTTGAATCTCTTTTCATAGCTTCTTTATAAGCACCAATAGCGTTATCATACTGAGCTTCTTCATCGTAGTGAGCTGCCAGATAAACGCAGGGCAGCAGTGCATGGGGAGAGGTCACCATAGCACTCCGATCAAAGGTATATCTGTTTTGGAAAATAGGTAGCCGATTATATGAAAGATAGAAAAATAAAAGAAAAATGGAAATAAGTATTGTAAAGCCTATTCTGCTCTGATTTGAGCTATTTCTGAAATCAGCTGTTTTTATAATATCAAACTCTGAAACCGCGAAAATCATACCAATAAGTGGGAGGTAGGCTCTGTGTTCCAATCCGCTAAAACCTGAAAACAATGATGGAGAAAGGAAAAACAAGAACCAGAATACTCCAAATATAGCAAATTTTGTGTTTTTATTTTTACTCAATACTAATCCGCCAAGCAATAATATCACAGCGAGTACCCCAATAATGTAATTAGTATCGGCTGTAGTTGTCATTACAGATAAATTGAATGGCAGAAGGGATTTTGATATATATTGAATATAGAAAGGGGAGTTTGAAAGCATGGTCTTAGCAGCATCCGTAAGGGTTGACCTGTCTTCATTGGTAGTAAGAGCCATGCGTCTCATCAAAAACCATAAAATAATACAGAATACATAACAAATGCCGAGGATACTATTTGTCTTTAGTGTAGGGTGTTCCTTGGTTACAAAACGCAGATATATGAATACCAAAGGAGCAAGCATCAATGCATTTTCCTTTGTGAAGAGTGCCAAAAGAAAAAAGAAAACATGAAAAAACAAGAGCCAATTTTTCCCATTCTTGAGGTATCTGAGTAGAAAGATAAAAGAAGACAATATGAATATAGCCAATAAGGAATCATTCCGTCCCGGAATCCATGCCACTGCTTGGTTTATTAAGGGATGTCCGGCAAAAATGAGTGATAATAAAAGGGAAGGTAGGGGGGGGATTTTCAATTCTAACAGAAGAAGAAGCAATAATACACAAGCTACTATATGATAAAAGATATTAGCCTCTATAAAAGGCGAGGGAACAGGATATTTTGATTTTTTGGGTGAAATATGTGCATCTGCCATAAATGACAATATCATCACAGGACGATAGTAGGAGGTGAGCGTATCTTTTTCTCCTTGTACCTGAAAAGCTCCTTGTTTAAAGGCTTGTCCGGCATTTGAAAAGTCTTTCAAAAAATTATAATTTCTTACGATGATGGTCATATCATCCAGGTCAAGAAAATCGTTTTTTACCGATTTATGATAGAGTGTTAAAGTGCTTATGCAGATAATAGCAACCGACAGCAGAAGAAACGATTTGCCCGATAATGATGTTGTTTGCTTTTTAATACCCTTGACTTTCATTGATCGGTAAAGGCATCAAAGATAGAATATTCCTTTAAGTCGTTTTACGATAATTGAGTATGGCCCAAGTGTTGAGGACCACTCCCATGAGTAATACGATTAAAATATGCGGTAAAATATCGTGGAAGTGGCTGCCCTTAATTACGATCATCCTCATTACTTCAATAAAATAAGAGATGGGAATAAGTTCTGTAATAACCTTCGCCCAGCCAGGCATACTATCGATGGGAGTATACAGCCCACCCATCATATTAAATATCTGCATAAAAAAGAAAGTAAGCGAGTTTGCCTGCATTGGAGTTTCAGAATAGGTAGAGATTAACAATCCGAAGCCCATAATTGCAATTAGATAAACGGAAACAAAAAGATATAATAATCCAACACTGCCCAATGGAATAATACCATATACCGCCCATGCAATGCCTAGTCCAAGGGTAAAGACAACTACTCCCAATACCCAAAATGGAATTAGCTTTCCAAGAATAAAATGATATTTTTTAACCGGTGTAACATTTATCTGTTCAATGGTACCCATTTCTTTTTCTCTTACAATATTTTGCGAGGTCATATTACCCCCAATTAGCGTTACTAACAATACCAATATGCCCGGAACCATAAATAAATAATAAGATAGGTTAGGGTTGTACCAATTAGAAGAAGCAACGTCAATGGTGGGCATTTGATTCATAATGGATGGTTGCACCCAATCAAGACGTATCTGACTATTGAAGTCTTGTATAATATTAGTTAAATATCCGCTTCCAACAGCAGCTTTGACACCATTAATGGCATCAACATCAAGTGAGATAGTCTGATTATTTTCGCTGTTAAGCTTACCTTCAAATCCATGTGGTATTTCAATTACAATATCGGCTTTGTCTTTTTCAATAAGGTCATACGCTTCTTTATACGATGGCGCAAAAGCCGCCAATTTAAAATAACCGGACGACAATACTTTATTCACAAACTTTGCTGAATAAGAGGAACGGTCCAGGTCAACAACAGCAATATTTATATTCCGGATAGTATAGTTGGCAGCCTGGGGCAATATGATCAATTGAATTATAGGTGTCATGAACATCATTCGCAAAATGTTTTTATTCCGGAATATCTGCCGGAATTCTTTTTGCAATAAAAACTTCAGTGTTCTCATTCCAGGCGGGTTTTAAAGTTCCGTAAACTAAGTGTAAGAAAAAATATCGTCATTCCTAAAAGTATCAGAGTCTCTTTCCATATGTAAGAAAAGCCCAGACCCTTTAGCATCACATCTTTTATAATAATATAAAACCATTTGGCTGGAACAACATTTGAAAGCAACTGTAAAATCCATGGCATGTTTTCAATAGGAAAAATGTATCCGCTAAGCATCATGGTTGGGAGCATCATTCCTACAAGGGAAAGTGTCATAGCTCCATATTGGGATTTGGCTCCAGTAGAAACCAATAGCCCCAATGCAAGACTTGTAATAATATACATAATACTAACCCCGTAAAGGAGAAAAATATTTCCTTTAATAGGCAGATCCAAAGCAAAGACGCTAAGAAGGAGGATTACAGTTAAGTTGACAAGAGAAAGTACCAGGTAGGGAACAGCTTTTGCCAGTATAACATAAAGCGGTTTAAATGGAGATACGAGCAGCACTTCCATGGTTCCCAATTCCTTTTCCCTTACGATAGAGATAGATGTCATCATTACACAAATAAGGAGCATCACCATTGCTATAACACCCGGCACAAAGTTGGGAGCGCCTTTCAAGTCTGGATTATACAGCATCCGTACGTCCAGGTTTATCTGTTCCGGAACATTAATAGTCGCATTCATTTGTGAATTGTAATCCGCTATAATCCCACTTACATAATTGGTGAGTGTGGTGCCTGTGTTAGGGTCTGAGGCATCGGCAATAACCTGTATCTGGGCTTTATTGGTATGTAACAGATCGGTATAGAAATTTTCAGGAAAAACAATGGCTAATTTGATATCTCCCGATTTGAAAGCTGCATCAATTTGCGATGCATTTAACAATTCCCGTTTTATTTTAAAATAATCGGTAGATGCAATTTTGGTGATGATTTGCTGGGAGGCCATATCTTTAGCATTATCTACAATAACTATACTTGAGTTTTTTATTTCATTGGTAAGCGCAAAACCAAACAGTACTATTTGCACAACAGGCACGCCAAACAACATAAGCAAGGTTTTTCTGTCACGGAAAACGTGCGAAAATTCTTTGGCTACAAATGCAAAAAATTGTTTCATGTTCTTTTAATTATCTGATCTCTTTGCGGTTCTTGCTAATTGATAGAATACCTCTGTAATATTATCTACATCAAATTTTTGTTTTAATAGAAATGGAGTATCTAAAGCCTTAATACTACCATCTACCATTATGCAAACGCGGTCACAATACTCGGCTTCATCTAAATAGTGAGTGGTAACAAAAATAGTTATGCCATTTTCAGATGCATCATATATCATATCCCAGAATTGCTTGCGTGTTGAAGGATCTACACCTCCGGTTGGTTCGTCAAGAAAGACAATTTTAGGTTGATGAACTATAGCAACAGAAAATGCAAGTTTTTGCCTCCAACCAAGTGGTAGGAGGCTCACCAATACCTTTGCTTGATTTTGCAGACCTAGTTTTTCAATCAGCTCTTCGCTTTTATCTTTTATCTGTTGGTCAGTTAATCCATATATACCGGCATAGAATTTTATGTTTTCAAGTACGGTCAGGTCTTCGTATAAAGAAAACTTCTGACTCATATATCCAATATTCCTCTTTATTTCTTCCGGATTACGATAAACATCAACACCGGCCACTATAGCCTCACCGGAAGTCGGTTTGGAAAGTCCGCAGAGCATACGCATAGCGGTAGTTTTACCTGCTCCATTAGCCCCCAAAAAGCCGAATATTTCCCCTTTGTGGACATCAAAAGTTATTTTGTCTACAGCGACAAAATCGCCAAATCGCTTAGTCAGGTCTTTTGTTTTAATTACTGTTTCCATTTATATTTCCTAATAATCTGATAAAACAATCCTCTACGGTTGGGGTGGTTTCTTTTAAAATTAAATCTATTTCCCCCTTACTTTGTAAATGTTTTAACAATTTTTCTTCATTTTCTTTACCTGCGTTTTTTAGTGAAAGATGTATAAACTCGCCGGCGGCATAGCAATGCAGTATATCCTCATTTGTCCGGAGATCTTTCAATAAGTGGTGCATGTTGGGTGATTTAATAGCATACAATTTTTCCGGATATGCTTTAATGATGTTAGCGGGAGTATCTAATGACAGTATTTTGCCTCCCAACATTAATGCAATTCGGTCGCAGAGTGTTGCTTCATCCATATATGAAGTTGAAACCATAATGGTAATTCCCTGAGCTTTCAATCGCTTTAACATTTCCCAAAATTCTCTTCTGGACACGACATCTACGCCTGTAGTAGGTTCATCTAAAAAGAGTACTTCCGGCTTGTGGATAAGTGCACAGCAAAGTGCCAGTTTCTGTTTCATTCCGCCGGATAATTTGCCTGCTCGCCGGGTTTTAAAAGGCTCAAGCATTCCATAGATATCCTTTATCTGGTCATAGTTTTCCTTTATCGTAGTTCCAAAAACAGTGGCGAAAAAGTTTAAGTTTTCTTCCACCGTCAAATCCTGGTATAAAGAAAACCTGCCCGGCATATAACCTACTATACCACGTATTTTATGGAAATCTTTCACAACATCATTACCTACTACAGTTGCAGTTCCTTTGTCAGGTAGAAGTAGTGTTGTAAGTATCCGGAAGATGCTTGTTTTTCCGGCGCCATCAGGACCTATTAATCCAAACAATTCTCCTTTCCCGATAGAAAAGGAAATATCATCTACAGCCAAGGTTGTTCCCTTGTTGTAAGTTTTGATTATATGGTCTAATGTGATCGCACTCATTTTAGTAATACCTAAACCAGATAAAAAAGAATAGAAATGATTAATCCGAAAGCTATGCCGATGAGAATCATTTTCTGTGCTTTGGAACGGTCTTTTTTAAAGTTTTCTTGTTGCTCAACTGTAAATGTTTTACCAATCGCTCCGAAATTAAAAACTCCCTTTAATCCAAATGACACACAAAAATGATTGTACCATTGTTGGAAACCAATCCCTGCTGAGGTGGCTGGGAAAAACAAGACAAGCCGTAAAATTTTGTCAGCATTAATTAGCGGGAATATTAGAAGTATTCCTACAGATATGATGCTAGATATTATGGCAACATTTTTCCTTGCTTTAGTTTCAGCAGGCCCAATGTTGCAGGTTCCGGGTATATAATCTCCTTTTGTATTCATCGTGTTTATTTTGTTTCAGGGTTAAATTTCAGATCTCCATACATCCCTATTTTAAGAAAGCCATCGTTTACAACTCTTACTTTAATTGCATAAACAAGGTCTGCGCGTTCATCTTTGGTTGGTATGGTTTTAGGAGTGAACTCCGATTTATCCGAAATCCAATAAATAATTCCGAAATAAGTTCTGTATTTATCAGAGCCCTCATCAGAGCGGACGCTTACTTTTTGACCCAACTTAATTTGAGTCAGTTGTGAGCCGGTAATATAGGCCCGTAGGATCAGTGTATCAGTCTCTGCAATTTTATAGAGCGCTTTGCCGGGGGTAACTACCTCATGGTTTTCGGCATATTTAGTAAGTACCGTTCCGTGAATGGGGTTAATTATTTTGCATTTTTTAAGCTGGTCATCTATTTGTGATATATGGCGAAGTAAGGGAGTTACATTCTTTTCAAGTGTGTTGGAAGTGATGCCCAGGGCATTTTTTTGCGCTTCAATTTGTTTTTTGTAAACATCAACTTGAGTATTGACATCATCCAGTTGTTGCTGGGTTGCTGCATTTGCCTTTACCAAGTTTTGAATTCTTTCCTGGTTTTTTTCCGCATCGGCAAGCTGAGAGTATAATGATGCCACCTGCACAGGTATATCGGGTTGCTGGCTAAGTGTGCTTGCTATTTGGGCCTGCAATTCTTCCTTTCCGAAAAAAAGCTGCGCACTGTCTACATAGCCGATCCAATCGCCGGCTTTATGGGTTTGGCCCTCTTCAATATCAAATTGCATAAGAGTTCCGCTTGCTTCAGTAGAGACAATAGTTTCTACCGATTCAAATGCACCTGCGGCATCCCAATCGTTTTCGCTGTTGTGGCAGGAAGCAAGAATTGCTGAAAAAATTAGCAGCCCTATTGTTTTTTTGTTCATCATATTGATAGTGTTAAATATTAATTTCCAGTTGTATTTTGATAGGTATATTGTGCCTGTAATAGTTGTATCTTATGAAGTATCAGGTTTTGTTTTGCTTCGTCTTCGGCATCTAATTCTCCTACATATTCATGAACGGTTATGGTACCTTGTTCCATTTGTGCTTTTGAAGACTCTTTAATAGAGGTGCGTTTAGCCACTATTTCATCATCTTTTTGCATCATCTCCTGCAAGCTTACTATTTGCGCACTTTGCTGCTTCATCGTAATCTTGGTATTGAATAAAAAAGTTTGTTTATTTAAATCTGTCGTTTCCCTATCAATATTAATTAGCTGGTGCTGGTTTTTGAGTGTGTAATAGCCACCAAAGTTCCAGCTGAGTTTAATCCCACCAATGTAATACCACTCGAAATTAACGTCAAAAGCATCAAGGGCAGGGTCAGCATAACCACCCTGTACAAAGAATATTACTTTGGGACGGTTCTGGGCATTCAAAATTTTGTCTTGCGCATCATAGCTCTTTTTTTGGAAATCATAAAGCAATAATTCAGGTCGGCTAATGCTATCGGAAACCGTTATTGTATTGGGGCTTTCCAATACCGTTGTTTCATCTAAAGACATATTAATTAATATTCCAAGCATATCAATATATGCTTTACGGTTTGCTTTCAGACTAATTTCATTTTGATCTTGTTCAAGCAGTTCTGCCTGCAATTCATCAAGACTACTTTTTAAGGCCGTTCCCTTATTTACTGCTTCCTGCATTTTGTCAATGCTGTTTTGAATGTCCTTTTTAACAAGTGTGTTTTGTATCAATTGCTGGTCTATCAGCAATGTCCCAAAGAATACCTGGTTTATACGGTCTTTTAAAGTATATAATTCGACTTCCAAATTCTTTTGGCTTATATCCGCATCTGTTTGTGCAGAATTTTTTTGCTGTTTAATAATTCCTCCGTCGTAAATGGTTTGGTCAACCTCGCCATGTATATTGTACTGGTCTTTATGCGGGGTAGGGATAGTTACATCAATAACATGGGGAATATCTATTCCGGTAATGCCCAAAGACGTTACCGCAGACTGGTATGTTGCCTGTCCGTTTATGCTGAATTGCGGTAAGTAGCCTTTACTTGCATTTTCAACATTATAGGTTCTGCTTTTTTCAATTAGTCCCGCTTGCTTAATAAGCGGGTAATTTTGCTTTGCCAGTGAGTAGCACTGCTCTAGGGTTAAGTTTTTAGAGGGCGCTTGTCCAAAGGCTGAAAGGCCGATGAAAAACAAACTGAAAAACAAGACCGTTTTCATAGTCAAGTAATATTTTGTATACATAATTCGAATCATTTACTTTTATTCTTAGGGGACTTTTAATGCTTTGTATCTGGAAGTGTGAGCACTGAAATAGCCTAAGGCATTATTTGAAATATTGGAAATAGGGTTCGCCGGTGTCAAATTTGTTTGTCCTCCCGAAGCTTCCCGGAAAGTACTAAAATACTGGTAAGTGCCTTGGTCAATGCACTGCATTTCCACTTTCACACTATCGCCAATCACCAATGCTGTATCCGATCGTAATGTATAACTTATATACCTGCCATTTGAGTATTGATCATCTATGGTAAATATTCTTGTTTGTATGGTATCATTTCTTGTTTCTACAAACCGATAATAGTTAGTTATTGCAGAAGGGTCCTGGAATTGCGCTTGTGGATAGAGATTAGTATCTCTAAATCCGATTTGTTGCACTATAATAAGAGTATCAAATGTTACAGCCTGCGGCATGGTACTGCTAGATGTATATGTTTGTCCGTTGGCAACTACAGTCAGATAATACGTTCTGCCGGCTACACCCAATATCTTCTTGGTATGATATATACCGGGAGTAGTTTCTGCCAATGTATCGGTAGTTCCTGCATTATCGGCAATGGTTATAAATGCTCCGCTTACAGATGGAAAAGTATTCGGGTCGCTGAAATTGACCGTTTGGGAGAGTGTGACAGTATATGGCCCCGGTTGGTCGTTAATATTACCCACTATTACAATTGCGGGAGATACCGAGTTCAAATCAATATTAATTACTTTTTGGCAGCCAACACCTGATAGCAAGCAGCCAACACCTAACAACCAAAGGTATTTTTTGATATTCTTAAAATTTAAAGTCATAAGATACAGAAGGAATTATTCCGAAAAGAGCAGTCAGCACAGCTTGTGTCTCTTGAGGATTATTAGGGTTTTGCTGAAATGTTATAGTATATGCATTCCAACGGTCGTATACATTAAATATGGAAAAGCACCAATCTGCCTGGTAATGCTTGTGTTTTTTGCATTTATACGTAGCCCCGACATCCATTCTGTCGTAGTCAGGCATTCTGTATCCATTGCGAGAGGTATAGTAATAAAGAACATTTCCATCTACAGTATACTTGCCGCTTGGAAATGTAACAGGGTAACCTGTATTATATATAAATGTAGCCGAGAAAGACCATTTTTCATTGAGTTCATAAATGGCTACCACATCTACGGCATTGGTAATATCTTGTGTGGCAGGATACCAGGCATCGTTATTTATTCCCGGTATTTGCAATTCCGTCTTTGAAAGAGTATATCCAATCCATCCGGTTAGTTTACCATATTTTCTTTTCAAGAAAAACTCTGCCCCATAAGATCTGCCATGCCCATATAGCAGTTCGCTTTCTACATTTTCATTCAGTACTAACTGAGCGCCATTTTTATAATCAATCTGATTCTGCATTAACTTATAATAAGTTTCAACGGAAAATTCATATTTATTATTTAAAAAATTCCTATAGTAACCTACAGAAAACTGGTCAGATATCTCAGGTTGAATATTATTACTGCTAGGTGTCCACAGGCTAGTGGGGTTGGAAGAAGTAGAGTTAGAAAGCAAATGCATATTCTGAACATTTCGGTCGTAAGATACCTTAACAGAAGAGAATTCATTTAGAAGGTATGTTGCATTGAAGCGGGGTTCGGGGTTGATATATGTTTTAACAAATTGCCCGCTTGAATACTTAGAAGAATCAATAATATTACCTGCAGAATTGTAGGTATAAAAAGTACCGGGCCCAAGCATGCTAAAAGACGTGACCCTTAAACCCGCTACAAATTTCACTCTATCGCTCACTTTGTATTCATCAGATGCAAATAAAGAGTTTTCCCAGGCATAGCGGGTTTGTATATTTGTGCTATTTACATTAGAATCAAGAGAAACAATATTACCCGGAATAATGGTATGGTATATGCTGCTAAACCCGAATATCACTTTATTTTTTGAGTTTGGATAAAATTGAAATTCTTGCTTTAGGTTCCAATCCCTTATAGTAGACTGTATGCCCAAATTGATGCCTGCTGTAGTAATATCGATGTTATAGTCGTAATTACTGAATATTAGTGACGTATTAGAAAATAGCTTAGGCCCATATATATGGTTCCACCGGAATGTGCCTGTAGCATTACCCCAGTTTATACCAAAAACATTATCTGCCCCTAACACATCTTTGCCGAAATATCCGGAGAGATAAATCCTGTCATTTTCACCGAGGGTGTAATTGGCTTTGACATTAAAATCATAAAAATAGAGGCTACTGTTGCGGAGCGCGCTATTGGAGGAAAGCTTAAGAAACAAATCGGCATAGGTTCTTCTCCCTGTAATTAAGAAGGAGCCCTTCCCTTTTTTTATGGGCCCCTCAAAGTTTAAACGTGATGAAATTAATCCGATTCCTCCACTTATATGATATGTTTGATCATTCCCGTCATTCATCCGTATATCTTCAACGGATGCAAGCCTTCCGCCATATTCTACAGGCATTCCGCTTTTATATAATGTTACATCTTTCAATGCATCTGAATTAAATACCGAAAAGAACCCAAGCAAATGATATGCATTATATACGGTAGCCTCATCCAATAATATCAGGTTTTGATCGGCTGCACCACCACGCACATAAAAACCGCTGTTCCCATCTCCTGCCGATACAACTCCGGGTACTAACTCAACGGTTTTCAATACATCCTTTTCTCCAAAAAAGACGGGTATCTTGGCAATATCTTTCACATTGAGCGTCACCATACCTGTTTGAGCGCTTGTTATATTGGCATCTGCTTTAGCTTCTCCTTTAACACTAACTTCCTGCAATGTGGAACCGGCCTCCGCTAAGTTAATATTATGTTTTATATTTTGATGCAGCGAAATTTTAAGCGAATCGGTTTTATATCCAAGATAATCGTATATAAATGTATACGTGCCTTCCGGTATGGTAAGAGAGTAAAATCCATATTTATTAGTTGCCTCACCTGTTCCGGGTAATTCCTTTACTTCAACAATAACACCTATAAGCTGCTCACCCGAGGCTGAATCCTTTATAGTTCCGCTTATAGTAAATTTTTGCTGGGATTGTGCGAATCCTGTGACACTTGAAAATAAAGCAAGAGCTATGAAGCTTTTTTTAAATTTTCCCATTATTTTTTTACTTCAAGCATTAATTTAATCCATTCCGGCACCATTTTCTTTCGCTCCTGCATAAGTGTATGGAATTCTTCTTCACTTATATTTCGTATCTTTTTCATCATGGGACGGGCAGCAAAAGGAAATATCGTTAATCCCAGTATATTAATCATAAGGTGGATGGGATTAATCTTTTTAATTTTTCCTTTTTTAATTTCTTCCATAAATTGTATCATGAAATACGAATCCATTAGGTTAAATTTAATGGAAAGGTTTTCGGGGTTATTTCTTGCTTCATTCATGACGAATAAAGGCACATCCGGATTGTCCGTCAAACGGGAAATATAGAAATCAACTAAAGATTCTATTTTTTTATAAAAATCCGATGTTTGATCATTTACGATAAGTAACACGCCTTGAAAAAAATGTCCGATATTCTCCAACATAATTATTTCGAAAAGCTTTTCTTTACTTCGAAAATAATAATTTAATAAGGCAAGATTAATCCCTGCTTCATTGGCAATATCTCTTGTCTTAGTTGCGGAAAACCCTTTTTGTGTAAATAGTTTTCTGGCTGCAGCCTTAATTTTCTCTTCGGCAGATCCGTCTGTTTTTATGCTAATTTTTTGTGGCATTTAATTTCTAGTAACACTGCAAATATAAAGACAAAAATGCCAGTTAATCGTATTATTTAATCAAATGATTAAAATAAACGATTAACTTATTGAGCCAGAAGGAAATAATTTCAAAAAGAGGAATCCGAGATTACTTTCAAGTTTTAATAGAATTTTACTGTTTTATCACGCTAAAAGCCTTAAAAACGTATATTTGCTTTGTGGAATACGAAATTAAACCGCACCAGAAACTTAATCTGGGCTTAAAAGAGATTTGGCTATATAGAGAAATGCTCTTTTTCTTTACTTGGCGCGATATAAAGGTAAAATATAAACAAACTGTTTTAGGCTTCGCTTGGGCTATAATACAACCTTTGTTATTGATGGCCATATTCTCATTGGCGGGCGCTGCATTAAATATTCCATCCGAGTCATTACCACATCCATTATTTACTTATTCTGCACTAACGCTTTGGATGATATTTTCTACGGGCCTTACAAGTGCAGGTAATAGCATGTTATCGAATGCGAATATTATCCGGAAAATTTATTTCCCCCGCCTGATCATTCCTATTTCATCCGTAATAACTTCCCTTTTTGATTTTCTAATGGCCTTTATTATATTAATCGGAATGCTTCTTTATTATCATGATAGGATTACGTTCGAGTTGGGCAAGTTTTTATTATTATTTCCGATTAGCATTATTATCGCTGCAATTTCCACGTTTGGGATAGGAGCTTTACTTGCTGCACTAACTATTAAATACCGTGACTTCCGCTATGTTACACCCTATTTAGTTCAGATTCTAATGTTTGTTACACCCGTAATTTACCCCATATCTATTTTTCATTTTACAGGAGCTAAATATTTGCTTGCTATTAATCCTATGTACAGCGCTGTGGAACTTTTCAGATCGGGATTTAACGGACAGGTACTTGAACT
>Ga0206873_1156_pt2 | contig 21137 bp, 16 predicted proteins | sample Alteio_BWOrgCont_11_FD_152631 | JGI IMG/M metagenome (GOLD analysis project Ga0206873, IMG submission 152631) | Enriched cells from forest soil in Barre Woods Harvard Forest LTER site, Petersham, Massachusetts, United States -... | ecosystem: Environmental > Terrestrial > Soil > Temperate forest >...
AGCTAAATCAAAGAGTAAAATTTCAGATTCCGTTATACCTTTGAGGTGTAAAATGTTCTCTTTTTCAATGGCAGCTCCATCACCGGCTTTGAGAGTTTGGCCATTGAGATTAATTTCGCCCTTGGCTACTTGAATCCAGGCTCCGCGTCCATCGGATATTTCATAAGTGAGTTCGCGTTTGGGAGTCAAGATAGACGAGTACAAGCGAGTATCTTGGTGGACGGTCACAGAACCTTCTTGACCATTTGGTGAGGCGACCAGAAGCAATTTGTCGATTTTCTCTATTCGCTCAAAAAATTTCTGCTCATATCCCGGATCAGCCCCGTGATTGGCAGGCAATATCCAAATTTGGAGAAGATGGACCGGTTTGTCTTTAGAGGCATTAAATTCGCTGTGCTTTACGCCTCGTCCCGCCGACATTCTCTGAACGTCTCCAGGCTTGATGATAGACCCATTTTTCATGCTGTCTTTGTGCTCAAGAGCCCCGTCTAAAATGTAGGTGATAATTTCCATATCGCGATGCCCATGGGTCGGAAACCCTTCACCAGGCTGAACGCGGTCATCGTTTATGACTCTGAGTGATCGAAAACCCATGTTCTCAGGATCCTGATAATCCCCAAAAGAAAATGTGTGATAAGTGTTGAGCCAACCGAAATCAAAATGCCCTCGTTCAGCGGCTTTTCTAACTTTAATCATAAGGGTTCCTTTCGTAGAGTCGTCACTTTAGTATAGAGCTGAAGGGCATTAAATCAATGACTTCGAGAGTCTTAGAAAAGAAATTCGTAAAAAAAATGTACGGTCATCGGCGGAAACACGTATTCCCCATGGATATGCCCCCTCGAATATGGATCCTAACAGGTTCGTCAGTCACGTCGTTACAAGCAGCTTTTGCCACTCCGACGTGCCCCAGAAGGCCAAAGATAACTAAGGCCTCAGCAAAAATAATTGCACCTTTCACGTTAAAATCTCGCAAATTTATTCTCTATCCTGCATCTCACCAAATGAAACATGCAAATTCGCCTGTTATGAATGTGCCAATTGAGAAATAATTCCATTTTTGGATTAAGTCAAATGCCCTGAGTAGTTATGAGATAACTTAAAATCGCCATGGCAGCAGCACCCAAGTGGAGTTCGCGGGCGTTGACTGCGCTCAAGCCGTCTCCCACGGCATGGTGGTAATCAAAGTATCTCTGTGAATCCACATTCAGACTAAATAGCGGTATGCCAAATTCACCTAAAGGTTCCACGTCAGTTTCTGCCTCACCTCTTCTAACCGAGTCAGCATAGATCGGCGCAAAATATTGACTCCAACTGTGCAGCAGATCATTTACAGCATCACTGCCATTTAAAATAAATCCCCTTGGTGTAAAGCCACCATGATCAGACTCGATAGCTGCAATATGTTTTTCATGATTGACCTTGGCCTGTTTGGCGTACTCAAGGGCTCCAAAAGCCCCGAATTCTTCTGACATGAACAGCACCACTCTCAAAGTTCGTCGCAAATGTAAATTCAATGTCTTAATGGCTCTCAACACTTCAATGCTTTGAACAACGCCGGCTCCATCATCGTGGGCTCCTTGGCCGAGATCCCAACTATCCAGATGCCCGCCAACTAACACGATCTGCTCTGGAAGTTCAGATCCTATAATTTCACCGATGACATTAGAAGAATTCGTAACTCCCAATTGTTGGGCGCTTAATTTAAGGCGGATACGAACCGAACTATTCTCTTTGATTAGCTCTGAAAGCATTTGGGCATCGTTTGTACTAAGGGCGGCCGCTGGTATCGATGGAAGATCTTTCTTATAAGACACCAATCCAGTATGAGGGTGGTCGTCTAATGCAAACGTGAGCGAGCGAACAAGAACTGCAATGGCGCCATATTTAGCGGCCTGCGATGCCCCATCCTCTCTCTGGTCACACGCTCCTTCGTAAGCATCGAAGGCATAGACTTGAGCAGGGTCCATGGCACGATTGAAAAAGACAATCTTGCCTTTCACTTTATTCGCTAACTTATTTACCTCTTCAAGGGACTGAACCTCAATAACCTCGGCTTCGAGACCCGAATGAGGGGTTCCAACACTATTGCCAAGAGCCGTAATGTGAAGGGTCTTGCTGAATTTTTTGGTGATGGCGGTCGCTTGTTCGGTGGGTCCACGTTTCCACTTGGGGACGCTCACTGCCTGTAGCCTTACTCTATCAAAACCATAAGACTCCATTTTTTTTCTGCCCCAGTCGACTGCTTTGGCTGCGTTTTCGGAGCCACTCAGGCGAGGTCCTATTCCAACAAGTTCTTTGAGATTAAAGTAGGCCTGCCCGTGAACAAGAATCTCGCGGGTCAGATTTTTGACGACCTGCATTTGGCTGTCATTTACTGCCAGGGTTTCAAATGATGTTGGTATGGTGAAGAAAAGAAATATAATTGCTGAAAGTGGAAAATCGATCTTCATATTTGCCGAGTGCAACATTCTCATCGGCCAAGGTCAATATAGAAATGCCAGTTCTTATGGTATTTTTTATTTTCTGTGGCGCGGGAGTCATCGAACTGCCAAAGTACTAACTGAAAAAATGGTGACTGCGAAAAAAAATAGAAGTTTCCTAACTAAGGCCTCGCATCGTTAATACTAATGTCTTCGACAAGTCTAAGTGTTGAATATCGAAATAAATCAAAGAAGTAATTCCTGACTTTATACAAAAGAACCTCAGAAGCTGACTTCGTCAATTCAAGCGCTTCAACATCACTTGGTGACCCGAATTGATCTTCAGTAGAAACCTTGATCGCATTTGTGTAACCGATGAATCCACCAACGTCAGATGCCAAAGTTGCTTCACGAACGACCTCGCCTGAAACAACTAAATTTTGAAGGGCTTCAATCCGCGTCTTTAGTAACCTCGACCCTGAGCCCAACTCCTGAATCTTGTCGGCTACTTTCATAAGTTTTTTATTGCCAGATCGCGCTTTTTCAATGGCCTGTTGAGCTGCCTTAAATTTTTCTAGGAAGCTTTCGGTTTCATTGATCGCAGCGGCAATGTCTGCGGCTTTGTCGTAGGGTTCGACATTGTAGCGACGGACCATTTCGAGGGCCTCCAAGGGCTTATGGGGCCGATCATCGACGTAACCATATCCCTGGACCGGTCTCAAGCGAGGAATAAATGTCGTGCACCAGCGATCTGCTGTCCAGAGTTCGTTATCTCGAGTCGAAATAGCAACAGGAAGGACATCGTAAAAGTTTTTACAAATTTCTAGATCGGACAGGTGACGTCCAAAGATTTCTTTTAAAGCCGACGATTTAAATTGAATGCGTCCCGAAAATGTTAAATGGCCCAATACCGGTTGGACCGATAAAGCGTCAGGCTTAATGGCTTGGAGTCTATCGGGCATCAACGTAATGACATTATTGTAGACATGTTTGTAGTCGTTAAGAGTTGCAAATTTTTTGTCATAGTCAAACTGGAGGGTAAGATTCATCTTGTCGAGATCTGTGAGCCCTCCTACGGTAGGATCGGGTTTAAGAATTTTCGCAGTTACGATATTTTGGTCATTGAGGAGAACATTGTGAAACCAAAAGCCTCGCTTACGATTTCTGGCGACTTTTTCATACAACTCAGCGTCCGGAGTCCCATTTGGGCCATAATCGATTTCGTGGTGTTTTAAAATCGAATGAGACCAGCTTCTGAAACCAAAGGCGCTGAAGAGATAGGTTCTGACCATGTCTGTAATGAGTTTACTGTCGAGGGATTTTGGTGGAACTGCAAATTTGGGGTCTGATGTGTGGAGATTGTCGATGAGAGATGACCTTTGCGTCGGATCCGTCATGTCGAAGGCATAGCCATATTCTCGTTCTGTTCTCCATTCATTCTTAAAACCAAATACCGGAAGTGAAAACAGAGTCGCCCGGAGACCCGCTTCAATATTGAGATTGATATCCCGAATTTTTGACCAATGGGCTACGACCTGATTTTGCGCAAGCTTAAGAACACTGATTTGATGGGTCCGTGCAAAACTCAATCCTGCATTGACTCCGGGACCAAATGCTAAGATTGCCGGCTGAGTTGTAAACGTTCCTCCGAAAGAGATAGTTGAATTTGAAACAGCCATATCGCCCGGTTCAAATTCAGGACTGTCAATGAGTTGTTCCGTGATACCTTTGACAGCCATTTGAAAGTCTTTAAGCACATTGATATTGAGTTTGAGAATTCTTAAGAAACTTCCCTTGGGGCCCGTGACACTTGGGTGAATGACCATGATGTCTTTGACGTAGCTGAGGTTGGCATTCCAGTAGGGCGAGCCCAAACCGAACTTCATCTGACGGACATTGAAATTTTCAAGTGAGTCGATAATCCCATAAATACGTCCCACTTGGCCACCAAGACCAATGCGATAGGTGTCAACGCGTATCCAAGGATGCACGGAATCCGTGTCGTTTTTGATCCAATGTTCAATGGGGGCAAAAGCCACGACGCCCGCTTGAACATCCACTCGACCAAAAGAGTGAATTGTCTCGTAAATTCCTGTTTGTTCCAGTGTCGATTGTTCTGCTTCAATAATGACCGGAACCATGTCTTTGCCTAATCCGATGACGATATTGCCGGAAATCGTCGGAGGCTTTAGGGCTGAATTAGAAAGGTTTCCATCTAGAGCAATCGGGGAGGGGGACGGCGACGGAGATTGACTGAGACCAATCTGCGAAAATAGGACAACAAATATGAGGATAGAAGTTTTCATAAATAATGGCCCACCCAATTAACGTTCAAAAGGATCCAGTGATCTGATGCAATACAATCACTATGCCATCGATTTTGGAGGCTAACTCCGCGTCTTCTCTACGGGGCGCCTGTATAATGAATGGTCACTGTACCCTGTTATTTTCACGGTATCAAAAACTCCTTTCATTGACAGAGGGGAGTAGCTTTCTTATAGTCTTCGGGCATGGCTGGGCCTCATTCTACATCTAAGATTCCTCTCCTTCAGGTTCACGACCTAATGGTCAAGTCGCGAATTCTCGAAGAACGTCTTATTAAAATTTATAAATCAGGGGAGGGCTATTTTTGGATAGGTGGCCCAGGACAAGAGGCTTTTGATATCCCACTGGGCCTTCTCATAAAAAAGGGCCGTGGTCTGGATTGTGACTGGTTTCACGGGCACTATCGGTCAACCCCCGTTATCGTCGCCATGGGTCTAGAAATGATTGAAGGCGTTCGGCTCATGAAGAATCTGGCTACTGATAAATCAACCCATGGAAGAAATTTTTGCAATCACTATGCGATTCCAGAATGGAACGTGGCACCCATCACGTCCCCAATTGAAGTCCAATATTCGATGGCTATTGGCTCCGCTTTGGCACAAAAACAACATGGAGGCGAAGGAATCACAATCGTGACCGGTGGAGACGCAGGAACCGCGGAAGGAGATTTTGCGACTTGTTTGATTTGGGCTAGCCGCCAGGGCCATGAACTCCCCATTCTCATTTTAGTTGAAGACAATCATTGGGGAATCTCGACTCCCTATCGAGGCCAACACGGAGAAAAAAATATCGCTGATCGTGGTAACGCCTTCAGAATAGAGACAAATATTATCGATGGCAACGACCCACGAAAGTCTTGGGAGGCCATCCAAGATGCCATGGAATACGTACGAAAAAATAGAAAACCATTTCTCCTTCAGGCCAACGTGAGCCGACTCTACGGGCATTCATCGGCTTCGGGTGCAAGCTTTGTTACTGATGAAATTGATTGTCTTAACGTATTTGAGCAGCAACTGTTGAAAGAGAAACTTATTTCTCAAGACGAGATCAAGAGTATTTGGGATAAATATCAAAAAGAGAGTCTCGAAGCCCTAGATATGGCGCGAAAGGAACCGGCTCCCACAGCCGAATCAATCTGGGACTATGTCTATGCCGATAATGAAAATGCCGATTGGAGAAAATTTTAAATGGCGAATATCGCGCAGGCCATCCGGTTGGCTCTCCATTATGGCGAAGAAAATCTCGGTGTAAAAAATATTTTCGGTGAAGACGTGGGACCGCCCTTAGGCGGGGTTTTCACAGCAACACAAGGTTTGAAAACCACCTGGAATAGTCCCCTCGATGAAAGGGGAATTGTAGGAATGGCCATGGGATTGGCTCTGGCGGGAAGCCGTTGTGTAGCCGAAATCCAATTTGTCGACTACATTTTTAACACCATTGATTTACTGAAAATCGCTGGCAACACCTGTTGGTCAAGCTATGGGCAATTCCCAATGCCGATGACGATTATGACCCCAGTGGGTTCCGGAATCAGAGGATCCCTTTACCACAGCCATAGTTTTGACGCGTGGGCCACACGTTTACCGGGCTGGAAGATCGTAATGCCGAGTAATTCTCTGGATGCCTACGGACTTTTGCTGGCCGCGATGAAAGATCCCAATCCTGTAATGTACCTTCCACCTAAAGCTTTGTTGAGGGTTAGGGGTGATGAGTTGATTCCGGGCGAACCCGCTGATGAAAAAGAATTGAGATCGATGATCGATGCTCCTTTGGGAGATCGAACGTCCTGGAAGCCTCGGTGGCCTGATATTGGCGACTTTACCGTTGAGATAGGCAAGGGCAAAATCGTTAGAGAGGGGACCCAAGCGACAGTGGTTAGCTATGGTCGCACCCTTCCTCTTTGCAAAAAAGCCTCAGAAGATCTAGCTCGTGAAGGTCATAGTGTTGAAGTCATTGATATGCGCTCTCTTTATCCTTACGACTGGCAAATGATCAAGGGTTCTATTTTGAAAACTCATAAAGTCATTTTCGTTAACGAAGACACTGAAGTGAGCAATTTTGGTGAACATCTTTGTCGACGTGCTATTGAAGAATTTTTCTTTAATTTAGAAGCCCGGCCTCGCGTCCTTGCTGGAAAACATCTTCCGGGCATTGGTCTTCACCCACATCTTGAAGAAAACAGTGTGCCACAATATGAAAACATTCTTCACGAGATTCGCGAACTCTTGAGCGAACAGCCTTAAAGTAAAGACAAGATTTCTTTAACGACCTGGGCCTGACTACGACCCTCTGTATCGATATTCATCGCAAACAACGGCTTTTTTAAATTGGCAAGACAATGATCTATTTGAGCGATGGCCCAATTTTTAGAGGACTTACGGCCAAGTCTCTCCCGGATTCGTTTTTTAATTGTCGATGGCTTTGCCATGAGACTGAAATGATAGACATCTGTCATTTCACAGAGAGGAGCTAATATCTCTTTAAAATAGCTTCCGTTGACGACCGTCATAGGAATAATGACCGGCCATTTTTCCGTTCTCAGTCGAAGTATAATTTCTTCCAAGGTCCGTTTACGCCACTCCGGGATATCTTGAAAATTGTCTGGGGGCTTTTGTAGAGTGATCAGAGATTTAAAACGGAGCTCTAGTTTAAGCCAAAATCCAATCTTTTCTGGATCGAATATTCTCGCCCTTGGCCATTTTTTCGCTAGTGCCGTAGCTATCGACGTTTTCCCCACACCAAAGGGACCATTGATCCAAATCACCATCGTCATTCCCAATCGAGCCGCATTCTTGTCATAAAAAAAAGCCGCTCTTTATTTTAGAGCGGCTTCTAAAACGAGATGCAAACCGCCCGATCAGCTCAGGTGTTTGCTTACGTATTTGGTCATTTCGAACATGGAGACCTGTTTTTTTCCACCGAAAATAGGTTTCAGGTTCTCATCAGCATTGATCATGCGGCGATTTTTTGAATCTTGCAGACCGTGCTTTTTAATGTAGACCCACAGCTTCTTCACAACTTCTGTGCGAGGGATAGCTTTGGTTCCTACGACTTCGGACAATTGAGCACTGGGGGTCAAAGGTTTCATAAATGCGCCGCCAGCTTTTCTCTTTGTCGCAGGTTTCTTTTTCTTCTTAGTAGCCATTTCCTACTCCTGTTTAAGGTTTATTGTTTGTTCGTTCATTTTTATCTCAGATTCATTATTGAAGGCTTTTATTGGTCTTCATGCAAGAAAAAAATCGCATTTTCCGAGGGAAAACGACCTCAAAAGTGACATTTTACGTCTTGTTTCCGAGGGAAATCACGACTAAGTTGGGGCTCCATGGATAAACTGAATAAATATAAAATCACCTTTAAGCCAATGGACAAGACCGTTGACGTCGATAAGTCGATCGATAATTTTCATGGAGTTGGTGAACCAGGGAGTGTCTTGGATATCGCTATAGGCCTAGCTAAGATCGATATTGAACATACTTGTGGAGGGGTGGCTGCGTGTTCTACCTGCCATATTATCATAGAAGAGGGGCTTGATTCCTGCAATGAGGCCGGTGATCAAGAGCTAGATATGCTTGACAATGCCCCCGATAACACTCTGAAATCACGTCTGAGTTGCCAGTGTATTCCGTCGGGACGAAAAGACCTCGTTGTGCGAATTCCTGACTGGAATCGAAATTTAGTTAAAGAAACGCCTCATTGACCAGGCTTCTTAATAACTTTATCGAAGAAATTACTGGCCCATGGAGCTTCGGTGGGTCTCGTGTTGTTATTTGAAGGATCAAAAATAACGTAAAACATCAAAGCGGCAAATGCGACGATGACGAGTCCAGCGGTTACGGTCCAGACATTTTCCTCAAACCACGTAGAGTGCGGCCTGGAGATACTCGACATATGGTGGTAAACGGGTTCAGAAAGTCTGATCATTTCATCTTCAGAGACACTTTCATCGATTGTTTCTTTAATCAATTTTATGTATTGCTTTGGAAGTTTATGAAATTGCACGCCAACTTTAACTGTGCCGGGAAATCTGGCCCATTCTGATTTTTCTCTGGGATCTTCGATTCTCATGACTCTTCCCAAAACAGCCATCTGAACTCCCCCGGAGGGCGAAAATTCCATTTTTAAAATCGTTCTCAAATGGGGAGCCAGCCTCTTGGAGCAAATGAATGACAGGCCTGTGGAAGAAATATCAAAGATTTTAGTGGTATGGATATCTCTATGAAGACTTGACGTGAAACGTATGGAACTTCGGCGATCATCTTTAAACCGAAAACGAGGGGCTGCGCGTCTCTGAAGTTTTTTAGCTGCTCCCATATACTTAGATCGGTTTAAAAAGAAAGAATCTTGAAGGCTCACGAAACCTTATAAAAATGACGAACTATTATACAGGACCCTCTTCAATCACGAAGGGGTCCTGTCGGATAACAATCTACAAATCAACTGAGAGTATTTGCAAATAACATTTCACGATACTTTGGAAGAGGCCAAAGATCGTCTGCGACAAGACCTTCAGCTTGATCTGCGGCTGACCTCAGCTCGTTTGAAGCCATCGAAGCTAAGGTTGAGAGAGCTTTCATTTTCTCGGTCTCGTCCGTCTTGCCGTGGATCTTTTCCATGGTTTCATTGAGTTTCTCAAGACCTTTGAGAACTTCCTCAAATACTCCTTCAAGGCTCTTCACACGGTCTGCATGGGTCTTTTTTACGGAATTACTCATGAGACTCTCATGGGTCCCGTGCAAAGCGACAATGTGTCTTTCAATAGCTGGAATGACGTGAGTCGTAACCAATTCGGAGAGGGTATACATTTCGATTTCCAAAGTCTTAACGTACCGCTCAACGTTTATATGATAGCGAGCGGCGATTTCATCTCCGGATAAAACCTTCTGTCTTACTAAGAAGGCCGTGGCCTTTTCGTCTTTGAGGATCTCAAGGGCTTCGGCTGAGCTACTCAAAATAGGGAGACCTCGTTTTTTGGCTTCGACCTTCCATTCTTCAGAATAGCCGTTTCCTTCAAACCTCACAGCCTTGGTATCTTTAACAAAGCCTTTAATCATTTCAATGACGGCCTCGTCACGATTGGCTTTTTGGGACAATAGTTTTTTGAGCTTAGTCGTGGCTTCATGGAATGCATCAGCTACTGCGGCGTTTAAAATCGCCATAGGAACCGCGACATTTGCCGAACTTCCCACCGCTCGAAATTCAAATTTATTTCCGGTGAAAGCGAAAGGGCTTGTTCTGTTTCGGTCGGTGTAGTCTTTAGAGATATTAGGAATTTTCCCTACACCTAGGTCGATGATTGATCCTTCAGTGGCCGCAGCCACTTTCCCTGCCTCAATGCTGTCGAGGATCTGACTTAAGAGTGATCCTAAGAAAACTGAAATGATCGCAGGGGGAGCTTCATTGGCCCCGAGTCTGTGATCATTTCCAGGTGTGGCGATACTCGCTCTTAAAACATCGGCGTGATCATGGACTGCTTTAAGAACGACTGACAAGACCGCTAAAAATCTTAAGTTTTGGTGTGGTGTGGTGCCAGGCTCCAAAAGATTTTCACCTTTGTCATTACTCATACTCCAATTGTTATGTTTTCCGCTGCCATTGATGCCGGCGAACGGCTTTTCGTGGAGGAGACAAACGAGACCGTGGCGAAGGGCGATACGTTTTAAGACTTCCATGGTGAGAGTATTGTGATCAGCCGAAATATTGACATCTTCAAAAATCGGGGCCAACTCAAACTGACTTGGGGCGACCTCGTTATGCCGAGTTTTAACTGGAATTCCCAGTTTGTAGAGTTCATGTTCTGCATCTTCCATGAAGTTCTTAATTCGACGGGGGATACTTCCAAAATAATGATCTTCTAGTTGTTGCCCTCGCGGAGACGACGCCCCTAAGAGAGTCCTCCCAGTCATAATGAGGTCGGGTCTGAGCGCCACAAAATTTCTATCGATAAGAAAGTATTCTTGTTCGGCCCCCAGTGTCGCTGTGATTCTTTTTACATCTACGTCGCCCACAAGTTTTAAAAAGTCGCAGGCTTCAGTATTTAGCGCTTCAATGGATCTTAAAAGGGGGGTCTTGTTATCAAGAGCTTGTCCGTGGTAACCAAAGAAGACCGTGGGTATACAAAGGGTTCTTCCTCCTTCATCTTCAATAATGAAGATGGGAGACGTGGGGTCCCAGGCCGTGTAACCGCGAGCTTCAAAAGTACTTCTCATCCCTCCGCTTGGGAAACTCGAGGCATCCGGTTCACCTTGAATAAGTTGTGATCCCGTGAAGCGTTCAATAACTCTTAATTCCGAATGCTGGCTATGTTGAATGGAAATGAAGGCATCGTGTTTTTCTGCGGTCAGACCAGTCATGGGTTGGAACCAGTGGCAGAAATGGGTGGTTCCTTTTGTGACAGCCCATTCTTTGATCGCAGAAGCAATGGCTTCTGCGGTTTCTTTTTGAAGTTTCTTACCCTGATCTAAGGTCTTTAATAGAGAGACAAAGGCATCTTTAGGAAGTTTTTCTCTCATTTGCGCCAGACCAAATGTCATGCTACCGAAATACTCCGAAACAGGAGCTGTTTTTCCTTGAGCATTCATGATTCTTTCAATCTTTCTCGGTGGTGAATGAACCGCGGTATTGAGTGCTGTGTATCGCTCAGACGAGCGACCTGTGGAAGGGGTGGTTTCCATGGGAGATCCTTTCAAAAGCGTCTTCTAAGAATAAAATTACTCTCAGAAAATGCAGGTTAAGATCAACGTCTCTCGCGGAATAAACTTACTCCGGCGAAATGACCTTCTAGAGACTATTGTAGGGACCTTAAATTTGACGTCAAGGGCTATTTGGAATGAAGAATGCCTTTCATGACCATGTGGTGGCCGGCATTTGTGCAAATATAGGGGTAATCACCAGCTGGAGGAGCTTTAAACGTAATGGTATCGCTGCCTCCGGCATCAACCAGCTTGGTGTGGGCGAGAACGGCTGGGTCGTCAGGAACAAAACCTTTGGCTAAGCCAGCTTTTATACCTGCTAAACCCACATCATTGTCCTTGCCCGGTTGGGTGAGAACCCAATTGTGTTGAAGGGTTGTGGAGTTATTTTTAAAGGTCAGGGTGATGTCTTGACCTGCAGGAACGGATATTTCTGTTTTGTCATAGGCCATGGTTTCAGCCACCGAGCCGATATTGACCGTCTTATCAAGCGTCGCAGCTGAACCACCCGAGGACGATGAAGCCCCGTCGTCTTTTTTGGTGCAGCCGCCGAAAGCGAAAGCCAAAAATGAAGTCAATAAGAGAACACCAAGGAGATTTAGAATTTTCTTCATTTGCAGTTACATCCTTTGATTTTAAGTTAGTGGACAACAAAGAACTACTGCTGAGACAGGGTGGTGTCAACATTTCTGCAATGCATTTTATTAAAGCTGATTGTGTATGAATGGAACCTGGGAAAAGGCCTGCCAAACTCGCACCAGGCACATGGTCCCAGTCGTCAAAGTCGAAGAATCAAAGGGTTTTGTTTCTTTCGTAATAAGTGTGTTGATTATTTGATCGGCATCCGCTGCATATTTTGGGTCTGTGAACTCGTAGCCGCCTTCGATATCGGTCTCTTTGGAGCGATTGTTTAAATTGTCAGAGAGACCAGAGAATACAGTATTTCCCTGTTTGACCATCTTGATATGCAAGAGGTCTTTATTGTCGTGAATGTAAACCTTGACACCTAAGGCTTGCAGATTTTCTGCCTGTGGTACGAAAACATACGAAGACATTTTCATGTCAGAGGATTGCATGGAAGTTGTAATGACCGTGACCTCAACTCCACGCTGACGGGCTCTTTTTATGGCCTCAAAGAGGGGAGTGGGAAGATCAATATAAGGCGAAATGAGATACAGTGGACCTTCTGTTTTTTCACTGGAGTCAATAAAGGATTGAAACCTATCATGAAGTGGAAATAGGATTCCCTTTTGCTCAACGGTGTCGTGGATAAATTTAATTGATTCGATGGGTTTAAGTTTGGACGCCCAATCTATGGCTGGATTTTTTTCTCTAATAGCCTTTGCCGCTTTAAAATATCTTTCTAGATTTCTTTCTGCATTCGCGAGCTCATCATCCGTCACCGAAGACAAATCAGGGGCTGTGCCGTGAGCCCAGGCATCTTCGATGTATTCTTGGACATCTAAATATACAGGCCCCTGCATCATTGTTTCGGTGCTGCGATATCCTACGCCTCTTTTTCCAAGATGATGATCGGCCCTAAAGTTAATACTCAAATTGTTGGGATCTCCAGACTCCACGATATTTTGGCCCTTGAGCCATGTTACTTTGAAATGCATTCTTCCCATGGACTTGCCAGGGGTCAATAGGGCCGACATCGTCGTCGTAGGATTATAAAAGCGAACTTCGACACCATATTTAAGAAGGGCCTTTAACGTAGCTAGATTGTAAGAAGCTGCGATGTTGGGATCGGGAAGACTCCCTTGTCCCCAACCGTCGATCATAACGCGGCCTCGTTTTATCTTTTTTGTTTTGCCTGAATTATAAAGTGCCGCAAAATCGGCATAGCCGATTTTTTGTGTATCCCAGCCGAGATAGCCCTGAAATATTTCTTCATTCTCTGCATTAATAGTATCCCAACGAGCCGTCGCGATCTCTTTTTCGTTATCCATTATATAGGCGCTGTTTCCCAAATTATGTAAAGGGGGGGAGATCATCGATGGCTGACCCTGGGCTTTAGCTATTTGTCCGAAGACGGCGAGGGATCCGATTAAAACTGTAAAGACCACCAATCCGGAAATGAGATGATTTTTTAATATTGTCTTTTGATTTTTTAATTTCAACACGCGGTCATCCCGTCCAAATTTATCAGTTCTTAGTTACTTGCCTTCGTGACCTCGGTAAGGGTTCCAACGGGGAGTAGGTAGACGCGGGCAGGCTCTGTACAAGTTGATGGCAATTGAGCCTTGGGAAGTTCAGCTTTTCTCTCGCCATATTTTGCCGCAAGAGCCGCTTCTTTTTGAGCATTTTCTTCAGCTGAGTGCTTGCCAAATTTACTGTGTTCATACCAATAAGAGGCCGGAGCTTCTACGAACATTTCGCCGCTTTGTAGTGCCAACGGAACAACGGTATAGCCTAAATACACAAGGGCCGGCTGGCCTGTCTCTTTGGCTTCTCTTTTGAGCCAGTCCAGACCCCCAATTTCTAAAGCAGTTTCGCCGATGCCGGCAGTGATTTCCCAACCGGCGTCAAAGGCGATTCGATGAGTATCTGTTTCATTCTTGGTGAGCCTCGTCGCACTGACAGAATCTACGAGAGTAACTGCAGCCATGACAGCGTATTTGGTGTATGGATTGAGGGTTGGGTTGTTAAGAATGCCATTGCTCCAAAAGGTCTGATTGAAATGAAATAGAGAATCTTGAAGATAATCTTTGTTGAACATGAGGTTTTTGATAGCCCTTAAATCAACGCCATCTTTCGTAATTTCAGCCCAGCGCTCACGAGCTTGACCAATAAAGAGTCCAGCTTGATTTGCAATAAGTAATGGCCAAACTTTGAGACTATTCACAACAGTGACCGAAACCGCGCTACCCACTTTTGTGGAAGTCGTAACAGCCATACCAAGGGCTCGTCCGACAATTTGAGACGCCATATTGCCCATAGCAAGAGAGGCCATGGTGGACTCTATTTTTTGATGAATCGTGAGTCGAACGAGGGCTCCAGCAGCAACAGAAGCTCCGAATTTTTCGGCCACTTTCGTAGTTACTGGCTCAAGAACTTTTTTAACAGGAATGGTAATTCGTGAAGCCTGACGTCTTGCAACGGCCCCTATCTCTTCAGTCATCGCCGCGAGATAATCACTGACGGCTTCTACACCGGGGATGCTTTTGACCATTTTTCCAGCGCCAGGAACAATTTTCTTAATTAGGTTTGGTCCGTATTTGGGAGCGAGATAGAACATAAAAACGTTGAGGGCGGCATCGCCCGTGATTTCAGCAGGCAAAGATCGATATTTGTTCGTCTCAGCAGCTTTCGCAATTTCTGTCCAGCCTTCTTTGATTTGTTCATTGATGTCGATGATCTGTTGTTGTTCGGCAAGATCACATGAGTTAAGGCGCTCCATTCTTTTATTTTGAATTTCAAGACTTCGAAGATTTATCATTTGAAGTTTTACGTGCTCTAAGAAATGACCCTGAGAAGAATGGGTCACGGGGGCTAACATCGTGTAGACGCCGGCGGCTAAGAAAGATCCGAATCCTCGTTTATGAATCTGTATTTTATTTTTGATGATTTCTTGGGCCACATCCCATCCGTCTTCGTCAAGAGAGAGCTGCTCAATTCCAGTGATAGTTCCGTTGGGTTCGATGACGAACCACGAGTCGAATTTTCCGTTTCCTGATAAATCGCGAGCGTAAAGAATTGGAATCGTATTTTTGAAAGTGGTATCGAGTTGGTTGTATTGCACGATGAGTTCTTTAATCTTTATAGATGAGCCAGCCTTTTGGGCGTCTTGTTTTTCAAAGTTTTTAACTTTAATATCGTGAATTCCAAAAGTGAAGTTATAGGTTTTACCGTCGATCATGAGTTCGTGATACGTGGCCGTATATTCCACCTTCTTTTCGGCGAGGGCAGTAAAGGCTGTCAAGAAAACAGCGCAAGTGATTGTAATTATTGATAGTTTATGTATCCGTTTCCGCAAAACCGACATCCAAGAACTCCTGTTAAGAAAGGTCATAAAATTAACTGGTTACTGACTTGATTCATGAGCATTTCAAGAAGAATACCAGCGGCGTTGTCACTTTAATGAGCACTCGTGAAAGTTTTCCACGGGGTCCACCGACGATATAATGGTCATAGTGCCGAGATTTGTAAGGGGTCAAAAACTCTTGAATCCTGGACAAATTCGAGACTTCGGTCCAGAGCTTTTGTGGTCCAAAAATTCCGAAATAAGAAGCATGAGGGTGTCTCGTTCGTACATTGCTATGGTTTTAGTTTGGAGTCTCATAGGGACCTCCATTTTTGGAGGCTTTGGAGCTCAAGGGATCCCGTGTAGCATTCTTCTGAGACTAGAAACCATGAAAGACTTTGGCCTCAAGGTCGTGCAGGGTGCACGGCCCTCGAGACTGCCCTTCGTGGGTCGGTATAAGGCCAATTTTGACATCTCCAAGATGAATGAAGTTCTGAGTTCATTGACTGATACTAAAGCCAGAGAAAATTGGATCAATGACTTTTTGATTCGGGGAGAAAAGGGGCAGACTGAGTCCTATGAGTCCGTGGTTTATACGGCCCTGATAAGTCCCACTAAGGGTCGAGAAGCTTTGGAAATGCTGAATGAAGAGCATCTCGTTCTTACTCGAAAAAAACTCATGCTCGACAGAAAAGGGCTCTTGCTAAAAATCAAGAAAATGTTCACTCAAAATGTCCAACCCGTTTACGATGAAAAAGAATTGGAATATCTCAATGAATGGAAAATTGAAAGCCAAAGACTTTTTCTGAATAAAGTGACAGCACCTGAGCGCATCACCGATGTTAATCGTCATATCGTGTCTCTTTATAAAATGATCTTACAACTCTCCAGCCGTCAAGGAGATCCCTTTGTCGCCATCGGAAAATTGGCAAAAACCTGGATGGACGTGCATCTTCAAAATCAAATCATCGATGACATTTATCAAAGAAATTATATCAATGGCAAAATTCCAGAAAATACGGGATTTCGCAAATCGGCATTAGAAGCTGGCTTTAATGAATTCAAGAAAGTCATTTTTCAATACGATCTCACGCAAAAAAAGAACCTTATCGAATTTATTAATGAGGTTAACGATCCTGAGCTCGTGACCCTTCTTGCTAAAGAAATTACGCCCGCCGATAACAAAGCCATGGCCATGGGGGGAGAACCAGCACTGCTCGCTCAGCTTGTTAAAGAAAAGGGTGTGCGTGGTGGCGTCGCTCAATTCTGGAGAATTACCATTGGCTCGATGGCGGTCAAGGCCTGTCTCTTTGGAGCGGTGGCTTCTCTCATGGGATATTATTTTTGGAAACAGAACCAAGAAGACCAAGGGATGATTAATTCTAGCAACACAGCTAAGGTGAAGGCCTCACCCGAACCGCCTGCGTATATTGATGAAGAAAAGCGAGACATCGCGTTTGCCAAATTTATGAATGAAAGTATAAATCCATTTGCGATTGTTGGGCTTTTTGACGAAAAGGCTGATCCTGAAAATCCTGGTGGGCCTGCCACCAGTCCATGCGATCCCACACATAGTTTGCGAGATAAAATTGGCGAGGCAAGAAAAAATCAAGGTTTCACCGACAATGTGTATTTTCTAAGCCATACCGAAGAGTTTAGCGATAAAAACCCCGAGCTTTCTACTGAAGTCTGGGTGCAAATGAAAAAAATGACCCAAGGCGACCCCAACTCAGCTTGCAGTCTCAGGTTTGTCGATGCCTACCTTCGCACGATGTAAAAAAACGCCTCTTTTTTGGAGAGGGCGCCTCTATTTTTATTCAATTATTAAATAATTATCTATGACAGAGTTGGGCTTTGTCAAAATACGGATAATTTTGGTTACAGGGTTCGTAGTTTTGAAGGGCCCAAGCTGAACCTTGGTAAATCTTTTCCATGAAAAAATCCATGGCGGGCATGAGTTGGCGAAAGTGTAAAAACCTTGGTGAAAGCATCGTCAATGCCGCAGCTCGATTGCCGTGAGACACGTCGAAAACATAGACCCCTGAAGCAAGACCACTTCGATCAGCACCCATTTCACAATGAACAAGAATAGGTCTCGGGGCCATGGCATAGGATTTCAGTAACGCCATAAGTTCATTTCGGGTAGGGAGGCGCATGCCATCCAATGGAATATTAATCATGGCCATTCCATTTGCTTTTGCCACGGCGACTTCTTGTTCAAACCAGGGGGCGCCGGGCGCGGCTCCGCGAAGGTTGATGATCGTTTTTAGATGTAATTCGTTAATTTTTTGCTGGAGTTCTTGAGGTGACAATTGGGCGGAACGATAAAGTTTTCCAGGATCGACTTCGTGAAAATTATCAACGGGAAACGCCTGTGACCAAGCCGTCGCAGATGCGGTCACTATAAATAGACCTATGGCAAATAAGTTTTTTAAATAATTCATGTCGTACCCCTAAAAAAAGTTAATATATTGTAGGAAAGGGCGATTTCAATCCCAGTTGTCTACCCAAGTCAATGGAATATTTCTCGCCTGAAAGCTGTTTGACTTTTGCCAAGCTTTTGTCATTATTACAGTCGAAAAGGTGGGCTACCCGAATGAAAATGCTATCTGGCCTGAAGTGTTTTTTTATAGGCGTATTTGCGATATTATTTTTTGTTGGAAATTCTGTAGCCAAAGATAACTCAGAATCCAGTCATGAACCAGTTTGCGCGAAATACCATTCTCATATTTTGGCAAAAGATGTCGCCTTCTGTGTTGATCGAAGTCGGCCTGATCTCCCAGCACGTCTTGGAGAGTCTGTTGCTTATTTTATGCACGGAACAAATGGGGGTGCAAAAACCTGGGTCAAAAATAAATATTTTCATTCGCTAAGTGTGCTAAGAGGTGCAGGCTCTTTACCCTCGGTCACGTTTGTTTCTTTTGATACATCAGCTTATAGTTTTTTTACCGATCACCCCATAAAGCCTGGTTCAACTGATACATCGAAGGCCTATGAGACTTGGTTCATAACAGAGTTTATGCCCTATATTGAAACAACCTTCGGTGTTTGTGATCGGAGAGATTGCAGGGGTCTCATCGGAGAATCGATGGGGGGATTTGGCGCTCTTAAGACAGGTCTTCGGCACCCTGATTTATTTTCTGTTGTCAGTGTCAACGATCCGGCCCTTTCTCCTTTTGAAGACAATCAGCCTTTCGATACTTGGGTTAAGTATTTTGAAACTAAACCCGTCGGAGCATTAAAAGGGGCCCTCGTGGCCAAGATTTTTTTGGATATTTTTCCTGACGATTTAACATTTAAGTCCCATGATCCGACCCATTTAGTAAGGAATTACAATTCACTGTATAAATTTCCAGCTTTGTATTTTGATATGGGTGGAAAAGATAGTTATGGGTTTTATGACGGATACGTGCTCCTGAAGGATGCTCTTGATAAACGTGGATTTGTCTACTCCACGTTTTTTGACCCCAAAGCGGGCCATGATATGTGGACGAAACATTCAGTTGATTCTCTTAAGTTTTTAATGGCAAATATTCATTGAGCTTTTAGGGTTGGGATTTTTGCTGCTGAAGAAAATTCATAAAGGTTTTTAAATACTCTTGGTAAGTGAAATCGACATTTGAAAATTGCTCACCTATTTCAAATAAAATGAATCCCGGTTTATTCATCGATAGCCTTTTGAGTTCAACTGGGTCTTCTATCCAGACCAAATTCGTGGGATTAATATCCAAGCGTCGCGCCTGACCCGGGTTATGAAGTTCATTTTGCCTGAAGGCTGCTTCTGCAAAGTCATAGATGTCTTTTATACTTTTAAACATTTCAGGGGGGAGGTCCTCGATTTTCGTGGGGTGATATTTTTCTTTGATTTTTTCAATGCCCATTCCCTTGACTTTAAATTTGAAATGAATGGTTCCTGCTTCAGATTTTAAAGAATAAAGAATGGGAACACTGGGGAGTGTTCCCCTCTCCCAAGCCGCGTTAGTTGGAAATTCTTTGTCGGCTTCAATAGAAGAGAGATTACTTTTATAAAGGTTATTTAGTTGGCCTTCAGCCTGAGCCGCCATTTCGCGTCGTGGGAGCAAAGCCTTAGTCATGTCCCAGCGATGAGGAAGTTTTGCAAGTAGATTGCCATCGGCAACGAGTTTTTCCAAAATTGGAATTCCCGTTATCTGTTCAACAGGGTAAACCGAGCCGTACAAACCATATCCAAGTCTCGTTCCAAACTTCATATTGACCGGACTATTCTCGTGATTAAGATCCTCCACGCTGAGCTCTTGAGGATTGTAAATGAGGGGCATGAGAGCTTGCTTAATAGGCTCGTGAAAAGAACTTTCAAGGGAGGCCAAGGCAGCAGTGACAAGGTAAGGGCAACTGAGGGCTGAGGCTTCTTGAGCCTGGATCGCTGTGGCAAGTGCCAGTGAAAAAATGGCGAGATATTTTCTGTAACGCATATCCCGCTATTAGCAAGAGATGTTCCAGTCCCATCAGCAAGATCACAACAGCCCTGCCGGTCTAGTTCAGACCTTTGACGTCTTTTTCCTGCTGGTTTCTGATCAATACGGCGACGATCTTGTTTTCGATGTGCCGCTTGGGGTTACTTTTGACTGATCAAATCGGATTCTCTAGAACTTCATTATATCCAGACAGCGAAAGAAGACTCGAACGCGCTCGACTAGGTTCATCGGATAGACACTATTCAAAAAACTATTTAAAGTGGGGAATAAGTAACGATCCGAAATGCCAAGGTCGATCAAATAGGCTTTTCCATTTGAGATGATTATATTGTCGGTTGCCAGATCCAAATTAACATTTCTCTCATCTCTGAATTTTTGACGGGCCTTGTAAAGTTCTATTAAAGAGGCTTTGACAGAGGGTTCCAGAGTAGGGTGATCGGCCGCATAGGCGCGAAAATTCTGTCCACGAACAAATTCCACAAGTTCCCATTTACCATCGGGATCACACGCTATAAGTTTAGGGACATTTATTTTTTCCTTTTCATGGGCCCATTGATGGACGAGCAGAGATTCTTTCATGGCCTTCTCGTGACCGCCCTTGGACACCTTGAGGACTACTTCTTGGCCGTCTACTTCAATGATGTAGGCGTTTCCATTATTACCTGAAGCTAAGTACTTCTTTATTTTATAAACATGCCCCTGAATCGTCATCTCTTTTATGTTTTGGTTTGATCCGATTTTAGAAGTCAGCGACTTTACGGCGTCCCTTAAAGCAATGGGAATGAGAACATCAAATATCGGGTTTATAACTTTCTCCAACAAATTGATGGCGGTCCTTCGCGTACTTCCCCAACTATTAAGATAAAGCCCTTGGCTCGTGATATATTGGGCGACTCCCTGTGGGACGAATTTTAAGAAATCATTCACAGGTTCTGCGACTGAATTCCAATCTTTGAAGTAAAGATCAGAATTAGCATTTAAAAAACGCCGCATTTCATCAGGCGACTGTTCTGGGTTTTGGTCATGAAGAATTCTCACGGTCCCTTCTGAAATTGGATATTGGCCATCTTCGCCATCGGTTGCGAATACGAGCCAGCCCTCGGGAGAAAAACGCAAGCTATTATAAAATTTGGAAGACCATTTCTTCGCCGTCTCACTCGACAAGATAGAGAAAATTTTGGCCTCGGGATTGAGCGATCTGATCTCTGTTATCACCGGATTTTGAACTTGAATCATGGAATTTATCGGATTTGTCAGGAGATCGAAAAATAGACCATCTTTG
>Ga0206873_1159_pt1 | contig 21125 bp, 19 predicted proteins | sample Alteio_BWOrgCont_11_FD_152631 | JGI IMG/M metagenome (GOLD analysis project Ga0206873, IMG submission 152631) | Enriched cells from forest soil in Barre Woods Harvard Forest LTER site, Petersham, Massachusetts, United States -... | ecosystem: Environmental > Terrestrial > Soil > Temperate forest >...
ATACCCCCGATGCCTTAGCCAATGTTCTTTCCACCCTTCATGAAGTGCGTGCAAATAAGGAAAAAATAATTACGGTAGTAGGCTGCGGCGGCGACAGGGATAAAACAAAACGTCCTATTATGGCTTCTATAGCTTGTGAAAAAAGCGACAAGCTAATTCTCACTTCCGATAATCCGCGTTCAGAGGATCCTGCTGAAATTATTCACCAGATGGAAAAGGGATTGAGCTTATTGTGCAAGAAAAAATCGCTTTCTATTACGGATAGGAAGGAAGCAATAAAAACAGCATGCCAACTGGCCCAAAGAGGTGATATCATTTTGCTCGCCGGAAAAGGGCATGAGAAATACCAGGAAATAAAAGGGGTGAAACATCCTTTTGATGATATGGAAATATTAACGGAAACGCTAAATCTATTACAAAGCTGATGTTGTACTACCTTTTCCATTACCTCAGAGAACACTATAATTTGCCGGGAGCAAATGTGTTCAATTACATTTCATTCCGCGCGGCAATGGCCGTTATGATTTCCCTCCTTATCTCAATGGCATTCGGTAAAAAACTGATCAATCTCTTGCATAAAAAGCAAGTCGGAGAAACGATTCGCGATTTGGGATTGACCGGACAAAAGGAAAAAGAAGGAACCCCAACCATGGGCGGGCTCATCATACTTGCCTCCATTTTAATTCCCACGTTATTGCTTGCCAGATTAGAGAATGTATATGTACTCCTTATGATTGCTGTTACAGTTTGGTTAGGAACTATAGGATTCATTGATGACTACATAAAGGTTTTTAAAAAAGATAAAAAGGGATTGAGCGGGAAATTTAAAATAGTGGGACAAGTTGGTATTGGCCTGATTGTAGGAATAACTCTCTACTTCAATGGCAATGTTGTCGTAAAGGAAAAAACATATAGTCCGCAGCAGACTATGGTTGCCGGACAGTCTGCAGGCATAAAAGATCTACCACGCTATGCAGATAAATCAACCAAATCGCTGGAGACAACGATACCATTTATAAAGAATAATGAATTTGATTACTCTTCGCTTCTTGGGTTTTTGGGTGATAATTACAAAAAATGGGCATGGCTTATTTTTATCCCCATCGTTATTTTAATCGTTACAGCGGTATCAAACGGAGCCAATATTACAGACGGTATTGACGGACTTGCTACGGGCACCTCCGCCATTATAGGCGTTACACTTATGCTTTTCGCTTACGTATCGGGTAATTTCATTTTGGCAGATTACTTAAACATCATGTACATTCCCAATTGCAGTGAGCTGGTAATTTTTATGGCTGCATTTGTCGGTTCCTGTGTCGGGTTTTTGTGGTATAATTCTTATCCGGCAAAAGTTTTTATGGGAGATACCGGAAGCCTTGCCCTGGGCGGTATCATTGCTGTTTTTGCAATAGCCATACGCAAAGAATTATTACTACCTCTCCTGTGCGGAATCTTCCTGATAGAGGAAGTATCCGTGATGATACAGGTTACTTACTTCAAATATACCAAGAAAAAATTCGGGGAAGGAAGGCGTGTATTCAAGATGTCTCCCTTGCATCACCATTATCAAAAAATGAATCTGCACGAATCAAAAATAGTATCCCGTTTTTGGATCGTTGGAATTATGCTCGCTGTATTAAGTATTGTAACCCTTAAGTTAAGATAGGAATGAATCTTGCAAAGAAAATAGTAGTGTTGGGCGCCGGAGAAAGTGGTGTGGGCGCAGCTATTCTTGCACGTAAGAAGGGTATGGAAGCATGGGTATCTGATAAGGGAAAGATAAAACCTCAATATGTAGAGATGCTTAAAAAGGAAGCTATCCCTTATGAAGAAGGTACACATTCGGAAGATATGATATTAAATGCGGATGAAGTAATAAAAAGCCCCGGCATACCGGAAAATGCCCCTTTGATACAAAAGCTAAAAGCAAAAAGCATACCGGTTATTTCGGAAATAGAATTTGCATCGCGCTATACAAATGCAAAATTAATTTGTATCACCGGCAGCAACGGCAAAACAACAACCACACTTCTCACCTATCACATCTTCAAAAAAGCAGGGTTAAATGTAGGCCTTGCAGGCAATGTGGGAAAGAGCTTCGCATACCAGGTTGCTACCGAAAATTTCGACTACTACGTGTTGGAGTTAAGCAGTTTTCAGTTGGATGATATGTACAAGTTCAGGGCCGATGTTTCTATTCTGCTCAACGTTACTCCCGACCATCTGGACCGCTACAATTACAAGTTCGAGGATTATATAGAATCGAAATTCAAGATCGTGCAAAATCAAACTTCGCAGGATTCTTTTATCTATTGCCTGGATGACGAGGTCACCCGGAAAGAAGTAGAAAAAAGAAATATCCCCGCAAAAAAATATCCTTTTTCCATTACACAAGTGGTGGAAGAAGGGGGCAGTCTTCAAAATGAGGAAATAGTTCTTAATGTAAATAAATCACACTTTTCTATGCCAGCAAACAGACTATCATTACCCGGAAAACACAACATCTACAATTCAATGGCAGCAGGAATAGCTGCCAAGGTGATGGATATCCGAAAAGACAGCATCAGGGAAAGCCTTGCTGATTTCCAGAATATCGAACACCGCCTGGAGTTTGTTGCGACCATTCATGGCGTAGAGTTCATCAATGACTCTAAGGCAACGAATGTAAATTCTGCATGGTATGCGCTTGAAAGCATGACCAGGCCGGTTGTGTGGATTGTTGGAGGCACCGACAAGGGAAATGATTACACTATCCTGCAGGAATTGGTAAAAGAAAAAGTACACACCATTGTTTGTTTAGGCAAAGACAACCGTAAAATCATCAGCGTCTTTTCAACCATTGTTCCATTTATAACAGAGGCCACCACCGCAAAGGAAGCTGTGATGAAAGCATTAAAAGCAAGCAAGCATGGCGATACGGTACTGCTCTCTCCGGCCTGTGCGAGTTTCGATTTGTTTGTAAACTATGAAGACAGGGGAAATCAATTTAAACAAGCAGTAAGAGAATTGTAAAAATGAAAGCGGCATTTAACTACATAAAAGGCGATAAGGTTATCTGGATAATAGTCCTGCTATTATCGGTGGTATCGGTTCTTGCCGTTTACAGTTCAGTAATTACCCTTGCTTATCGCAGCCGATCAGGCGATGCCAGCTATTTTCTTATCAAGCACATCATTATTTTATTGTTTGGATTTGTATTGATATATATTACACACAACATCAAGTATACCTACTACTCCCGTATCTTCCAGGTAGGCTTAATTCTTTCCGTTCCTTTGCTTTTATTCACGATGCTGAAAGGGGTAAACGAAGGAAGCGCCTCCCGCTGGTTGCAAATACCGGGGCTGGGGCTCACCTTCCAGACTTCCGATTTTGCAAAACTTGCTCTCATCGTATATGTAGCCCGTGCATTGACTTTGATGCAGGATGAGATGAAGGATCTAAAGAAGGGCCTTATTCATATAACGATGCCTATATTGCTTATTTGCGGGCTTATATTTCCATCTAATATTTCAACTGCAGGGCTTTTATTTATCAATTGCATGTTTATCCTTTTCATAGGCAGGGCAAGCGCAAAACTGATATTCTCCACATTGGGCATTGCTTTAGCGGGAGCCGGATTATTTATTTTAATTGTATTCGCTTTCCCCCATATCAACAACCGTATAGCAACTGCAAAATCACGTATTGAAGGTTTTATGAAAGGGGATAAGAGCAGCAACTATCAGTCAGACCAAGCCATGATTGCTGTTGCCACAGGCGGCACATTTGGAAAAGGGCCGGGAAACAGCGTTCAAAAAAATATTTTACCGCAGGCCTCTTCCGATTTTATTTTCGCCATCCTGGTAGAAGAATATGGTTTTGCTATGGCCATTGCCATGGTTTTTTTCTATCTCGCGTTATTGTTCCGCGGAGTGCGGATTGCAACACGAAACCCAAAAACTTTTGGAAGCCTTCTGGCTATCGGGCTTACACTAAGCCTGGTAATGCAAGCCATGGTAAATATGTGCGTAGCTACCCATCTGCTGCCGGTAACAGGTCAACCATTGCCACTGGTAAGTATGGGAGGAACGTCCATTTGGTTTTCAAGTATTGCCATAGGAGTGATTTTAAGTGTAAGCAGGGAAACGGAAACAGCATCTGAAACAGTAAAAAAAACAGAAACTATTGTCGCAACAACTTAAAATAATAATAAGCGGAGGAGGTACGGGAGGACATATTTTTCCTGCCATAGCCATAGCCCGCGCAACAGAAGAAATGAGACCGGGAACTGACATATTGTTTGTAGGAGCTATCGGAAGGATGGAGATGGAGAAGGTGCCTGCAGCCGGATACAAGATAGAAGGGCTGGAGATACAAGGCATCTCGCGCTCCAACATGATGAAGAATATTTTTCTGCCCTTAAAAGTTTTGAAAAGTGTGAACAGAGCCAAAGAAATAATTTCGAAGTTTAATCCTGACGTAATTGTGGGTGTAGGTGGATATGCCAGCGCCCCCACGCTTTGGGCAGGAATCAGAAAGCATGTTCCGACACTTATACAAGAACAAAATGCATATGCCGGAATTACCAATAAGATTTTGGGGAAAAGAGTAAATAAAATTTGTGTGGCGTATTCCGGAATGGAAAAATATTTCCCGGCGGGGAAAATAATCATGACCGGTAATCCTGTACGCCAGGATATAACGGGTTTGGAGGCTAAACGCAACGAGGCATTGGAACATTTTAAACTCAAGAGTAGCTCACAAGTCCTGCTGGTTATTGGAGGAAGCCTCGGAGCAAGAACTATCAATCATAGTATAAAAGATGCACTCCCGCTTTTTGCAGAGAAAAATATTCAGGTTATCTGGCAAACGGGAAAATCATTTTATGCGGAAGCTGTTGAACTAGCTAAAAATTATCCGAATGTAAGAGTGTATGATTTCATTTCGAAAATGGATTATGCATACGCTGCAAGCAATATAGTGGTATCGAGGGCTGGCGCTATTTCATTGGCAGAGCTCTGCATTGCAGGCAAGCCTTCCATACTAGTCCCTTCACCCAATGTCGCAGAAGACCATCAAACCAAGAATGCCCTCAGCCTCGCAGAAAAAAATGCAGCACTGATTATAAAAGATGACGTTGCTGTGCAAGAATTAGGAAATGAAGTGATAAAACTTGCGTCTGATAAAGATTTACAAATATCATTAAGTAAAAACAGTAAGGCCCTTGGTATTACGGATTCAGCTCAACGAATTGCTAAAGAAATAATTGAATTATCGGGAAAATGAGATTTGATTCATTAAAATATGTGTATTTGATTGGCATTGGAGGCATTGGCATGAGTGGCCTTGCACGGTATTTCAAGTCTCTCGGAAAGTTAGTGGGGGGATATGACAAAACTCCTTCTTCCTTAACCCATGAAATGGAAAACGAAGGCATAGAAATACATTACGAGGATAATATCACGTTGATCAATAAGGAAATCATTCAGCATATTTCTGCAACTGATACGCTGATAATTTATACTCCGGCTATTCCCTCCGACCATAGTGAACTCAACTATTTTTCTGATAAGAAATACAACCTCCATAAAAGAGCTGAAGTGCTGGGCTGGATAACGGAAGGGCATTATACCGTTGCAGTTGCTGGGACACATGGAAAGACTACCACATCTACATTGGTGACGCATATACTACGTTCATCAGGCACTGATTGTATGGCTTTCCTTGGTGGAGTTTCAAAAAATTACCATACCAATATTTTGCTTGGCGAACCGGGAAATGAGAATAAAGTAATGGTGGTGGAAGCAGACGAATACGACCGTTCTTTCCTCACATTAAATCCGGATGTTTCAGTTATCACATCTGTTGACCCCGACCATTTGGATATCTATAACAACAAAGCAATGATGGAGGAATCTTACTCCCTCTTTGCCAATCGCACTCACGCCGACGGGTGTCTCATTACAAAAGGCAAAGTGCAGTCAACTATTAAATACAGCGGTAAAACATATATCTATTCGCTCGACCAACAAGGAGATTATTTTGCAAAAAATATAAATACACAGGAAGGCCATTACGTGTATGATGTTGTAACCCCTTATGGAGAAATAAAATCCGTGAAACTCGGAATTACAGGTTTGCATAATATTGAAAATTCAATTGCTGCTGCGGCAGTTGCCAAGGTGATGAATGTGGATGATGATAATATCCGTAAGGCACTCGGGACATTTGAAGGTGTGGAACGCCGTTTTGATTACCAAATATTGACTCCAAATTTTGTCTTCATTGATGACTATGCGCATCACCCCGAAGAGATAAAAGCTTGTTTGAATTCTGTAAGAGCCATGTACCCCGGTAAAAAAATAACGGCCATATTCCAACCGCATCTTTACTCACGCACCCGCGATTTTGCAGATGGTTTTGCAGCCAGCCTTGCATTAGCCGATAACCTTATACTGCTTGATATTTATCCTGCGCGGGAATTGCCTATAGCAGGAATAACATCTTCCATGCTACTGGATAAAGTGAAGATAAAAAATAAAAAACTGTGTATCAAAGCAGAATTGATAGATGAGGTCATTTCCAATCTTCCCGACGTGCTCGTGACAATGGGAGCAGGAGATATTGACCGGCTTGTAGCGCCTTTAAAAAATGCCCTATTAAAGAAAACAGCATGATAAAACGAATATTGATCATATCGGGTTGGGTGTTGCTGGTGGCAGGAGCATCGGTGCTACTAGGCTTTGCAAAGTCGAAGCGAAATAACACGCAATGCAAATCAGTAGATGTTATCATTACACAAAAAGGCAGCGACGTGTTTATCACTACCGATGAAATACGCGCACTTATTACCAAAGACCAGGGTGTGGTGGAAGGCAAGGCAATGAATACCATTAACCTGCCGGAAATGGAGCAAATGCTGAAAGACAATCCTTTTATAACCAATGCACAGGTTTATGCTACACTTGATGGGGCCATTGAAATAAAAGTGGCGCAGAAAAATCCTATTGCCAGGATAATTACCAGGGATGAAGAAAGCTTTTATGTTGATTCTGCCGGATTCTTTATGCCACTAACAGATAATTGTACTCCTCGCGTATTAATAGTAAACGGCCTGATAAATGAATCGTATGCTGCCAACTTTAAAAACAATGCCAGGAAGATGGGAAGCGATACATCGGTACATTCCATGCTTCCTTCCATTTATAAAATTGCCGCTTACATCAACCGCAACTCATTTTGGAAAGCACAGGTTACACAGGTTTATATAGACAGTGCAAAAGACTTTATTCTCATCCCCCGTGTAGGCGGGCAACGCATAATATTGGGTGACACAACGGACCTGAAACAGAAATTTGATAAGCTGTTTGTGTTATACAAAGAAGGATTTAACAACAATGAAAAATGGAATGAATACGCATCAATCAACCTTAAATATAAACACCAAATAATCTGCACAAAAAAGTAAACTCTATGGAAAACAAATCAAACATCATCGTCGGCCTGGACATTGGCACTACAAAAATTGTAGCCATAGTCGGCCGTAAAAACGAACAAAACAAAATAGAAATAATGGGTGTCGGGAAATCCGAATCGCTCGGAATTGCGCGCGGAATGGTGCGTAACATCGACCAGACTGTAGCCTCTATCGAAAAGGCGGTGAAAGAAGCCACCGAAAAATCGGGTGTTAAAATAGAATATGTAAATGTGGGAATTGCCGGACAGCACATAAAGAGCCTTCAGCACCGCGGTGTTTATACGCGCGTTGATGCCTCCCAGGAAATTACACAGGAGGATGTAGATAAACTAATTGATAGCATGGAAAGGCTTGCCATGCCTCCCGGGGAAGAAATTATTGAAGTGCTTCCGCAGGAATATATTGTAGATAATGAATTGGGAATAAAGAACCCGATCGGAATGGGTGGTGCAAGGCTGGAAGCGAATTTCCATATCATCACCGGACAAGTTGCAGCTGCAGCAAATATTGAAAAGTGCGTGACCAAATCCAAACTTCAAATGGGAGCATTAACCTTGGAGGCTCTTGCTTCATCTGATGCAGTGCTTACCCCTGAAGAGCGGGAGGCCGGGGTGGTGTTGATTGATATTGGCGGTGGCACCACAGACGTAGCTATTTTCCAGGATGATATTATCCGGCATACGGCTGTTATTCCTTTTGGCGGGAACGTAATTACGGAAGATATTAAACAAGGGTGTCAGATCATCCAGGCGCAAGCGGAACAATTGAAAATGAAATTCGGCTGTGCTATTCCGACGGAATCACAGGAAAACGAAATAGTAGTGATACCGGGCCTGAAAGGCAGGCAGAACAAGGAGATCTCCATTCGTAATCTTTCCGCAATCATTCATGCGCGTATGTCAGAAATACTGGAGCATGTATATTATGAAATTAAAAATTCAGGCTTTGAACGGAAATTAATTGCAGGTATCGTGGTCACCGGAGGCGGCGCACAATTAAAATATTTGCCTCAATTGGTGGAATATATTACCGGCATGGATACCCGTGTGGGATATGCCAACGAACACCTGGCAACGGGCAATTTTGATCTGAGCCACCCTTTATTTGCAACAGGCGTGGGGCTTGTTATGAAAGGCTTTGATGAAGTTAACCGCAACCAGATAATTCAACCGGAAAAGAACACTGTAAAAGCCACTGAAGTAGTGCAGCACTCCAACCAGAAAAATAAACGCAATATGATGGAGAGGCTTTATGCAGGAGCAGTGAATTTCTTTAATGAAGATGTAGACGGAGACAAGAAAAAAACCAACTAAACAGCAACACCTAAACCAAATAACCTTAAACAACACAATCATGATTAATTTCGATTTACCGACAGACAGATCTTCCATCATCAAAGTAATTGGTGTAGGAGGAGGAGGCAGCAATGCAGTCAACCACATGTTCCGCGAGGGCATAAAGGGCGTTGATTTCGTTGTCTGCAATACCGACCAGCAGGCATTAGATATCAGCCCCGTACCTTTGAAAATAGCACTGGGGTCAGGGTTAACAGAAGGCCGAGGCGCAGGATCACTTCCTGAAATCGGCAGAAGAGCAACCTTAGAAAGCCTGGATGACATCAAGAAAATACTGGGCTCCAACACTAAAATGGTATTTATCACCGCAGGACTTGGAGGTGGTACCGGCACAGGCGGAGCACCCGTAATTGCACAAGCTGCAAAAGAACTGGGGATACTTACAGTAGCCATTGTAACCGTTCCATTTGCATTCGAAGGGAAGAAAAGAAAAGTACAAGCCGAAGAAGGATTGAAAGAACTGCGCGAGCATGTGGATACCATCCTTATTATTAATAATGACAAGCTGAGAGAGATGTACGGCAACCTGAAATTAGGCGAAGCATTTGCCCATGCCGACGACATTCTGAATATTGCGGCCAAGAGTATTGCCGAGATCATCACTGTTACACTGCATGTGAATCTTGACTTTGCCGATGTTCAAACCGTATTGAAAGAAAGCGGTGCAGCCATTATGGGTTCTGCAAGCTGCGAAGGCGAAAATCGCGCCATACGCGCTGTGGAAATGGCACTCACATCTCCGCTGTTAAATGATAATAACATCAAAGGAGCGCGTTATGTATTGCTGAATATCACCTGTGGCTCCGATGATATTACAATGGATGAGTTAGGCGAAATTACCGACTTTATTCAGGATGCGGCCGGACAAAGCGCCGATATCATTAAAGGATACGGTATTGATGAAACCCTGGGCGAAAAGATAAATGTTACCCTTATCGCTACAGGATTCAATTCTAACCCCGTTGTTACATTCACTGAAAAGAAAGCAGAACGTATTATCCGCAGGCTGGATGAACAAACAAGCCCGGTAGCCGGTAATCAGTCGTCAGTGGCCAGTAACCAGCCACCTGTTGTAACCAAACAAGAATCACTTGAGCCGGTTTTGAAAACAGCTCCTGTAATCAGTGACCAGTCGTCAGTGGTCAGTAATCAGCCTCCTGTTATACCTAAAGAGGAATCGCTGGAGCCTGTCCTGAAATCAGAAATAGCAGCCGAGTTAGAAAAGCCTGCAGTTACTGCAACGGTAACTGAAGTTCCCAAGCAGGAAACTACCATTGAGCCATTCTTAAAACCGGTAGAAGCGCAATTACCTGCTGAACCAAAGACTGAGGAGATAAAGATTGAATTTAAAGAAGAAAGTAAAACTCCGGAAATAGAGTTTGAAATTGTGAAGCGAGTAACATTGGATGACCAACCGGTGACTCCTGTTAACAATGCACCTATTACCCCGGTAAATAACACTCCTATAACACCTATTCAGCTGGCACCTCCGGAACCGGAGCACAAGCACAATGAAAAGGTTGATTTGACTGACCCTGCATTTATTGAGGAGCAGCGCAAAAAATCTCAGGAAAGAATAGAAAAGCTGAAACAGTTAAGTTACAAACTGAGAAGCCCTTCCGGAATTACCGAACTCGAAAATGAACCTGCTTACAAAAGAAGAAATGTCGACCTGGAAGATCCGCAGCATTCTTCGGAGTCAACCCAATCGAGGTTCACACTTTCAGAAGGAGAAGATAAAAAGACGGAGTTGAAGCAGAACAACTCTTTCTTACATGATAATGTAGATTAGTAGAGGCTAGATTAGTTAGAAAGGTTTTATTGGTGTTTAATACGGCCGGTCTCGCCTAAGGCGAGACCGGTTTTTTTGTCGGTAACCGACTGTCACTTATGCCTAATTATGCAGACAGCATATTTATTTCAGTAGGTGTAATTATATACCGCTAAGGAATAATCCTTTATCGAAAAATTCTTCTTGCCTTGATTCCAGATGTAGACACTTACTTTATCTGTTGGAAGCGAAGCCTGTGAAATAATATTAACCTCGTAATCCATATCCTCCCATATACCGGTAGTCTGTGTTGGAACATCATTCAACCTGTGCGCTTCATACTTTTTCACCTCACCCTTATCCGATTCTATTTGAATCACTATAAAAGCATTAAAAGAGGAGTTAGGAGTTTGCTGTTTGCGCTTTAGGTTAATTTTTAAATGCAATTCATTCGTCTGGAAATTCAATGGAACCTTTTGAGTTAATCCATATTCAGCATTATTAAATGAAAGCGTATCGTTATGCGAATAACTATAGACCAATGGCGGAGGCGTTTTAGAATATGGCCATAAGTCTATGCTGCCACCAAGTACATTGACATAGGCTTTATCAGTCTTTAAAAAAATGTATTTGTACTTTTTGAAGGTCATTCCGCTGTGGAGCATAATATCGGCCTGGTATTGATAGCAATACACCAGGTTCAGCAAAAAGGCTCCAGTTATTACAATGATCGCTGCATACTTTATTTTTTTGTCTGCTATGTAGGTCAATAGGATAGCAAGCAAAATAGAAAAGAGGGAATAGAAATCAACAAAAGTGCGGATGCCCAGGCCATCGTAATAGTTGTAGGACCAATAGCATGAGAAAAGATAAAAAGCAAAAGCAATGAATAAAGTCAATATGAAAAACCGGAATCTGTTTTGATAGAATAGCGGAATGAGCCCTAGCAAAATAATAAAGCATAAAGGCGTATAGATAAAGAAGCCGGAATCAAAGCCAAATAGCATTAACCATGTTTGAGGATGGCCAAAATAAAAGCCCCGCCCCCTGAGGCTCCATTGTATTATTTTCCCATTTTGCATGAGCCATATAATAGATTGAATGGATGCGACCAGTAAAAAAAGCAGCGTTGGAAGGACCAAAGTTTTCCATTGGCGGAAAAGTTTTTTTATGCGGATCATCAAATTATCAAATGAATCGGCGAAGAATGGAATTACCATGAAAATAATAGCATTGACGGGCCTCACCAAAATGATCAAGCCCAATATAATTCCGGCGAAGTAGAGATGCCTTTTGGATGGCTGCTGGAAGATGCGATGAATGTAATACAAGAACGCGGTAATCAATGCGAAGGAATAGATATGCGACATAGAGGGTTCATCAAGCGCATAGATGATAAGGTTGGTGCCGAAGAACATTAACACAATTACAAGCGCAATAATTTTATCTTTACTATTGAATGCGGCTAATAAACGGCGGAGATAAATGAGCCCTGCAGTGAGGTAAAACAATGCCCCCATACTGACCATTACCTGGAAAGGTTTGCTAAAACCATCCAACGGGAAATTAAATAAAGCGGCCCAAATATATCCTATGCAAAAGAAAGGAAACAGCAATACCGAAACTCCCGGAGGATGGGCGTTGATAGTCCCGGTTGGCGTTTGCATAACATACCAATGCGAAATATCCTGGTGGGTTAAATTTTTATCAATGAAAATAGAGATAAGGTAGGAGTAATAATCGTTCCCATCTCCGGCAATAACAAAACGGTACAGCCCCCCACTCCACCGGAAAAAATAAATGAGCACTAAACTAATGCATACTATGCCTGCAATTGCGATCTTAGAATAACTATGAGCCCCTAGTTTTAGCATTAGAGTAGAGAGTGAGTTGCACAAATATAGTTAATGTAATTTCCCATAGTATCCGCTAAGTTGTACTTAGTGGATAAAATACGGGTAAGCTTTGCTTACCAAGCTATTATTTAAGCTTAAGGGTTACTTTCCCACTAAGCGCAGCTTAGCGGGTACGGGTGGCTTCTATCCCTTACGCAAAGAACTATAGCTTAGTGGATATAGCAATGCCTCACGCTGCCCCGTAGGGGCTACCTATTAGTAGAAAAACAAAATAACCCTAATTACATTTCCCGCCGAAGAATCTGTATCTACATAGGTACAAGATAGTCGGCGGGAGGATTTGCTATGGTATGGATTATCTACAAAGAGGTCACCCCGATGGCGTTTACTTTCCCACTAAGCGCAGCTTAGCGGGTACAGAGAATTATTGGGTACGGCGGAAGCTAAACAGTTGGATTCTCAGAACTGGGAGTGGATACATTATTTGTTATTCCAGTTTCAACTGGCGTTGTTGAATTGCTATTTGAAACTCTATCCCTTCTATTATATACTCTTTTAATCTTTTTTTGCGCATTCTCTGAATCCTCTCCTTCTAGGAGTTCCCTCTTTATAACTTCATTTAACAACACACTTTTTATTTCATCCATCTGTACTTTTATATCTGGGAATATTAGTTTCAATTCTTTCCTAATAGCATATAAGATAGTATCTGCACAAATAAGATTACCAATTATAAATTTATCAGTAGCTTGTTTTTGGTTGAAAAATTCATCTAATGAGCATTTCGAAATTGCTTCTTTTGTAAGAACAAATATTTTTTCAATATCTTCTTGGCTCTTACTTTTTGCCTCAAGTAAATTTATTTCGCCTACTAGAATTTGTTGCACAGAATTAGCCAAAGTAACTTTGAAAATTTTCCATATGATACCATTAGTTAGCACTACCCATTGTAATCCCTGATGTGCAGCATAGTCAACAGCTTGTCTTACATGTTCTTTTTTTAAGGTGATCCCAATTGCTTTTACTTCAATTAACAAAGTTAACTTAGTCTCTATTTTTAATGCTATATCGCAATATGTTCCATGTATTTCATGTTCGGTGGTAATGTCATTATACTTATCAAATCCAAGAATCTCTGAAAGCATATCCCTAATTAATAATACAGTATCCGATTCATTAATATCCTTGGCTTTATTATTCAAAATAATCGGTTGGAAACGCTTCAAGCCTTCACGTATTCGGTTTGCAATTTTATCAGGAACTGTCATCATTTTTATTAAATTTATTGGTGAATATAGCTAAATTTCTTTACTACAATGGGGGCAAACAGGTTTATGTTGTTCATGAATCTTTCTCATTTCATCGGAAAAACCAGATGCCAATATACCAGCGGGCAATGCGACTAAACCAATTCCCAAAATGGATATAACAGATGCTAACGTTTTGCCTAAGACAGTAATTGGCAGCATATCACCATATCCAACACTTGTAAGCGCTGAAACACTCCACCACATTGTAGCGGGAATACTGGAAAATTTATCAGGCTGTGCTTCGTGTTCAACATAAAACATTATTGCAGAAGCAACTATCATGAGAAAAATAACAAGAAAAAAACTGATTGATAATTCTTCTTTTTTGGCTTTTATTACCCTGGCAATTAATTGAGTAGCATGAAGATACCTTGACATTTTAAAAATCCTTATCAATCTTATCAATCGCAATATCCTTAATATACGTAAGTCTATAGGAATAAACATAGGAAGGTAAAACGGTAATATCGCCAAAATATCAATTAATGAACTGAAGGTGAATATAAATTTAATTCGGCCTGAAACTGGATGTTTATATTTCTCATTTTCTGTAATTGTCCAAACCCTGAGTATATATTCAATCGAGAAGACTGCAACGGAAAAGACTTCAAAATAATAAAATATTAAATGATATTGGGATGCTAGACTTTCCACTGTTTCAAGGCATACAGCTATAACGTTAAGACAAATAAGAAGGATTAAAAATATATTAAATCCCTTGCTTAACTTATTATGCTTGTCTGATTCGTCTAAAATCGCATAGACTTCATGCTTCAACTTGCTCCCCATTACAGATAATTATTATGAATAATCATAATGTTGGGACAAATATAAAAAAGTATTATGAGCTAAGAAAATTACAGCTATATTAAACTAAAAATATATTGCCAGTCGGGCTCCGACAAAACTTATCATCTTCCCCCAAAGTCAATGACTTTGCTCTGCCCTAATTCGGTCCCACTAATTAGGGCATTGGTATTTTTACCGGGGCTCTGCCTGTCAAAACCTATCATCTTCATACAAAGTCAATGACTTTTAAGAAATTATTTTACTATTGATATATAATATAATTAATATTAGATCAATATTACAATTTTATTTAATACAGATACGAATGTCGTGCTACTAAATGATAATCAACCGATAAAGCCCCGAAAAATCAAAAAGTGAAACTGCAAAAAGTGCGACACAATGCGACACAAAAGAAATTTAAAAATAATGGTGGTGAGATTTGCGTGAGGGATAGCAGCGAAAAGCCCGGAGCAAAGCGAGGACTTGTAGCGTATAGCCCGCCCCCTTGCGCAGCTTGGGGACACGCCCAAATCAAAAATTGAAAGAGATTGTTCAGGGTTCTTATTTTTACGGGAGTTCACGAGCCCTTCGGGGTTGCTTCGTTCCTCGCAATAACGATTAGGAAACGTAATCGCTCAAGTAGGAATAGGCAGGAAGAAGCTTACCATCCTTGGCAATAGTAGCACGCTCAATCATTCCCTCTTTATCTTCCCCGAAAAAGAAAGGCATAACACGCTCCATCAGCTCTTTGCCAAAGTCTTCGGAGGCTTCGCGGGGCAACTCGCAGGGAAGGTTATCTACAGCCATTACGGTAGTGGTATTTTTAGCAAAAGGAATATCCAATTGTTCGGTCATTGGGTTGTAGCCATAAAAGGGGTCTATGATAGATGATGCCTTTAAGGTACTTGGCACAGAACCATTCACATCACAAGTAATATCAGCTATCACACTAATATGGAAGTCGGGCAGTTTCATCTGGTCTTTGGTAAACAGAACGGGAGCTTTGCCATCCCAAAAGTGGCCTGTGATAAGCAGGTCGCAAGCCTTTGTATATGGCAGGAAAGAGGAAACATAATTCCCTGAATTGGAATAAAAGTCTTTCGAGTTCCAGGAAGAACCGTCCTTTGCTTGATATAGGTCTTTGGAGTGCAACTGGCAGTAAACAGGTTCTCTAAATGAACAATGCAGGAACTCATAAGGAGTAACCTTCCTGATTTTAAGCAGGCCCAAAGCCTCCGTAGCGCCGTTGGCTACACGCCCACCGCCGGTCAGCAATATCTTAATGTTAGGAAGCCTTACCCTGTCAATCTCTTCCAATAGCTCTTCCTTATCACGGCACTGGTAGGCCGGTTTCAGGTTAAAGAGGTTGTAACGCATGCCATATCCTCTTACTCCATTATAGGTACCAATTATTCCCGCATAGCGCCCGAAGCCAATCACCCTGTTGTGGCTGCTGTCGGTGAGGCATTCATAGTCTATCAGTTCTATCTTCTTGGCAAGAATGGCTTTCAGCATATCCCGGTTATGGGCTTGCTTCTTGGTGGTATGGGAAAAGATAAAATATTTTTTATTGGGAAAGAACAGGTCGACAGGCCTTTCCTTTAAACCCATCAGCACATCACAACTGCTTAAGTCATCGGAAAGCGGAAGCCCGAAGGATGCATACTCCTCATCGGTATAGCAACGGGATGGGGAGCTTTGTACAATTATTTCAAGCCCCGGATAGGCCCTTACTAACTCGCTGCATTGCAGAGGGGAAAAGGGAACCCGCTTCTCAATGGGAACCTTTTCTTCTTTCAGTATGCCTATTTTTATTTTCTGCATGGCTTCTCTAATGGGCAGCAAAGTTATTTTAAAATAGATATTAACTATTGACAGGAATATCAAATTTTAACTTATCTTTGAACTTATTAATAAATTTGAAACCCTAAATATCACTCCACATGCAGTACGAAATTACAGGCACCCTAAAACTAAAAAAAGACGAACAAAAAGTTTCCGATACCTTTAAAAAGAGAGAATTCGTTATTACCGATAATTCTTCCAATTATCCTCAGCATATCCTTTTCCAGTTAAAGCAAGACAAATGCCGCATACTGGACAACTACAATCCCGGAGATGAAGTGAAAGTAAGTTTTTTCATCAGCGGACGTGAATGGAACAAAGATGGCGTGGTTAAGTACTTCACCTCGCTGGATGCATGGAGAATTGACGGAGTTGAAAAAGGCAGTTCTTCCAACAACAGCCAGGAATCTACTTCCTATGCTACCGAAGCGGCTCTTCCTGCTACCGAAGAACAGGACGACCTTCCTTTCTAATTTGGTAATTTGATAATATGCTAATTTGATGATTCTGCCGCTTATTGGTGTTTCATTATCAAATCATCGTGATGGCCAGCACAATTTTACTTGTTGAGGATGAAAAGAACCTCCTTTCCACTATCAAGCTCAATCTTGAGTTAGAGGGTTATGAGGTAATTGCCTTTATGAACGCAGAAGATGCCTGGTCTAAGTTCAGGTCGGCAACATTCTCACTCATTATTTTAGATGTAACCCTGCCGGGAATGAATGGCTATGAGCTTTGTGAGAACATACGCAAGACAGATAAAAAAACACCTATACTTTTTCTCACTTCCAGAAGTTCTACAGAAGACAGGATATCAGGTTTGAAACTCGGAGCTGATGATTATCTGGGTAAACCTTTCCATTTGGAAGAGTTATTACTCAGGGTAAAGTCATTATTAAAAAGGTCCGTATCTGACAGCGAAACAAATGGACAGGAAGAATACCATTTCGAGAATTGCAGTATCAATTTTAAAACGTATGAAGTCCGCACTAAAGCCGGGGAAAAGAAGAGCTTAAGTAAACGGGAAATAGACCTGCTCAAACTGTTAATAGAAAGAAGGAATGAAGTAATTCCACGTGAGCTGATACTAAAAGAAGTATGGGGCTATGAAACCAGCCCTTCCACACGAACAATAGACAACCACATTGTAACCTTCCGGAAATATTTTGAAAAGGACCCCAAATCGCCTTTGCACTTTCACTCAATACGAGGAGTGGGTTATAAGTTTACGGAATAGTTATTGCCTGATCACATGTATTTCTGTCCTCCTGTTTTGTTTTCTGCCTGCCGGGCTATCATTGCTCGCAACAGGGTCTGCGGAACCATAACCTTTAGCTTGAATTATGGTAGCATGTACGCCATGCTTTAAAAGATAATCGCGTATAACATCCGCTTGCTGCTGCGATAATTTCAGGTTCTTGTCTTCTGCCCCTGCATTATCGGTATAGGATGCAATTTCAATAACCATTGTTTTTTGGGCTTTCATAAACTGAGTGAGCTGGTTCAGTTCCCGGTAAGACTCAACTGACAAGGTAGTTTTGTTATAATCAAAAAATACCGTGCTGAGCACATACTTTTCGGGAAGCTGCACACGAACGGTATAATTAAATGTAAGCAATTGGTCTTTTGCTTCAGGCAACGTAAGGATATTATCATAATTTGTTTCGGAAGTAAATTGAAAATACTTCACATCATAATCTGCATCCTTGGGAATAAGCAAATGAAATTTGCCTGTACTGTCAGTACTTCCTGAAAATACTTTATGGGTTTTCTTAGATGTAAAAGAAATTTTTTCACCCATTATGGGTTTCTTCAGGTAGTCAATCACAGAAACATTCAGCAATGCGTTGCTATCGTCGGGTTGCAAATCTTGCCCCACCCCTAAAAAAGGAAAAACCATTAAAGCGAAGAAACCAAGCCATTGTTTCATGGCAAGAAAAAATTAAATGATCTTTCGTGCAATCATCAATCCATCGCGTATAGGAACTAGAACATTTTCCACCCTGGAGTCGCGGGTAACCATATCGTTGTATTGCATTATGGCTCTGGTTTCATCATCCGATTTTTGCAGTGTTTCAGTTACTTTTCCACTCCACAAAACATTATCAGCAATAATAAATCCTCCCCGACGTACTTTATCAATAGCCAGTTCGTAGTATTTACTGTAATTGGTTTTATCGGCATCAATAAAGACTATATCAAAAGTGTAATTAAGGGTAGGGATTATGCTCAGGGCATTACCCGTATAGGCCTTGATTTTATTTTCCATACCTGCTTCATTAATATAGCGCAGTGCTATGGGAAGCAATTCTTCATTAATATCAATAGTATGAACCATGCCCCCTTCTTTTAATCCTCCTGCAAGACAGATGGAAGAATATCCGGTGAAGGTACCCACTTCCAAAATTTGAGATGGATTTACCATGCAGCTTATCATTTTCAGAAAACTGCCCTGCACATGCCCTGAAAGCATTTGTGGCATCAATACTTTTGCATGCGTTTCCCGATTGAGCTTCTTCAGCACATCAGATTCTTCCCGTGTATGGGATCCTACATATTGTTCTATCAATTCAGGTAAAAAATCCATAAAGCATAATTAAGACTTAAAGGTAACCCTTTTCCTGTTAAAATAGCATACTTTAATATTATTATTTTATTAAAAAAAGGAAACAAAGACAATTTACTTGCCCGCTGCTGATTTTCTTTTAAACTGTATTTCCTTAATCCATTTAACGGGAGCCGGCAAGGTGCTCTTTCGTATGGTTGGGAATTCCGTCTTTATGGAGCCAAAACCACTATAAAATCTTGCCAAATCAGTATCCATAGAGCCTTCAAAATCGAACAAAACCGGGTTGCCCGCATTCTCTTCAATATAGTTATTAATCAATAAGGTCATGGCGTGAGAGTCGTATCCGCTTTCATTTGCACCGGAAAATAGGAAGATATCCCGGTTTTTACTTTTAATGAAAAAGGCTCCGGCACACAATGCATTATTTTTATCATTCACACCCATAACTTTAACCAAGCCTTTGGATAGCAATGCTTCAATAAGTTGCTCCAGAATGGTATAAAAGGCCGAAGGCAATTCTTGCTCCATACCTCTATTTTCGCTGAACAATTTTATGATTTTGGGAGGGCGTGCAGATTGCACAATAGTTAATGAACAGGACAATGCCTTTTTCAGGTTCCTTTTAGTTTGTGTGGAATATTGAGAATATATTTCAGCATAAGGGCGATTCAGGTCAAGAACATAGGTAACATGATTATTTGTTTCCAAAGCCCCCGAATCAACTCCATTTTTCTCATTCAGATTCATCTCTATATACCGATAAAGAGTTGGAATTGCAGCAATAAACTCCATAATTCTTTCCTCGGGTATTGCTTGCAGTGAAAAAATTCCAAGCTGTTGAGTAAATGAAGGCGGATAGGTATAGGTAAATCCATATTTTTTACCCATTGGCAAAGGCATAACACTCGTGTAATCATCTTCCACTAATGCCTCCCATTCCGGACAAACGATATCAAGATACCAGGAGTATCCGTATATCATTCCATTGGGCGAATTACTGATGCACTCATCCCATTTTAGTTTATTAATTTCCTGGTGTTTTAAATAACGTATCAAAAGTTCTATTTATTTTTAATTAGCTGTTTCCATCATAGTTTCAAATACTGTTTTCCAACCCCTCCAATGTCCGTATTCACTAATGCTATGGTTATGCCATATAGGAATAAATTCACCCTTCACATTTTTAACCTTTTGAATGAGCTCTCCAATAACGGATACAGCATCCATCGGACTAAGTTTGAGGTATTCGTTCAATGTACCATCCATTACAGACCCCGAATGAATTTTGACCGGCAAAACAATTTCAGCCTGAAGGTCATAAAAGAAAAACGGAGTGCAAATACTTGCTCTAAACCCCACAGCCCCGGCATAAGTCATGGTATAGTCATCGGTAATACCAAGTTTAGCAAGGCAACGGTAGGTATCGGGCAAATTTAACTTCAAAAAATGCTGACGTGAGCAAGTAATTTTCTTAGAAATATTCCTTTCCACTTTTATTATTTCTTCGGCTACAATTTTAGCATCACTTCCTGATTGATAAGAAGGATGAATACCAATTTTAGCAAATGAACTTATTTTTTTAACCAGCTTTTTAAATTTCGAACTTTCAGGAGAAATATTTTTGTCATAAGGCCCGCGTTTTCCTGCAAGGAAAAAATAAATTGGATTTAGCTTATACTTTTTAAAAATGCTTTCCTGGTAATCAAAAGTATCGTAAGGATCTTTTTTAAGACGCAATATGACTAATTTTTTCTGAATGGCAGTTCTGAATTGAAATTTGGAAATGGTTTTTAAATAGGAAGCGATTGTAACAGACAAACTCCTTCCCAGATAAGCATACGCAACATCAATATCCATTGTAGGTATAAAAGAATACCTATTCTCAGAAAATATAATATCCGGATATTCGATACGTATGATTTTTTTCAATTCTTCTGCCCAATGGTTTACAAGCGGTTCATCTAAAAAAATGATTTTTAAAAGCAAGGCTGTTTGTATAACTGAATCGTTTATGTTCATCCCATTCGTGGGAAAAATATTCTTCGTATCGAGTCACCAGATAAAAGGCAGCGGAAAAAATATCAAATGGCAGGCTGCCATGTTCAGACCCGAAAAAGGTTTTGAGTTTATTCCATTCTCCTACACTTATAAGTTGTGGCCTCATG
>Ga0206873_1161_pt1 | contig 20993 bp, 17 predicted proteins | sample Alteio_BWOrgCont_11_FD_152631 | JGI IMG/M metagenome (GOLD analysis project Ga0206873, IMG submission 152631) | Enriched cells from forest soil in Barre Woods Harvard Forest LTER site, Petersham, Massachusetts, United States -... | ecosystem: Environmental > Terrestrial > Soil > Temperate forest >...
ATGATCGACCCGTAGCGGATCATTGCGGCACCTGCACAAGATGCATTGACGCTTGTCCCACGGGGGCGTTGATCGCCCCCCGGGAACTTGATGCCCGAAAATGCATTAGTTATTGGACTATCGAAGCAAAGACCCCGGCTCCAGTGGCATTATCTGAAAAATTCGGCGCTCATGTTTTTGGGTGCGACATCTGTCAAGATGTCTGCCCTTGGAATCAAAAATCAAGACGGTTGAATGCCCTTCCTGTTCCAAGTGAGTTTGGCACAATCGATCTAGAAATGTTTCTAAAATTTTCTGATGAAGATATTAAAATGCAAAATAAAAACAAGGCCCTCAACAGAGCGAAGCCTGAGAAACTTCGTCAAAATATCTTAGTCGCCAAGAAGAATTTAACGATGCAGATCAAAGGCAAGAGCTGATTCGGTCGAAGAACTCTTCTTTTCTAGAAAGTCCCTCTAGGGGATCTAAGTTAATCGAAATTTGTGACCCATCTCGCGAAGCGGTTAGATGAGCGGCATGAGAAAATTGAATCTTGATTGTTTTAATATTTTGAATAGCTTTTTTGCCAACAGCGTCTGAGCTGTTCTTTTCAATGAATTCCATGAGATTTTGAGCTACGTCGCGAATAACATTATGTTGCGTATTTTCTTCGCTCACTAATTTATCATCGATGTCTAATTGAATACCGGTATTTAATAAATTCTTTTGAATGTCATTGAGCGAACGCTTCAGTTGAAGGGTCGTGAGATTTTCGTCTTCGCTCCAGCGGGGAACGGCCCCAAATCTGAGAATTCTCAAAAAGTCTTCAGCTTCTAAAACTGTGATCTGAAATGGAAGGCGAAGGTCCAAAAAACTAAGATTGGTTTTACCAGCGCCACTGGTCATCGAGTCATGGGCAAATAAAACCGAAAAACCCGACGCATGCTCCTGGAGGCCTAAGAGCACTCCGTCGTACCTTATCCCCTGATCTGTATCGATGAGGATCCTTGGAAGATTCTGCGACGCAGAGCCATTCTTCGCTAAATCCGCGGCCTTCTTTAAGCCATAGAGAACAGTTTTCGTGTCTTGTGGTTCAATACTTCTGAAACGATCTAAGGGGATATTCAAGTGTATGATCCTCTAAAGTGAAATTTTGAGAAAGGGTCGCACTTTTAAGCGAAGGCGTCAAGGTCTCCACACAATTCTTTAAAACGATCAAATGCCAAACGCACGATCTCCTCGTTAGTTGATTTGAAAACCAGTTGGGTCTTATATCCAAGATGGGTCTCAAAGGTCGGGTACGAACCCAATTCTAAGAGTGGGAATTCCCTGTTGAGTTGCTTCATATGTCTGGCGATTTCCCCTTCTCCAACTTTTAAATTAATTTCTTTTTCAAAAAGCGGGGTCCCTTGAATGCTCTTCTCAACGTTAGCCCACATGGCGTGGAGTACCTTTGGAATACCGGCGAACACATAAATATTTTTGATCTTAAACCCGGGAGCTTGGCTTACTGGATTATCAATGAGCGTGCACCCATCTGGAAGGTCAGCCATCGACATTCGTTCTTCATTTTTTTTCTCTCCATAATACTTTAAGAGGCGTTCCTCAGCTTCTGGGTGCCTAATCAAAGACACGTCGCAGGCCCTCGCCACGGCCGAGCGGGTCACATCATCCGGGGTTCCCCCTATGCCGCCGCACACGAAAAGAAAATCACTAAGACCATGCTTTTCTCGGATCCATTGTGCAATTATAATTTCGTTATCGGGAATGACTCCAATTCCCATAACGCGAACGCCTCGAACGGCAAGGACTTTTGCTAAAAAAGGGGAATTTGTATCGGTGGTTCTACCTGATAAAATCTCATCTCCAACAATAAAGATTTGCGCTGTTTTCATAGAAATTATATAGATATGCCATATCTATGAGCAAATCTAGTGTTGAGAGTCTAAGAATTGGGCCAGAAAAGAATTTTTGTTATCTCATTTATTGCTCTGTCAAAAATGAGGCAGCTCTTGTGGATCCTGCCTTTGAATTTGACCGAGTCATCGAATGGGTAAAGACCTTTAAAACAGGCCCCCAACCCCCCCAAATTAAGTATTTCGTTCTTACTCACGGCCATTGGGACCACGCCGGAGGAGTGCCTGAAATGTTAAAGCGGATTCCTGACGCGCGCGTTATAGCTAACGAAAACGAGCTCGCAAGATTAAAAAAAGCGAAAATTCCTCTTCATAAACCTCTAAAAAACGGAGAAGAATTTTCGGTGGGAGACATTTTAGTTAAATCAATCCACACCCCTGGTCATACCAAGGGGGGGAGTTGCTATATCGTTGGAAATCAAATCCTCACAGGCGATACTTTGTTCGTTGGCCAATGCGGCCGTACAGATTTTGAAGGTGGCAGTGATGAAGAACTCTATGGGAGCCTTCAACTTCTAAAAACTATGCCTCCTGAAATGATCGTGAGACCTGGCCACGACTATGGTCCTACCCCGCAATCGACAATGGCCAGTGAAATAAAAAATAATCCAACGATGAGAGCCAAATCGTTAAAAGAATTTATGGAGTTACCCTAAAGGAGTATTCCAAAAGGAGTTTAAATGAAGCTGGAACTTTACCATTTTGAATCCTGCCCTTACTGCGCGAAGGTGAGAAAATTTATTGATCAGTTGGGCGTTAAATCTCAGATTCAATATCACGATATTGAAAAAGATGGAGCTGCCGAGCAGAGGCTGGTTAAAATGAACGATGACAGCCAAGTCCCCTGTCTCGTGATCGACGGCAAACCAATGCTTGAGAGTGATGACATTATTGATTGGCTCAAGAATCACTTTAAGAAATAGGCTTTAGGACGTTATTTTAATAGGTCGTAAAATTTCAGACGAAGTTTCTGAAATGGCTTGGGTGTGACCCCAACGGCCCATATATCCGCTAGGCTTTCCGTTAAGAAAATACAGACCCAATTCCAGCGGTTCGCCATCGACCTTGGGGACCTGGACAAACTGCTGTGCAATCCATGGCCTGCCTTGTTCCGTCTCTCTTAAGACCTGGTCCACTGAAGATTGCCAACGATTTTGAGGCACATCTAGTCCACGCAGCACGGATTGACCAGAATAACTCAGGGCCCCTTTAAGTACCCATTTATCTTTTTCATCATTGAGACGGGCTCTTACTGAATCTTCTAAAAGAATCGTTTCAGGGACATGTTTAGATTTTAAGAAGGCGGGCCAGGCTTTGCTCATTCCTACGTCACTGGACCAACCACCCACGACCGTTACATCTCCGGCTTTCCAGTCTTCTAAAAATACTTTCGCCTTTTCGGGATGGGCACGAAGCTGCCAACTTAAAGCACGGCGATAGATGAGTGCGCCCTTCTTCCAAGTCCTCTGGGCCGGATTGGCTAAATGAGAATTAATATGGGGCTTCCATCTCTTGACGAGATCATGTTCTTCCCAAGATGTTCCAATCTCTGGAAAATCCATTAAGAAAACCTCAGGTGCTTTAGGACTGTGTTCAAGCAAAGCTTGAAGTACTCTTTGAGATAGCTTGAAATTGGGATTTTCTGCTTCTTTAAGGTCCGCTTCATCGGCAACCCACTCGGAAACATTATAGCCACTTGTGCCATCGGTATTGAGCTCAAGGACGTTTATATTTTTGCCGTCGAATAGAAAATCAAAGCGAGCGAAAGGAATATGAAGACCTAGTGGTGTGGGGCTTGGATCTAAGTCTGTAGGAACTCCAAGATCATGCAGAATCTGTTTATCTCGAAGTGCGGTTTTGGTGAAATCTTCGATCTGCTTTAGAAGTTGAGTCAACGTCGTTTCAATAAACCGGGCTTCACTCTCCTTGATCAAAATGGGGTCGGCCGAATAAACTATAGGTCTCCCGTCATATTGCGGCACGCTTCGTGGAGATTTGATTTGGCTCATTTTAATCAACCCAGAGTGAAGAGTCTTCTTTACTCGATCTATGATGGTTTCTTTTATAGCTGCATGGTGGGTTTTGGCGAAACATATTTCTCTGCCTACGCGCTCTTTCTCGGGGCCAACAATTTTCAAATGGGGGTTCTAACAAGTCTCCCACCCTTCCTGGCGGGTCTTTCTCAATTTTCGACGGTCAATCTCATGAAGGCCATTCCTTCGAGGCGAAAACTTGTTTGTCTAGGGGTTTTAGTTCAAATACTCTCTTTTGTGCCTCTTTATTTGGCCTACAGTTTCAGTACCTTACGCATAGAACTTTATATTTTGCTTGTAGGATTTTACTTCTCAACAGGGGCTGTCATTGGGCCCGTTTGGAATAGCTGGATGGGCGATTTGGTCAAATACTCCCAACGCGGGGTCTATTTTGGCCGAAGAAATCGAGTTCTCACTGTCGGCACTTTTCTTGCGATGACGATAGCAGGGCTGTGCCTAAGGCATTTCAAAGACATCAACATGGAGCTAAAGGGCTTCGCCGTCATATTTCTTTTGGCGATTTCTAGTCGGCTTACGAGTTTTTATTTTTTGAGTATTAAATTCGATCCGCCCATCTCAATTCCGGAAAAGTCGAGTCCTGGGTTTCTTGAATTTCTAAAAGAGTTGCCAAAAAGAAATCAGGGCATGCTCATCCTCTATATGAGTGCGGTCAATTTGGCTGTTTACACGGCGGCCGCTTTTTTTACTCCCCTTATGCTTAAAGAATTGAAATTTAACTATGGCACCTACACCTTTGTCGTGGCAGGGACGGCCATCACGAAATTTCTCACCTATTCAATATGGGGAGAATGTGTGGATAAACTTGGGCCACGTCGAGTGATTTTAACCTCCGGAATTCTTATTTCGTTTACGACGCTGCCGTGGATTTTTACCGGCAATCCTACTTATCTTTTTCTCTCCCAATGCTACACAGGAATTGTCTGGGCCGGCTATGAAGTCTCTACTTTTACATTTTTACTCGATGCCACCGAGCCTTCTGAGCGAGCTCAAATTTCAAGTTACTTAAATATTCTGATGGGTATTTTTGGTCTCTTCGGGGGTCTTCTTGGGGGCGGACTGTTTGCCATCAGGCATCCGGCACTGAATCCTTACATGACCGTTTTTGCACTCAGTGGGGCACTTCGCATTTTAGCTCTTCTTAGTTTCGGGTTACATCTGAAAGAAATTCGAGTCATCTCTGCTGTGAAAGCACGAGATATTTTGTTTAAATCGACGGGCTTTAAATCAGCCATGGGTATGACTTCAAGATTGATTATTTTGGGGAGGCGCTCGCGCCGCGGGGCGAAGTAAAATGACTTTGAATATTCTGATGTCGATGCCGAAAAATTCCGCCCAAGTCACGGCGAACAAAAATGTCATCAGCCAATTTTCCTAAGAGTCCGAAAGGAACGTCGTACTCAATGAGATCAGTGAGTAAAGTGCTTTCGCCATGATCCTCAAATTTTTGAGTGTGGACCCAAAGGGCAAAGGGGCCATGACTTTGTCTGTCTCTGACAAATTCGTTTGGTTCAAATTCTTCGATTACGATTCCCCATAAAACTGAAATCCCCATCCTCGTGATTTTAATTTCGTATTCAGAGCCTTTTTTAAGTTTAGTGACTGGTGAAGTGAGTTCAATTTTATGATCGGCCGACATGATTTCTGGAAGACTATTGATGTTGCTCACATAATCAAAGGTCTGATTTCGCGTGGCTGAAATGATAGATGAAAATTCAAAGTGAGCCATTTAAGTTCCCTCCAGCGGCTCTTTTAGCCAAGCCTCAGGAATGATGCTAGTCAAAAAAACGATCAGGGCGCCAATCATTTCTCGTAAAACCATGGTTTCTCCTAAGAAAGCGAATGCAAATCCTGAAGAAAACGGAGCTTCAAGTGCAAAGATGAGTGCAGCCTTGAGGGCGCCCATGTGTTTCTGAGCAATTATTTGCATGATGAACGCGAAAGCTGTGCACACCACCGCGTTAAAACCGACGGAGAAAATGGCAAAAGTAGGCCAACTCATAAAATTCCAGCCCGCCGGGCTAAAGACCTTGTCTTGGTGCATTAGTATTGAAACGCCAAGAAAAAAAGCGCATCCGATAAATTGCCACATTCCAAGGCCTACACTATCGGCCTCTTCTCTTGAGAGTCTCTCAGTTAAGACGATATGAACCGCGGCTAAAATGGCGCATGCCAGCGTCCATAGGTCTCCAGGGTTGACATCAGTCCACCAACTAATGAGGGAGCTGGGCCCCACGGGATTGGTGAGAAAATAAAGTCCTAAGACCGCAAGGAGGGTTGCCAAGACTTGTCTCATATAAACCGGGTTTCGAAAAAGCAGCCATCCCAAAAGTGGTGTGAAGGGCACGTAGAGAGCTGTGATAAAGCCTGACCGTGTTGCTGTGGTAGCTTGGAGGCCTTGAGTTTGGGTCCAAACGCATAGAAAAAGGATGAGTCCAAGCAGAAACCCTCTGGCGATAAGGGCCCTGGGCGCTCTCATTAATTTTTCTGGAAATATCATCGCCAAAACCACGATTGAAATTCCAAATCGAACAGCAAGGTATGGCCAAACGCCGACCAAGGCCGTAGCTTTCTTTATTAGAAAAAAGCTAGCCCCCCAGGCAAAGGTCGCCAGGAAAAGTCCCAATGTGGTCAATCGTGTCGGCATCATTTATCCGGAAATTCTAGCCAAATTCTCATTCTTTATAATAAAACTTAAAGGGATGAAGGCGGCAAGATATAAAGAGACCCACCGATTCTGTAGAAGGCTTTTTCGAAAGAAAAGGCCGGGCCTCTTCGCTTTGTCATATTCAATTTCCGTCTTAGAACGGCGAGCGCTTTTTTCACTTTTTGCATTTCACGATTTCGTTACTTCTGGTTTTGCCAAGGCTTCAACACCGGGGACTCGATCTCAACATTTTAAATCATGTGAAGAACTCATAAATCGAATTTATGATCATACTTCAAGTAAGTTCGAACTGCCTTTCGAATTCGCCTTAGAACAGACCGTGACCCGTTTTGAGATTTCGTCGAACATATTGATGAAAATACTCGAAGGGGCTCTTTTAGAAACTCTACTGAGGCAGCCCACGACTGAAGACGAACTTATTTTATTGAGTGATAACATCGGGGGTGTTTGGGGATATTGTCTCTCAATGATTCTTAATCCCATAGAAACGGCTGACCAGACTGCATGGGAAGTAGGGAAAGCCCTCTGGCTCACTGAGCGGGCGACAAATTTCAAAAGTGAAATCGAAAGGAAAAAAAATTATTTCCCTGTGGCTTGGTCTGTGAAAGCGGGAATTTCTTTCGAAGACAACAAAGAACTTTTTCAAGAAATGTACTTTAACTGGTCTCGGTCCTATCTTGATACAACTCTAGAAAATTTTAGAAACTTGCGCCAAAGTCGGTTTCGATTGGTTGCAGATTTGGCATTAAAAGCTCAATCGCTCAAAATGCAAAAGGGAATGAGCTCTCCCCGCCTTACTTTGAGAGAAAAGGTCAAAATTTTTTCTGATTTCTTGAGGCTTCCCATTTGAAGTCTGTTGAAGCTGTTTTAAAAGAAGTTTTTCAAAACCCCACGGCTCCCTACCGTGAAAATTGGGTGTTAGACTATGTGCATACAGAATTGAAGCATATGAAAGTTCCATTCTTCTATGATCGTTGGGGGAATATTATCGCAGGATCTTCAAATTCGAGGGCTCTTAAGAATTCGGAAAGAGTGGCCCTCATGGCACACACGGATCACCCCGGATTTCATGTATTGGGACCCCCTCGAAAAGGTATCGTGAAGGCTCGCTGGCTGGGGGGATGTCCTCCCAAGATCCGGGGGGCGAAAATCGCTATCCATATTCCTGCTGTTCCAAGAAAAATAATCAAAGGAAAAATCATTTCAGCGAAGCTTACCGGAAAGAAGCGTTTGTTTGATATCAAACTTGCGAGTCTGAAGGGTTCAGAAGACATTGATCATCATTGTTTTGGAGCCTTCGATTTTTCGGCGTTTACCCGTCGTGGCTATAAAATATTTACTCGGGCTGCTGACGACTTAGCAGGAGTGACTATTATTCTCACAACGTTGGCGCGGCTCAAGCCCAACGAGAGAAAAAATATGTTGGGCATTTTTACTCGAGCTGAAGAAGTGGGTTTTCGGGGCGCCCTAGGAATAATTTATGATCAGGCCATCGGAAAAAAGAATACGGCTATCTCACTTGAAGCAAGTCGGCAGCTGCCGGGTGCAAGACTTGGGAAGGGCCCCGTCATTCGCCTCGGTGATAAGAGAACACTTTTTGATTCATATTCGATTTCTCGTCTCGACCAAGCGGGCGCTGTCCTTGGAAAAAAGATTAAAAATTTCAAAGTACAAAGAAGAATCATGAATGGCGGTACCTGTGAAGCCACTCCTTTTAATCTTCATGGAATTTCCACCTCCGGCCTCGCCGTCCCGCTCGGCAACTATCATAATGAAAGACGAAATGGCACACCTGGCGCTGAGTTTATTGATTTACGGGATGTTCATGGTGCCGTAAAACTCTGTGTTGAATTTTATAAACAAATGAGTCGAAATGGGAATCCCCTGGGTGGATTTGTGAAGGATCTAGCTCAAGGATTTAAGTCAGACTCTCATTTTTTGAAGGCGCGCATTCCTTTTGCCAAATTATCGTCGGAAGAAGGATAAGGACCAATGTGGGAAGAAGTCGGAAAAGACATTTTCACTTCTAAAAATGATCCCCAAGATTTGCGTTTGGGAGATTTGATAAAGCATCTAAAAAACCGTAACGATTTACCCGATAATCCTGAAAATGCCGTCGTGATCTTAGGATATCCAGACGATGAAGGCATTCAACTTAACGGGGGAAGACCGGGTGCGGCCCTTGGCCCCCAGGGGATTCGCCGCATTCTGTACAAGATGACTCCATCTTTGAAACATGCTCAGAATTTACCCCAGGTCTTTGATCTCGGAAATCTCAAGAAGGAAGGGGCCCTCGAGAGGCGCCATGAAAAGGCACGGGAGGAAGTGACTGAGATTCTTTCGAAAGGTTTACGCGTTCTTACTTTGGGAGGAGGACATGACTATGGTTTTCCAGATATGGCAGCGTTTTGTGATGTCACCCTGAAGAACGGCAAGCGCCCTTTCATAGTCAATTTTGATGCCCACTTGGATGTGCGCCCCGATGGTAAAGGCCCCCATAGTGGCACCCCATTTTATCGACTGCTCAAAGAATTTTCGGGCCGCATGGATTTTTTTGATGTGGGCATACAGGACTGGTGCAACTCTCGTGAACATCTCCGCTGGGCCCAAGAACATGGAGCCCAAATTATTTCCCTAGAAGAAATTCTTCAATGCGGAAAAACTCTTGAAGAGTTTCTTTCTCAAAAAATATTGAGTCAAATGACGAGAGGTCACCGGCTAGCCATAAGTGTAGATATTGACGGGTTTGAGAGTTCATCGGCGCCGGGGGCTAGTCAGGTTTTTCCCGTTGGACTCAATGCGACTTTATTTTTGAATTTCTGGAAAATGGCCCTGATCCGATATCGGCCTTCTCTGGCTGGCTTTTATGAAGTATCCCCGCCTTTAGACCAGGACGATCGAACAAGTCGGCTGGCCGCGATTTTACTTCACCAATTTATTCACACCTAGAGCCTCAAAACAAACTAAGAATTTTTCACGGCTTTTCCGAAAAGAAGAGGAACACTTATGTGAGGTTATATCGGCATTGATAACAAATAAAGTCATCCGTCTTTCTGGCGCTGACTCTGCAGCTTCATCCCCTTTTGGAGGATCTGCTTCTGATACTGATCTTGCTTCGGCGTCGGGCACTAAAAAAGGTGTTCGGATGCTCGTTGTCCTTAACAACAAGAAGTCCCTGGAAGGGGGGCTCTTTTTTCTTGAGAGACGCGGTTATCAAATTACTGTGGTGAACCGAATTTCTGAGGCAATCCAAAATTTGCAAAAAATTCGACCCCATACAATTCTTTTGAGCTGGAATCTAAAAAATACCGATATTCGTAAAACTTACAAATTACTCACGGAAAAATTCAATCTTCTCTGCATCGTCTTTGCAGAAGATCCTTCAACGCGAACGACAGCATCTCTGATGTCCAGTGGAATTCCCCATTCGCTGCTCTCCCCCGTCAGTGGCCCGAGCATTCATATGAGAGTTCAAGCTCTCTTACGTGCCAAGGTGACAGGGTCAATAGCAAAGAAAAAGAAGGAAGCTTCCGATGCGGCCGCACTTGAAAGAGTGAATGCTTCAAGGTTACCCCCGGATTTGGTGTGGGAAAGGGGAAATGATCCAGAGGGCCGCGAAGGGACCGTGTGGGAAGGAAAGAGCGCCACAGGGGATAAAAACAGAACGTACTATTTTAAAGGACCCACTCCGCCAAAGTTCGACAATGAAAAACGTCGTTGGACCACTGAAGATGGAAAAGAAGATATTGGTTCTGTGATCATGAAAGGGCCCGGCCCTTCAAAAAAATATAAGGGCCGACAAGCGGGAGTGGGTTCAGGAGAGGCTTTTGAAATTGATGAGGCCTTGACCGCGACTGAAAGTCATTCCGCAAACCAAGAGGGTCTAAAATCCAAAGGATATTCTTTTGAAACAGAAGGCGTTGAGGGTCAGGACCATGAAGCAGAGTCAGGGGCAGCCGCTGCCGGGACGGATCTTGAGAGTCACGCGGGAGGAGCATCAAGTGGAGACCTTCAAGCTGGAGATAGTCTTGCAGCCCCCTCCGAACTTGACGACGCCGATTTTGACTGGGAAGCCGCACTGAATGACGTTACCAACAAAGAATTGACAGAATTAGAGCATGATCTTCATGAGGCTTTTGAAGAAGCCGATTCACAAGAGGCTTCTGATCAAGTCAAAGCCGCGGCCGCTCTTGAAGCAGAATTTAATGGGGTCTCAACCGAGAACGGCGAATCCTATGGCCGTAAGGAGAAAACTGTTCCCCACTATGAAGAAGGGGAAGTGGCTGCAAAATCAAAGAAACTCATGAAGCTTGGCTCCGAAAGTCTCCTCTATAAAGCGATTAAATCAACCATTGGAAAGTCGCTGCCGCCCGACCAAGGACCCACAAAAAAGGTAGAGCTCGTTTCTTATGTCTATCCAACTCTGGTAAAGTGTCCACGTTTTAAAGGAATTCTGTTCATGGCCAGTGCCACGGATCGCGAACACGAAGAATTGTTCAAAGATTTTAGTAAGAGTCTTTCTGAACAACTAAATGACGCCGGAGAAAATGGAGTTATAACACTTCTTCCCCGCATTAAGATCGATGCTCTCCCCTTCGCGCGTTTCTTTCATGAAAAAGGGGACTTTATTATTCAGACTCCCTATGATGGAGATGGTCTTGCTTTCGCTTTTTTTGGTACCTCTCAATTGCCAAAAATAGATGAGTCACCGGAGCCCGAAGTCCTGGCTATTTCTTTGGAGAATGATATCACTGGTGGCGAAGAACTCCTTTTTGATTTGTTCTTACATCTTCCGAGAAATGATAAATTCATTCTGTACATGAATAAGGGAACACCCTTATCTACAAAGAGCATCTCGAAGTTTTTGGGATTTGGAATTAAGAGCGTTCACATTCGAAAGAAAGAAAAAGACCTTTTCTTAGCCTACTGGGCTCGCAACCTCCTTAAAAATAACCGCTAATGACAATTCTTGGCCCTCCATAAATCACTGTTTTAAACCCTGACGACTTGCCCTGATTTGTCTCCCGTGGCATAGCCAGAGCTATCACCGCAGGTCCCAAGGTCTCAGAGGCCGGGCATGCGATTTGCTCTGAAAATTGGCGATGGAGGGTCGATGCAGAACAAGCTGATCTTACGAATCGCCAAGGTGTCTTTTTTATTCTCTTTAACATCTACAATGAGCATGGCACAAGGCACCACCTCCCCTGTGGCAAATCAAAGACCCCCAGCAATGAGTTCTAGGTCAAGTCTTCGTCTCCTTCTCCAAAATAATTTTATCAATAGTACTTTTATGGGTGCCAGTCGCGCCTTGCTTAAAACGGGGCCCGATCTGAGATTGTCTGAACAACTTGATTCTGATCCCATTCTCAATATGCCAAGTGTCGTGAAGACATTAGATGGAATCATGGAACAAGGTATCAAAGACGCAAATAATACGGGCCTTAAAAGTATGCGGCTCCTCACAATGAAAACTCATCCACGAGCCATGACAGCTTTTATCGAGGCCGCTAAGAAAAAAGGTTTTACGGACAAACAAATCGCCAATGCCAAGGTTTATATCGCTGATGGGCCCATGAACGCCTTCACCGTTTCTCCATTCAGGGACGAAATCGTGATCGTTCTCTACAAAACTCTCGTTCGCGGCACCGACGATGCGCAACTTAAAGGTACCATTGAACACGAACTAAGCCATATTATCGACCAGCACGTGTTACGAGGAATTCAAACCACAGCCATGGTCATTCAATTAGCAAATATTTTCTCTAAAGGTGGAGTGCTAGGAGACTTAGATACAGTCAAATTGAAAAACTACGAGCAGTTCCGAGATTCAATTCCCTCAGACAAGGCCTATGTGAGACAGTTTTGGGACTTCATATTCAATAATCTCGTGACCATCGATGTGCAAAACAATGGCGCAACCGATGATGTCTATAAGCAAGTGATGCTCTCCAATCGAAGTGCTTTTATTGATGGTCTTGATACGATTGGGAATGCTTTTCGGCAAATCAATGATGGAACCGCTCCGACCCTTAAAGACGGAATGCAAAATGTAATCGATACCGGCAGAGTGAATCCTGCGTTAGCGAAGGCTTCCGTTGTCAATTTTCTACAGGCTGCCATTGAGTCTTTATCTATGATGCCTGTTCCGCAAGATGATCTCGTTTATCTCAATCACATGTTGTCGGATCTGGTGAAGGGCGGCGAAATTGACGATCGAGGGGCTCAGCAATTCACACAAAAAATGATGGAGCTCATCGCCAACTTAAGTAAATCTTGGGAAGCCAGTGCTGATAAAGGCGTCGTTGAAAACCCCAGGAGAGCGGCGACTCTCTTTACTGAATTTATGGGTACCGAAGAAGACCGTGTTCAGGCGGGCCTCGTAGATCGCACGGGAAATCCCACAGTGACTCGTAAACAACTTCGGGAAGATATTTTGCAAGAAGTCATAGATCAATGGATAGAATTGGTGGCAACGAACAGCCCTGAACAGCTTGCTATAGAGCTTGGGCGTGATCCAGCACAGAATCATCCTTACCCACTTCGACGAGTTGTTAGTATGCTCTTGTCAGAGCGCACGATTCCTACAATTGGATTTCGAAATGAGTTCTTAACCCATGTTATTATTTACAACCAATTGGCAAAACAAGTGGCTGCCGCTGATGCCCAAATTCTTAAGATGAATGAGGCCCTCAACAGTCCCGAGGCGAAAAAGGCCTCTAAAAACGAAATTGATGATCTCCAACAGGAGATTTCTCAGGTCCAAGAATTTAAAAAAGCTTCAATTGAAAGTCAAAAAATTCTTTCTGGGGCCATTGAAAAATTGATTGAGGACCCCGCACTCCCCCGTCTTGATGGATTAAATGTTCGGCTCCTAGATCTTATCGATTTTCAGTTGGCCCTTCGACAAGAAGCGCAAAGCAGTTACGAAGAAGCTTTGAAAAATGCCGGGTCTAAAGAAGAGAAAGCACAAATTGAGGATTTTATAAAGAACGACGCAAGTATTTTCAATTCGAATTTAATGATGGGGATCAAAGAGAAATTGTCCCAACAAAAAACTTCTAAAACCGGAAATCAGGGTATGCTTGATCGAAGGCTTAAAGAAATGGACGTCCTGACAAGACCCGCTTCTTCAAAAGTGGAGATTACTCAAGTCCGCGAGGAGCTTCAAAAAGACGGTAAGTCCCTCGGGCGCGCCACCCGCATCGCCATAGACACGAGCCAAATTTCTCTTAAAAAGAGTGATACACCCTCTTCAGGAACGGGCAAAGATGTGATCCCCGAATCAACTACCAAGATTGTTTACACCAAGGCTTTGGGAGTCTCAAATGGACCCGTTTTGTCAGTTTCTCCCCTCTGTGTTCCTGCCGTTCTTAAACTCAGTCGGTAAACTCTCCTAAAATTGCTTGTGTTTCTAGGCTGTTCGAGATCATATCGAAGTCCAAGACTCGTTGTTCTTGAGGAGGCACACAGTGGCATCTACAGTTGAACATAAGCCCTTTATTTCAGATGATAAAAAACTTCCCGAATTAACGATTCTTCCCATCATCATGGGAGTGATTCTTGGGATCATTTTCGGCGCATCATCCCTTTACCTCGCCCTTAAGGTGGGGATGACCGTTAGTGCGTCGATCCCTGTCGCTGTTTTATCAATTACGATTTTCAAAGGTTTTTCAAAGGCGTTTGGAATCAGGCAGGCTACGATTCTTGAGAATAATATCGTTCAAACGACAGGGTCCGCCGGCGAGTCGATCGCCTTTGGTGTCGCTGTCACCATGCCCGCTCTTTTGATTCTTGGTTACAATATGGAAATTGAACGAATCATGCTCGTCTCGATTTTAGGGGGGCTCCTTGGGGTCTTGATGATGATTCCCCTTCGGTGGGCCCTCATCGTTAAATCACACGGCGAATTGACCTACCCTGAGGGAACTGCCTGCGCTGAAGTTCTCATCGTTGGTGAAAAAGGCGGAACAAGTGCTGTCACTGTTTTCACAGGTTTTGGCATTGGTATTTTATATAAATTTTTAAACGTGGGTTTGAAAATTTGGAACGATGTCCCTGAAAAAGCGCTTAGTTGGTACAAGGGTTCCTATTTTTCGACCGAGGTTTCACCTGAACTTTTGGGTGTTGGGTACATTATTGGTCCTCGCATTTCGTGCATTATGCTTGCCGGAGGCCTTCTTTCGTCCTTTGTTTTGACACCTGCTATCGTGCTTTTTGGAAGTGGCCTAACCACTCCCCTTTTTCCAGCGACAAAATTAATTTCAGAAATGTCTATCCATGAAATTTGGCGTTCCTATGTTTTGTACATTGGCGCTGGGGCCGTGGCTGCCGGTGGAATCATAAGTCTTTTTCAAAGTCTACCTACCATCGCAAAATCTTTTATGGGCGCTCTTGAAAATCTAAAAGGAAGCGGACGAAACAAAGGTCAAAAGGTAAAACGCACCGAGCGTGATCTCTCAATGAATATCGTTTTAGGCGGATCCCTTCTTCTGGTCGCCGCTATTTGGGCCGCTCCGACCCTCAAGATGAACCTCTTAGGCGCTTTGATGATCGTGATTTTTGGTTTTCTTTTCGTAACGGTCTCATCTCGTCTGACAGGGGAAATCGGTTCATCGTCTAATCCTATTTCAGGCATGACAGTCGCCACTCTTCTTTTGACATGCCTGATCTTCGTGATGATCGGTTGGGTCGGTATAGATTATCGAGTGACGGCTCTTAGTATCGCAGCCATTGTTTGTATCGCTTCTTCAAATGGCGGGACGACTTCGCAAGATTTGAAAACAGGCTTTATCGTCGGCGCGACTCCGAAAAATCAGCAAATCGCACTTCTCATTGGCGCACTCACGTCGGCCATCGTTATTGGCTATACGCTTTTACTTTTAAATGATGCTTCGACGATTTATGCAAAACGAAGTTTTCCCGATTTGAATTTTAATATTTCTGAATTAACGCAAATTGAAAGAGTCAAAGGGCCTGAAGGAGAAAAAGACAGTAACGACTATCATGTTCTTCAACTGGTTGATCCCCGGGGGCCCGCGGCTGCGGGAAAGTATCTTGTCGATAGCAATGGAAAGATCGCCTACTTGGTCGATCCCGGTATTAATGGTGCTCTCAAGACGCGGGATGATGGAACGGCTGTTCCTAAGTATGAGGCTCCTAAAGCGCGTTTGATGTCGCTGATTATTGATGGTATTTTGACTCAAAAATTACCATGGAGTTTGGTACTTCTTGGAGTTTTTATCGCCATCGTTCTTGAATTCTGTGGAATTGCATCTCTGCCTTTTGCTGTCGGAGTTTACTTGCCACTGTCTTCATCTACTCCCATATTTTTTGGTGGCATGATTCGCTGGTTTGTTGAACGATCGTCCAAGAAGAAGAAATCGGCCGATGAAGCAGAGAGTTCTCCTGGCGTTCTTCTGTCATCGGGCCTTATCGCCGGAGGTTCCATTTCAGGAATAGGAATCGCCATTTTGTCGATTAAAGAAAACTGGGGTAATGCCATCGATATCAGTAAAAATGTATCGTTTCTTTCGGAGAGTGACTGGTTCCCCTATGTGCCATTTGCACTGATGATGTTTTTCGTCTATGCGGTGGGACGTGAGTGGGTTTTGAAGCCAAAGAAGTAATGGTTTTAAGGAATTTAAGCGAATAGGCCAAATGGTTAGCGAAGCTCAATGGCGTAGTAACTTGTCAAGTCGGCACAGTTTGGGAAATGAGTCTTCTATGAATTGTTTGCCCAGATGAGTCCCAGTGAAAATAACAAGATCTCTCGGATTATTGTCGATTGGCTAATTTTGGCCGCCATCTTTTTTGGCGGAATCGCCTTTTTGATGTGGTATATGACCAACATTCTGGCTTCGAGTGACCCTGGAGCATCCATTGATCCCAAGATACCACTTCTTGCCCTCGGTTTGATTATGGCTTCTATTAGTTTTACGAGGCCCCATTGGGTCACTCTTCAAATCGTCAGGTCATCACGGGGTGATAAAGACCAAAAGCATCCTTTAGTGGCCGCGCTTATAATGTTTTTTCTAGGTCTAGGAATAGCTACGGGTTCTGCAATTTACCTAATTTTTCACATCTCGCAGACAGTCGACATTCGTGCTGGCACCAAGGCCAGTGGCCTTATTGGGGCCATCTGTTATTCAATGGTCATCGAAGGCATATTACTTTGGCGCCCAGTTCAGCGATTGATCCAAAAGAATTTCTAATGACGATGAATCATCTTGTGATGAGCCCAGCATAGTGTCGTCAGATTTTCTAATTTGTTAAATCCCCCTTCGCTCACGGGTTTTATGTGATGAATTTGAATCCACCTAGCGTCTGCGCAATTTGCCTGGGAACACTTGCCTTGATCTCGCAGGAAAACTTGATGTTTCAGTTTTGCAGGCAAAGGAATTCTTTTAGTTCTAGACTGTTTTTGCTTAACTCTACTAACCTGTCCCTTCAAGGCGACCCTGGTCGGAACAGACTTCTCTTCACTTTGACCTGCGAACTGTTCACGTGAACAGTCTGAAACCTTTTTTTGACAATCCCCATCAGCGCTAACAGTATTCTTGCGAGCCGACTTATTCAAAATTTGCTTAGCTTTTTCAACGGGATCATTCCGAAAAAGATAAACATCAACCAGGGCATTGAGAGTTTCTTCTAAGTTAGGGCTACTTTGGTTCCTTTGACATTCAAGATCTTGGACTCTTTTAAGTTTACTGTAGAGCTCCTCTGAAACTCCAAAATTCATATTTATTCGTTTCTCTTGAACGTACTTTACTTTTTCAGGGGTTAACTCACTTGGCAAAACGCGAGCTACTTCCTTTTCAAGGGCTCCGGTTGAAAGTGTCTGAGCTTTTGAGATCCATTCGTTTTGTGTTTCTTTGGTCATGACCGCTGTAATTTTTCGAGCTTTTGAAACGAGGATCTCCCCACTTTGAAGTGCTTGCTTAAGTTCCGGAAACTCGCGAGCCTTTCTTGCCACATTTATAAAATTATAACAGGTCCCTTCGGGAAGCCCCAAGGCTTTGAGACAATACTCAAAGAGGCTCGTGTAACCAAGCTTCAAGAATAATTTCTCTAGATCTATCTTTTGTAAAACATCAACCAGTTCAATCTCAGTTTTTTTGTAGATTTTGGCTAATTGAAGAGCCTGTTCGTGAAGGTTTGTCATTACGGTTACCTCCCAAAAATAATCACAAATATACGCTAACAAAAAATTTATAGCATGGCTTTTTGAAGCCGTCTGCCAGACCCTAAGTGATCTGATTTTTAGAAATTTGATAAAATAAAAAAGCGGTTATTTTTGCAGTCAACTCAGGCTAATGTGAATGCACATAGAGAACGTTCAGCTAGCATTTCGACTCGCGAAATTTTTACTTTGGAAATCACGTCAATATTTATTTGAAAGAAAAAAATAAAATTCAGATCTGCACTGGCCCTTTTGTTTTTTTCATTGGAGCTATAGCAAGAGTTCTGTAAGCCTGAAACGGGACAAACACTTTAGATCGAGCAAAAACATAGCTGCTTTTTAACTTAGCCCCAACACAAATGGCATTCTAATTTTTACACTTTGACCCCAAGGCCATAAGCTCCTCCAATTTTTTCACGCAGAGAAAACCTCAAAACGAAACAAAATCTTCCTGCGCCACTAACTTCTTCGCGTTACGAAAATTTCTTCATCCCCGATGAGAACTAAAAAGTGGAGCGAGTTTTCACGAACTGAAACTCAATGCTACAAGATGCTCAAGAAATTTTCGAAAATGTGAGAGATTACTTCATTACGACTAATTAGTTGAGCTCGGGCCCTGGCTGTTCCCAAGATGTCAAAAAAGATAACGTGGTTGTTTCGATACTTTTTAAATACCTGCATTGTTTCAACCAACGACTTGGCCTGACTCTCCGCCTGGCCTCTGCTGTGTTGTGGAAATTGGATTAATGCATTTTTCAAACGTTAGAATATGAGACGCATGAAGTTTTCTTCATGACCTATTTATCTACGGAATTATGCTCACGGTCGTTGACCTGAGCCGGTGGAGCCGGCTGAGTGGCAGACTGGCCCTTGCCTGTGCAATGACTTACAATATCGCTTTTATGGTCTAGTAACTCTTTGATTCGTGCGGCCCTAAGAACTTTTCCATCGTCACCCTTGGTTTGGGCACTGGCGAGATCCCGATTGGCGTCGTCCAATGCCTGCCCATCACTTTGCATACCCATTGCGACGGTAATGGGACTTTGAGACTCTGTTCCTTGGGTCGCCTTCATAGTCTTGATTCTATCGTCTTTTGTATGTTGAGCTATGTATTCGGCGGTTCGGTTGTCATCAATTTTCTCTTTTAGTCCTTGTTCGTCTGCTAATGCCAATTTATCAAAATCGCCGCTTGCTTTTGTAGGATCTGAAAATTTACCAAAAAACTTTTTCTTGTCATTATCACTGAGCTTTTCACTTTTAAGGAAATCATCATAGCGTTTACAACTCTTCTCCCGATCTTTAGCCTTTACCATTTTTCCATCGGAGTCTTGATTAGTGAAATCTTCCACACAAGCGGCTATTACTTGTGATTTTACAAACCCCGTATAATGCTCGCAAAACTTTTCAATATCCTTTTGAGAGACCCCGCCTCCGGCATTGTCACTTGTAAAAGTATTGTTACAGTTCTTAGCTGCCTGATTCTTAAAACCAATGATCGAGTTTCTTTCTGCAACACGGACGTCTCCGATATTTTTTCCTATTTCTTCGGAGACTTTTCCAATATTGCTGTTTGATTGACTATCTTTGATATTCTTGGCCGTCGTTTGATTTGCCTTATGATCGGCTTCCCATTTCATGGGCTCAAGTTTTAATATATCAGATTCGGATTTCTCAATGAGCTTCTCGTAATCCACGACGTTGTCGATATCTTTCGATAAATCATAACAAAATGAGTTCCTCACCGCGTCTATCTGTTTTACCAACAACTCGTCATCTGCTATCTTTTTTGTATACTTGGAATTCGCATTTGCGGCCTCATTTTCGCAGTCATCTCCCTCGCAGTTTTCGCTATTCTTATTGCTTAAATCCAACTTATGCTGATTGTAACTGATTCGACCTGCGAGAAACGAAAGTAACTTTTCCCTCGTGTTTACATCCATAAGGTCATACTGTTTGGTCACGCCATTTTCTTTGTAGGTGAGGTGGGAATACACGTCTTGGATGGCTTTAAAACGTTTGTTGATTAAGTTTTCAGTGGTTTCCCGTGCTTCATCCAAGGCCTTATAACCTTTCCAAGCCTCAGCGGCCAACTCTGTCTCTTGAGCATATTTGGGATCCTTGAGGATTTTGGCAGCCTCCAGAAGTTTTTTACCCCCTTTAAATAAAAGTTCCATCCCCATTTGAGTGGCACTGGCCGTAGCTGCCACTTCTGCTGTAGATTTTATAATAAATTCTGAGGAGGTCACTTTCTTCATAACAGTATCGTAGTCGTGAAGAGACTGGGTCATGGAGTGGAGGTCAGGAATCAATTCTTTAGTCAGAGCATTTGTGTCCGACGTAATTTGACCGAAATATTTCGTGTCCGTATTCACATTGGCGCCAAATTGAGTGATCGTGGGTATCAGTCCTTTAATAGCGGTTAAACCCTGTTGGGCTTCTGTCATAGTTGTTTGTAACTCTTGGGTGATTTGGCCGATAGTCTTCGAATCAATAGGAAAAGCCACGGGGGGAATAATTCCCGTGGGGAGTGTTTGAGCTTGAGCCATGTCAATTCCTAATATGGATCTTAAATAGACTCCCACGTCACTTTTGTCTTTTTTATCTTGGAGAGGGAGAAGCTTAAAGAGACCCTTTTGGATAATTTCACTTTCTCTTTTAATCCCCTGGGCATAGGTATTTCTCACAAGGGCCAAAGAATATTCGATGAAGTCTTTGTGCTCTCGGGCATAGATCCGAACATAGCGATTTCCGTGGGGCCAGTAAGTTTCCCATACATCAGAACTACCCACTTCACGGTGCCCCCATGTTTTAACGCCAATACCGCTACTTATCATTTTGAAGAGGTCATTGTTATTGGTGGCCTTGCCATCAGCAGAAAATCGTGGAATTTTAAAATACGAGACTGTGGCGGCTCGGACCGCAGTATCCCCAGCATAAATGTATCGACCCACAATCAACATTTGAGATGGGCCCACCGGAGTCTTCGTCGTGGTAAAGCCATCGGTTAACCAGACCGCTCTGTGGTCAGGAGATAAGAGTGCCTTGCTCTGCATGGGTGCAGAAGAGACTCACCGTTGCAAAAATAATTCCCAAGGAACTAGTTTTTAGGTTCGTCTTCATTATTGAATCCTTCCAATAGAAAGCCCACTATCTATGAATTTCGCATCCTGCCAAATACTACATTTCATTATACATATTAA
>Ga0206873_1162_pt1 | contig 20938 bp, 10 predicted proteins | sample Alteio_BWOrgCont_11_FD_152631 | JGI IMG/M metagenome (GOLD analysis project Ga0206873, IMG submission 152631) | Enriched cells from forest soil in Barre Woods Harvard Forest LTER site, Petersham, Massachusetts, United States -... | ecosystem: Environmental > Terrestrial > Soil > Temperate forest >...
TACCCTTAAAAGATAAATTCCACTTGCTTTGTTGGATATATTAAAATGTATTGTTTGATTTGTCTGTTCGGACTGATAACTATCAGCTATTTTCTGGCCCATGTAGTCGTATAATTCTATTACTTGTCCCTGTGTTATACCGCTGACAGTAAAATACCCGGTGTTTGGGTCAGGATATATATTCACTGATGATGAATTGCTGAGATTATCTATTCCGGTAGGAGATTTTATGGTGATACAGGTAGTATTTGTACACCCATTATTATCAGTGATAACACAACAATAGGTACCTGCCTTCTGACCATCGATGCTATTTGTTGTTTCTCCGCCAGATGTCCATGAATAGGTATAAGGAGAAGTGCCTTCGGTTACTGTTACTGATGCAAAACCACTATTATGCCCATAACCAACTAATGAATCACGATGAACGGACATAGCTGTGGGCTCGGTAATACTGACCGATGCTGTTGCTGAAACACCACAAGAGGCAGTGACAGTTACTGTATAAGTTCCTGCACTGAGCCCGGTGGCAGTGGAATTAGTTCCTCCAGCCCCACTCCATGAATAGGTATACGGGGTTGTACCGTTAGAAGGATTTGCTGAAGCGCTACCATCGTTTTCGCCATTACAAGTTATGTTAGTTGTTGCGGATGCTGTGGTGGATAAGTTGCCAGTAGAAGGCTGTGTTATGGTAACGGATGTCGTAGCCGATACCCCGCAATTATCATGAACGGTTATCGTGTACGTGCCTGCACCAAGTACGGAACCTGTGGGATTTGATGTACTGCCGTTTGACCAGGAATAAGTATATGGGCTTTTACCATTGGAAGGGCTTGCCGAAGCATTGCCGTTATCTCCGCCGTAACAGGTTACGTTCGCCGTCACCGATGCGGTGCTGGATAAGTTGTCGACAGGCTGAGTTATGGTGACGGATGCCGTAGCTGACGCCCCGCAATTGTCATGAATAGTTACTGAGTATGCACCTGCACTAAGCAAAGAACCTGTTGGGTTAGATGTAGCGCCATTAGACCAGGAATAGGTATATGGGCTTGTGCCACCTGAAGGGCTTGCCAAAGCATCGGCATTATTTCCGCTGGGGCAGGTTAAGTTCCCTGTTACGGATGCCGTAGTTGATAAGACAACAGGTTCTGTTATAGTTGCTACTGCCGTAGTCGAACTTCCACAATTATCCTGAACGGTTACCGTGTAGGTACCTGCACTGAGTACTGTACCTGTTGGGTTAGATGTAGCGCCGTTAGACCAGGAATAGGTGTATGGAATTGCACCACCCGAAGGGCTGGCTAAAGCATTGCCATTATTTCCACCATTACAGGTTACATTCGCTGTTGCAGATGCTGTAGCCACTAAGGCAGGCGGTTGGGAAATAACTACGGATGCCGAAACAGATGTTCCACAGTTATCCTGAACGGTTACACTATAAGTACCCGCACTTAATGTAGCACCTGTAGGGTTATTTGTAGTGCCATTCGACCATGAATAAGTATAAGGTGTTGTTCCTCCGCTGGGGCTTGCCGTAACATTTCCATTACTTGTACCGGAACACGTATAAGCAAGTACAGAAGCGCTTGTATATAATATGGTCGGTTCAGTGAGAGTAACACTCGCAGTAGCATTACAGCCATTGGCATCTGTTACAGTTACGGTATAAACACCGGCTGGTACTCCGCCCGAAGGCGCATTGGCTGCCGCATAGGAAACAGTTACAGAACCATTACCCGCATTAGTTTCTGTTACAGTGCCCGGCAATGAACCGTATGTAGTATTAAAATAGGAACCACCGCCACCGCCGCCGCCAGATATTCCACCACCACCACCATTATAACCGCCGCCGCCGCCGCCTGCATTACCGGTAGTACCACTGCCGCCGCCGCCATATCCACCATTTATACTATTACCCGTACCCCCTGTAAAGGTTGGATACGCATTACCACCTCCCGCGCTGGACGCTGATACGCTGGCACCATTGCTGAGCCACCCGGCTCCGCCCGCTCCGTTGCCATTCGTATTGGTAGCGCTTCCGCCATTACCACCTATTCCTCCGGCCGCGTTACCGCCGCCGCCGTTTGTAGTTACATTGGTTATAAGATTTATACCTCCTGCGCCGCCGCTAACATTACTACCCCCATTTCCATAATCTCCGCCGCCGCCGCCTGCTGCTACTGCAAGTAAGGTAGTAGTATTTTCATCCCATACATAACTGCCGCCGCCGCCGCCGCCACCGCCGCCGCCATTAACACCGGCCCCACCAGCAACAATTCCCAGGACATGCCCCGGAATTACTGCAGCTATTCCTGTAAACCCTGCGCCTTTGCCGCCAGCTTGGTTAGCACCACTGCCTCCTCCGCCCTGTCCGCCTTTGGCTCCAATTACGCTTATACTTACCTGGGTTACAGCGGTAGGTACGGTGAAAGTTTGCACACCCCCGGTATAAGTATAAGTTGTAGCGCCTGCAGGAATGCTAAAGGAGTTTATAGTAGAACTGGTACCTCCGCCTGCGCTCCATGAATACGTATAGGGAGAAACTCCTCCGCTCACTCCAAAAGTGGCGACTCCATCCCCGTTGTAACATTTAATAGGAGTTACTATAGACGTAGTAGCAGTTATTGGATTAGATTGATTAATAATCGCCACCGCGGTAGCAGTGTTTCCACACAAATCGGTAACGGTTACCGTATAAGTTCCCGGGCTCAATGTAGATGCTGTTGGGTTGGTCGTAGAACCGGTTGACCATGAATAAGTATATGGAATTGAACCTCCTGAAGGAGTTGCTAAAGCGCTTCCATTATTTGTGCCGTTGCAGGCATTAGCAGCCGCGGATCCCGTGACTGTCAGGGTAGCCGTGGGTTGAGTGATTGTTACAGATGCCGTAACACTGCAAGTATTAAAATCGGTAACGGTTACCGTGTAAGTACCACCACTCAATATAGCACCAGTTGCGCTGGTTGTAGCCCCATTGGACCACGAATAGGTATACGGAGATATTCCGCCACTGGCAGTTACCGAAGCATTGCCATTATTTATGCCGAAACAGGCATTAGTAATCACAGAAGCCGCGGATATTAAAGCAGCAGCAGGTTGGGTGAGGGTAACAGTGGCCGTTGTACTGCAATTATTGTTGTCCGTTACAGTTACTGTATATATACCAGCTGGTACTCCTGCACTGCCTGATGCCGAATAGGATATACTTGCCAACCCATTACCTGTATGATTTGCTGTAACACTACCTGATACTGTACCATTTAGATAGGAGCCGCCGCCGCCGCCGCCTGCACCGGTGTATGGCGAAACAGAGTATTCAGCGTTTCCGCCGCCGCCGCCATTATACCCGCCGCCGCCACCGCCGCCGACAGATCCGCTGCCACCGCCACCACCAAAGCCGCCAGCCACGCCGCCGGAAGAGCCTGAGCCCCCGGTAAAAGTTGGAAAGGGACTACCACCACCTGCCGAGGCACCATTAGAACTGCCAATGCTAAACCATCCGGCTCCGCCTCCTCCGGAGGCACCAATAACGTCAGTACTACCTCCGGCTCCGCCATTGCCGTTTATCCCTCCGGCTCCATTGCCACCATTACCAATATTGCCACTTGTAGTTACATTCGTGGTAAGATTAGCACCACCCGCTGCTCCGGCAGTGAATCCGCTACCGCCACCGCCACCGGCTACTGCAAGCAAGGTAGTGGTATTTTCATCCCAAACATACGTGCCACCGCCGCCACCGCCTGCATTAGCAGTATTAAAACTGGCGCCCTGACCACCTGCAACAATCCCAAGCACATGCCCGGGAGTTACATTGACTATTCCCTTAAAGGCAGCGCCGTCGGCGCCGTTTACAGTACCGTTATCTATGCCATTTCCGCCTTGTGCACCGTCCACGGTTACAGATAATTGTGTTACACCGGCAGGTACAATAAATGTTTGTATGGCGCCCGTATATGTATATGTTGTAGCGCCGTTAATGCTAAAAGAGCTTAAAGTAGAATTTGTACCTCCCCCAGTACTCCATGAATAGGTATATGGAGAGATGCCCCCGCTCACTCCTATTGTAGCATCTCCTAATTCTCCCCGGCATATTATAGGGGTTGTTACTGATGGCGTGGGGGTTATTGCAGTAGATTGATTGATGGTTACAGATGCCGTAACAGTCAGTCCTCCGGAATTTTCGTTTACAGTTATGGTGTATGTCCCCGCACTCAGGCCGGTAGCTGTAGAACCGGCTCCCCCGACAGGTGACCATGAATACGTGTAGGGGCTTGTACCTCCGCTTGCCGTAGCCGTCGCGGCACCATTACTTGACCCGTTACAGGCATTCGCATAAGCGGAAATTGTAACAGTAAACGTAGGAGGTACTGTGGCTTTACACAGAGTAGCTTGCAGCAGCGAAACAAACAGGACAACAAATATCCTTAAAGTACTTTTTGTTTTCATAATCTTATTAAATTATTTTTTTTATTTAAAATTACTAATTTTTGTTTTTGTATAAAAACAATTTGTTCTTATACATTATAACCATACACAACTTTTTTCAAGGCAAATGTATACAATAACTAACTACTATTGCATAGTAAAAATACAGAAGTACTATATATGGAAATTGTGTGGCTGATTTTCAGCCAATATTTCTATAAATTGGCAACATAAAAGTTATACTCTAAAAAATTCGTGAAGAAATTATTGCTATACTAATTTAGATTACGATACTTTGACCTTTTCAAGCGAAGTAGCAGCTTCTGCAGCAACTAAGGCTTCCGTAAATATTGTACAAACTTGTTTAATCTGTTCTTCTGTAATAATCAAGGGAGGAAACATTCTAACCACACTGGAACGCCTGCCACCTAATTCAACTATCAAGCCCCGGTTAAGACATTCCTCACGCATTTTCCTGGCAAGTTCCGGAAATCCCGCAGGATGACCCAAACGATTTTTAGGAAGATCCGGATTTATCAGTTCAATGCCAATCATAAGTCCCCTGACGCGTATATCGCCTATTGACTTTATAGCCTGCTGCATCTTTTCAAAATTTGCCTTAAAGATTTTCCCCAAGTCCATTGCACGTTCAGATAAATTATTTTCTTTAATAAATTTTAATGTAGCATGTCCGGTAGCAAGCGCCAGCTGGTTTCCCCGGAAGGTGCCGGTATGAGCGCCCGGTTTCCATACATCTAACTTCTTATTATATACCATCACAGCCAGTGGCAAGCTGCCCCCGATTGCTTTTGAAAGCACCACCACATCAGGTGTAATTCCGGAATGTTCAAAAGCAAACATCTTACCGGTGCGTCCAATGCCTGCCTGCACTTCATCTATAATAAGGATTATATCATGTTCTTTCGTAATCCTGCGAATCTCGCGCATAAAAAAATTTGAAGCGGGAATCACTCCGCCTTCGCCCTGTACCGCTTCCAGTATCACGGCAGCCGGTTTCACTATGCCGCTTTCATCATCGCATAAAAGGTTTTCTATATAATTGATACAAGCCACATCACAATCTTCAGCGCCGCTTATACCCATGGGGTTTCTATACTGATAAGGGAATGGCAGGAAATTTACATTAGGCATTAATCCGGGAACAGAAGACTTGGTATTGGTGTTGCCCATGAGTGCCAAAGCTCCATTTGTTTGACCATGAAACCCACCCGAAAAAGCCATAATACCGCTTCTTCCGGTTGCGATTTTTACCAGTTTCAACGCTGCTTCAATTGCGTCAGCGCCGGAGGGCCCACAAAACTGTATTCGGGCATCCTTCGCAAATTCTTCCGGCAATAATGTGAATAGATATTCTACAAATTGATCTTTTACAGGAGTAGTAATATCCAGTGTTAGCAAGGGTATATCGGCATTAATAACTTTTAAAATAGCTTCTTTAACAACCGGGTGATTATGTCCCAGCCCCAATGCACCTGCACCACAAAGGCAATCAAAATACAAGTTTCCATCCACATCTTTAACATAAATTCCCCGTGCCTGGTCTATCGCGATTTTAAAATTTTTTGCATAGGTGCGCGCATTGGATTCCTTTTCTGACTGACGAGTTATGAACCAACTATTTTTTGAGCTTTTCATGGGGTCACGCTTTTCGCCCACTTTAGCATTGATTTCGCTGCTCTTAAATTCTTCCGGCCTTTGCATATTATTTTACTTATTTAATATAATTTCAATTATTCTGCTAATTATGCATTATTACTTTATCTCCAATATTATTCAATTTTAACTTTTTAAAACGGTAATTTAAAGCAGGGAAAGAAAATGCCGACTCAATTATATATGATAAATCTCTACTCTTCATAATTATTGATTAACGAATATTGACTCTTGTTTCCCGACAAAAATAGCGTTTATTTCTCAAGTTTTCTTAATCCGACTATTGCTTTTGGGGAATAAGTTGCTGTTTATCCTGGCTCTCTGTTAATGTATGATGCATATATAATGTAATTTAGGGGTGTTTTTAATATTAAAAATATTTATATATTTGCAGCCTGTATATTATTCGTAATAAATCCTTAACCAAGATCCTTACAAAAATTTGAAACAAAATGACAACTGTTAAAAAGAAACTATCTTATCTCAAGTCACTATCAGCGTGTGTGACCTTATCGTTATTTCTTTTATTAAATAGCGCCAGTTTTGGGCAAACTACCAATACCAACCAGGGAAACGAGTTTTGGTTTGGCTTTCCGGCAAATCATGATGTCCTCCAGAATGGTCCTGGGAGTGTTACTTATGCATTAAATATTACTTCCTTTTACAACACTACCGGAACAGTCTCTATTCCCGGACAGGGATATACTCAGGCTTTCACCGTAACCTCCGGCAATGTAACGCGTTTAGTAATCCCCAGCAATTATGTTGGATTTGACCAGGAAGGAATATTTAACTATGCTGTAAATGTTGTCGCCGCTAATCCTATAGAGGTATTTTATGATGAGGAATCTAGTGGTCCGCGCAATGATAACTCCTATGTAATACCTGACACTCTTTTAGGAACTGAATATTACGTTACAACTTATAATGGATATGAGGGTTCTAACAATGACCCTGCGGCCCAGTTTATAATTACTACACCCGGAGATACGGTGAGGGTACGGATAACCCCCACGGTTAGTACAGCCGGCGGGCATGCAGCAGGTGTTCCCTATGACACTACGATATATCCGGGTCAGGTATACAATGTCCGGAGTACAGGACTTCAAGACCTGACAGGTACCCGTATTATTGCCTTTGATAGTACCAACTCCGCTAAAAAATTCTCGGTATCCGCAGGACAAGACGTAGGTTCTGCAGGCTGTAATGGCACTGTAGACCCCATGTTTGATGAAATGATACCTGTAATTTACTGGGGCAAAAGCTATATTTTTGTACCTATACCGGGCATCACCGATATTTGCCGGACTGTGGCTTGCCAAAATAATACAATAGTACAAATCAATGGTGCAACAGTGGCAACCCTCAATGCAGGGCAATATTATGATCAATACATGTCCACGCCTTCGTATGTCAGTGCAAATAATCCCATTAATTGCGTGAGGCTACTATTAACGGAGGGGGGCACGGGGGGCTGTAATGGCAGTAATACCCTAGGAGACCCGGATATGATAATTGTACAACCCAATGAGCAGATGTATATGGACAGTATCACCTTTTACGCTAATACCATTAATGGCATGACCAATAATTGGGTAGAGGTAGTAACTCGTACTTCTGACGTAAACAATGTTTTTCTTGACGGAACGAACATAGGCAGTGACTTTGCTCCTTTAGCACAAGGTCCTACCCCCAATCAGTATTCGTACGCTACAGTTCCCGTTTCTGCCACTGGCTCTCCGGGTACTTATCACCAATTAACTACTACCGGCTGCGGAATTCTTGCCTATATGGAAGGATTAGGAGGTGTTACATCCACTGGTACGGCTGCAGGCATTTATCTGCGTTTTCCAAATGGAGGAGTAGCAAAAACAGCAAGTTCAGGTGCCAGTTGTTCGTTACCTAATGGTACTGCATCGGTTAATGTAACAGGGGGAGTTGGTCCTTTTAGTTATTCATGGTCAGATCCCAACAGGCAAACAACGCAAACTGCAACCGGTCTTCTTCCGGGTACCTATACAGTAATTGTATATGAAAGATGTGATGTGGGTAATGATACCGCCAAAGCAATTGTTCCCAATAACGGGGGAAGAATAACCGCTGGCGTATCAGCAAACCCTACCTCCGTTTGCTTAGGCAACTCAACCACTCTTACAGGTACGGGTGGCACAAACTATATGTGGAGCTGGAGCGATGGTAGCGCTTCCTCACCTCTACCTCTTATTGTAACCCCTACTTCTTTTGCTGATACTATCTATACTGTAAGAGTAAGTAATGGCGTATGCGATACTGTAAAGGACTCTATTAAAATTAAAATTAACCCGGCGCCTATTGTAACAATAAGACCTATAGACACCATCATTTGTACTAATGGAGGACCTGCAACTATTACTGCAACAGGCGGAAGCAGCTATAGCTGGACTCCAAACACAGGAACTACTTCTTCACCGGGCATTTTTTTAGTGAAGCCCCTTTCTACTACAACATATACAACAACAATTACCAACACGCATGGTTGCGCAAAGGATACCTCCGTTGTTGTCAATGTCAACTCTCCACCGAAAGTCAGGGCAACAGTAAATGCTTCCATATGTAAAGGAAAAAGCGTGAACTTAAATGTAACCTCAACTACAAAACAAACAGGGATAATTTACGTGTGGGCAGATTCCGCAGGATTAAGCTGTGTGCATTGCCACAATCCCATTGCATCTCCTGTCGCAACAACAACATATACACTTACAAGTACTCTTGATGGATGCGATACGGTTAATGTAGTTACAGTAACTGTCAACCCATATCCTGTGCCTTACTTTTACGCAAATCCTGACACTGCTGATATAGGACAGTCTGTAGATTTTGTGAACTTGACACCAGGTTCAAATAGTTATACCTGGACCTTAGGAGACGGTACTGGAAGCACCGATAGTATACCAACCCCTCATGCATATAGCGCAGCAGGACTTTATCCTGTCTATCTGATAGTAACCAATTCTTTCAATTGTAAAGATACCTTAGTTAGGGACGTTTTTGTAAATGAACCCATAAAAGTGCCAAATATATTTACCCCTAACGGAGACATGGTAAATGATGAATTTGTGGTTGAGGCGAAGGGTATGGAGAGCTACGACATAAAAATATACGACCGCTGGGGAAAGAAAGTATTTGAATCCGAGTCAGCCACCAATAGTTGGGATGGGAAAAATGCTTCAGGTACCATGGAGTCAGACGGAACTTATTACTACATTATTCAAGCTGTAGATTTTGCCGGTACGAAGCATGACCTGAATGGGTACCTCCAATTAATAAGATAATCCGTCTCAGATTGAATCCATCATCTATCATAGAAAAGGGAGGAAGTTGATTTTCAGCTTCCTCCTATGATGAAGCTGATGGGAAGATTGCTTTCTGATACATTTGCTATAAAATAGCTTGGTTAAACAATTGAATCCTCTTTCTATTTTGTTTGAGAGGAGGAAATTTTCTTTGATTTGATGAGGAATCTTTCTATCTAATCAAACAACCCCTTGGAATTTATCCCAGTCTCTCTGTAATCAGGTGGCTCTACTGTTTTGTAAGAGTTTTGTAAGCTACCCTGCTTATTACAATTCATATTAGCGACATAGCTTTGTAAGAATTTAATAATCTTATAAACTATTCCCTAAATTTTCATGAAATTACAACTGTATTCAAAGCTGCAGTTTTTCGTAACTTTATTATCAGTTTTATTTACCGGCATTTGTTCGGCACAAAGTAATACCGGAACAGATTTTTGGTTCGGTTTTCTCGGAAATTCCGATGGAGTAGGAGCTACTTATGCGGTTAACATCACATCCTTTTTCAACACTACCGGAACATTCACTATTCCCGGAGCAGGATATACTCATACTTTTACAGTGGCTCCCGGCACTGTGACACGTTTTTCAATTCCATATTCCACAGTTCCATTTATTGACTATGAATACACAGCTAACCAAGCATGCCACATCGCTTCCGCTTTACCCATAGCTCCTTATTATTCTGAGGAAACAGGGGGTGCCCGGGATGGCAACACCTATATACTGCCCGATCTGCTTATGGGAAATGACTATTATATTATGAGCTATCGATATAATAGTAATTCTGAGTTTATGGTTGTTCCAACCGGAGATACCACCGTTACAGTTATGATAACCCCCACGGCTACTACAACTGGAGGACATCTGGCAAATACCACCTATTCTCAAAAAATAAACCCCAACCAAGTATACTTGGTACAATCTTTCAATGACCTTACGGGTACTCACGTTACCGCTGCAAAACCTTCTGACCCCACTCAAAAATTTACAGTAATCGGAGGTTGTGATATAGGCGCAGCAGGCTGTAACTCCTCGCAAGATGGTATGTTCAATACATTAATACCTACCTATACCTGGGGCAAAAGCTACATTTTTATCGCTAATGAGGGGCTTGATGATGCATGCCGGATTATGGCTTTAAAAAACAACACACAGGTATCCATTAATGGTTCGGTAGTGGCAACCCTCAACGCAGGAGGATGGTATCAAACAACTGTTACCACAAGCACCCCTGCTTTTATTACTGCAAACAATCCTATTTCCGTTGCAAGGATAATGCTAAGTATAGACTGTAACGATTGGTACACTCCACACGCTTCCGCCTCTCCCCCACCCACAACAGGCTTTACTACTCCCGGCTACCCCGGATATGATGAAGGCGACGCTGATCTCTCGGTATTAATGCCCAATGAAGATATGTATACAGACAGTGTTACTTTTTATGGCAATACCTATGTTGGGGTAGAACGCAATTTTTTGCAGATAATAAGCCGCACCTCAGACATAAGTACTTATAAACTTGATGGTGTACCTATACCATCCTCTAAATTTTATCCTATGCCATTTAATCCTGTTTACTCTTTTGATACCATGGCGGTTTCACCCACTACTGGTGTGAATGGTTCTGGGGTATCAATAGCCCACGAATTAACCAGCACAGGATGTGGTTTTTTAGCATACAACAGTGGTTTAGGGTACGTTGCTTCCTATTCCTCTCCAATTGGCATATATCTGCGTAATCTTGCTTTCCCATCAAGTGGAATAGCCTCAGCTACCTCTACACCCAGCAGTTGTGCAGCATGCACCGGCACTGCAACAGCTACTGTACGGGGAGGGCTTGCTCCTTATAGTTATTCCTGGTCAGATGCAAACTCACAAACAACCCAAACCGCTACAGGGTTGTGTGCAGGTACTTATACAGTGGTTATACAAGAAAGATGCGATATCAGCAATGATACCGCCACCGTAGTTGTTAGCGCAAACGGAGGAACTAATATTTCGATAGCAGCAAGCCCCGATACCGTTTGTGCAGGCAACCCGACCATCGTTTCCGTTTCGGGCGGATTAAACAGCAGCACTTACCAGTGGAGCAACAATATCACTGCCACAACTTCTTCCGTTTCCGTAAGCCCCTTGGCTACCACTACTTATTCTGTAACTGTAACCACTAATGGATGTGTCCCAATAGATACCAGTATTACCGTTACAGTTAATCCAACACCTACTGTAACCGTAACCCCTCTTGATACATCCATCTGCGCAGGAAGTAGTGTAGTATTAACAGCATCTGGAGCGGTGAACTACTCCTGGACACCCTCAGGTTTCGGATTAAGTTGTACGGCCTGTTCCAATCCTACTGCATCTCCCTCGGGAACCACCCTATATACAGTAACGGGAACAAATGCCCATGGATGCACATCCACGGCAAAATCTACTCTGAGTATTCTTATAGTTCCTCCAGTTGTAAGCCTAATTGCTACTCCTAAAATAATATGTGAAGGCCGTTCCGTAACCTTAGCGGCCTCAGCTTCAAATAATATAACAGGACCGCTTATTTGGCAACCCGGTTCACTCAGCGGGCCAAAGGTAATAGTAGCGCCAACAGTAACCACCGTATATACTGTAACTGCAACCAGCAATTGTGGGACAACCACCGATACAGTTACCATAACCGTGAACAGCCTACCTTCTCCGGCTTTTTCAGCCGATATTACCAACGGCTGCGCTCCTTTATGCATACAGTTCCAGGATCAAAGCTCCACTTCTTCAGGAAAAATAATTCAATGGGTATGGGGTTATGGAAACGGAGATTCTTCAAGTGAACAAAGTCCTATTTATTGTTATTCCAAAGCGGGCAACTACTCGGTAAACCTTACAGTGCTAACAAATGCAGGTTGCAGTTCATCGTTAGATGTAAATAATTATATAACTACTTATAGCCGACCCGATGCAAGCTTTACCACATCGCCAAAACCAGCTACTATTATCGATCCCACCATTCAATTTATAAACCAAAGTACTGATCGTTACGGAATCGTTCAATGGTTCTGGACCTTTGGAGACCAAACCGATTCGGTAAGTGGTCAACAAAACCCGGTACATACATACCAGGATACCGGAACTTATTGTACTACATTAGTGGCGACAAACTCAAACGGGTGTGCTGATACAGCTACCAATTGCTTAGTGATTGAACCTGCCTTCACCCTCTATATCCCCGATGCCTTCTCTCCCAATGGAGATGGAAAAAATGATGTATTTATGGCAAAAGGACAATATGTTAAAGGTTATGAAATGTATATTTTCGACCGTTGGGGACAACAAATTTTCCACACAACCAATATCAATGAAGGATGGAATGGAAGAATAAATAATGGAGGTGCAACTTGCCAGGAAGATATTTATGTTTATCTCATAAATGCCTACGACAGCAAGAACCAAAAACACACTTACACAGGCAGCTTAAACCTGGTGAAATAAATAGTGTTTTAAACAATATCCGGGTACAAATTATTTATTCTGTACTTAGTACAGTAATGATTTTTTTACTAAATTTGTGTTATGAGTATGTATTCACTATGTTGCATATTGGTTAATTTTTCCGTTGTAAACTTGAAACAAAATGACACATTTTAAATTGAAATCAATGTATCGGAAGTCACGATTTTCTGTGGCTTTATTATTAGCTCTTTTATTAAATAGTGTTTGTTTTGGACAAACTAAAGAGACTAATAATGGAACGAATTTTTGGTTTGGCTTTATTGGGGATTGGGTGGGTACAAGTGCTACATATGCAGTAAATATTACCTCCTTTTATAATACTAACGGAACACTTACTATTCCCGGGATAGGATATACTACTACTTATTCGGTAACACCTGGGGTTGTAACACGTCTTATTATCCCAGCTGCCGATGTTACATATACTGCGGAAGGACTAGCGAGCCAAGCGGTACATGTTACCTCCACAAAGAATATTGCACTATTTTATGATGAGGGATATGCCTCGGAGCGCTTGGACAATACGTATGTATTGCCTGATACACTGTTAGGAAATAACTTTTATGTTATGAGTTATTGCAGCACCTATACAGGCGACGGTACAACCACTTCTGAGTTTATGGTTGCTACAGCGGGAAACAGTGTTACTCTTCAAATAACCCTGCCCCCTGGGGTTGCCTCAACGGTGCAGCCGGCAGGCTCTACATATACCATTACTGTTAACGCAAACCAGGTATACCAAGTTAAAGGTGCAAATTTGGGCGACCTGACAGGCACCCATGTTACGGTTGTTAATACTTGCGACCCTAGCCAAAAATTTGCAATATTTGGAGGTAATAGTACCCAAGGAGCTGGCTGTAATAGTACAGTAGACCCTATGTTCGAAGAATTAGCCCCTACGTATACGTGGGGTGAAAACTATATTTTTCTGCCCACGCCTCCACCATATGTGGATATATGCCGTATTTTGGCTGAAACAAACGGCACACAAGTATCTATCAATGGTGCAGTAGTTACAACACTTGCTGCCGGAGCATATTATCAAACAACCTTTGGCGCTCCTGCTTATATCAGTGCAAACAATCCTATTTCAGTTGGACGGATATTACAATCAGAGAGTTGTAATGGTGGTAGCATAGGAGACCCTGATATGATAATGGAAGAGCCTAATGAGCAGATGTTTTTAGATAGCATTACTTTTTATGCCAATAACATTCAGGGTATTTCCCTAAATTATCTACAGGTAGTAACACGTTCTGCTGATATAGGTAGTATTGAACTTAATGGTGTCCTTATACCAGCTGCAAACTTCACAGCGGTGCCAAGCAATAATGCCTATTATTATGATAATATCACAATAACAGGTGCGGCATCACCAGGCACAGCCTATTCGTTAACTACCACGGGCACAGGATTTCTTGCCTATCTATGCGGGTTGGGAAGTGTAGTATCCTCCGGATGTGGTGCAAGCATCTATCTCAATAATATATCACCAGGCGGCACAACAGGCGGAGTGACAACCACAACTGTTACTCCCACGAGTTGTTCAGCATGTACGGGTACAGCAACAGCTAATGTATCGGGAGCTTCACCCCCATTTGCGTATTTATGGTCGTCCAATGCAGGTTCACAAACAACTCAAACTGCTACCGGGCTTTGTAAAGGCACATATACTGTAATTGTAGCAGGCTGCGGTACCAATGATACCACCACCGCAGTTGTTGACATAAACGGAGTGTCCCCTCCTTCTATATTAGCGATTCCTGATACTCTTTGTGCAGGTACTTTAACAACTGTTTCTATTACAAATGGTGCACCCGGGGCAACCTATCAATGGAGCAACAACAGTAGTTCCACAAATTCATCCATTTCAGTAAATCCCCTCATCACTACCACCTATTCTGTATCTATAGTTAATAATGGATGTCCTCCCGTAGATACTAGCATTACTGTTACAGTTAATCCCCTGCCTACTGTAAAAGCATCTCCTCATGACACATCTATTTGTGTTGGAAGCAGCGCTGTATTAACTGCATCCGGCGCAGTGAATTACTCCTGGGCTCCATCGGGAGCCGGGTTAAGCTGTACCGCTTGTCCCAATCCCACTGCAACTCCTTCGGGAACGACTATGTATACAGTAACAGGAACAGATGCTCATGGATGCGCATCCTCGGCAACATCCACTGTGAATATTGTGGTAATCCCTCCTACCGTTAGCCTCATCGCTCTTCCCAAGATATTATGCGAAGGCAGGTCGGCTACTTTGGTCGCATCAGCTTCAAATAATATAACACAACCCCTTTCATGGCAGCCGGGCCCATTCACAGGACCCAGTATAACGGTTTCGCCAACAGCAACCACGGTATATACAGTAACTGCTACCAGTAATTGCGGAACAGCTACCGATACAGTTACCATAACCGTGAATAGTATTCCCACAGCCGAATTTTCTGCCGATATTACCAATGGATGTGCTCCTCTCTGTGTACAATTCCGCGATCAAAGCTCCACTTCTTCAGGAAAAATAATTCAATGGGTATGGGGTTATGGAAACGGAGATTCTTCAAGTGAACAAAGTCCTATTTATTGTTATTCCAAAGCGGGTAATTTCTCGGTAAACCTTACGGTGCTCACAAATGCAGGTTGTAGTTCTTCCCTGGATGTAAATAATTACATAACTACTTACAGCCGCCCCGATGCAAGCTTCACGACCTCACCAAAGCCTGCTACTATTGTCGATCCCACCATTCAATTTATAAACCAAAGCACCGACCGTTACGGAATCGTTCAATGGTTCTGGACCTTTGGAGACCAAACCGATTCGGTAAGTGGCCAACAAAACCCGGTACATACATACCAGGATACCGGAACTTATTGTACCACATTAGTGGCGACAAATTCAAACGGGTGTGCTGATACAACTACCGACTGCTTAGTGATTGAACCCGCTTTCACCCTCTACATTCCCGATGCCTTCTCTCCCAATGGAGATGGGAAAAATGATTTATTTATGGCAAAAGGACAATATGTTAAAGGCTTCGAAATGTATATTTTCGACCGTTGGGGACAACAAATTTTCCATACTACCAATATCAATGAAGGTTGGAGCGGAAGGATAAATAATGGAGGCGCAGTCTGCCAGGAAGATATTTATGTTTATCTCATAACTGCCTATGACAGCAGGAACCAGAAACATACCTATACAGGCAGCTTAAACCTGATCAAATAAGTCTCTCCCGATAAATCCAAGTTCTATTTAAATAATAAATTCAGCACTCCGGAAGCGGATTTTTTAAGCGCATCCAACAATTTGTCTTTAATATCATGCGGATCTTTCTGGATAGTAACAGCTGTCTCGATACCTTCAGCCACTAAAAAATTTATTATTTCCGTTTGCGAGCCCTTTTTCAAGTGGTCTCCAATAATACTTTTAATCGCAATCTCACCAAAGTGTCCTGTTATATACTCGGTCTGCCGGCCTATCTCTTCTTCCTTCTCTTTGCACTTAAGGACAAGTTCCGCTTGACGGCTTTGTAATTCTTTTAATGCGTTTTTTCGGGCTGCCATACTTACTCGTTATTAGGGGTGATATCAGTCTGTTCTATTATCTTTTTTATCATAAAACTCTGCACCTGTCTCCAACCAATGGCAATAAAGTACCACAGCATAAGCAGGTAAATACCTGTTGAAATAAGGAATCCCAGCCCATAACTGTGCATCCACTGCCCGATAAAAAACGACAAGGCTATAAACAGAGAGAGAAATACAAGCGCTATTATTATTATTCCCACAACAGCTGCAAAAAGGTACGATACCATTTTTGCAACATATTCAGCTGCAGAAAGGCGGGCGAGTTCTGTTTTAAGCTCAATATATTCCAGTATCTGAGTCTTCAGGGCTTTTAAAGGCTGGTCGGTGTTTATGTCCATGAATAATTGTATATGATGAATTGTAACTCCAAACAACAAAGTTAAGAACTTCCACCTATAAACCATGAATTTGACCAACCATTTGCAATTTACTATTTACAATTTATAACTTAAACCATCTAAACGCTTATCTTTGCACCCCTGAAAATTACGGTGGCTGTAGCTCAGTTGGTTAGAGCATCAGATTGTGGTCCTGAGGGTCGGGGGTTCAATTCCCCTCAGCCACCCGAAAAACAGAGATGAGTTATTAGTGATAAGATATAAGCGGAAAAATTGTATCCTTATATCTTATCCTTTTTTTATGTAATTTTGTATTTTATACCTGAAGATATGAAAGTAGACACCCGTTTTTTAATTATTACCGGATTGATTTTATTGGCAATATTGACGCGGCTTGTACCACACATGCCTAACTTTACAGCTGCATCGGCAGTAGCATTGTTCGGGGCTGCATGCTATGATAAAAAAATAATGGCCTTCTTGGTTCCGCTCATTGCCGTCTTTATTAGCGATTTATTATTGGGTGGCCTATACAAGGGAGTAGAATGGGTCTATGCGTCTTATATAGTTATTGCCGCACTGGGATTTATTTTACGAAATAAAATAACCGCTACCCGTGTAATTTTATTATCAGCCGTTTCCTCGCTCGCCATATACATTATATCCGATTTTGGAGTGTGGCTCGGAACATTATATCCTCATACTTGGCAAGGATTTGCAGCTTGTTACATTGCAGCTATCCCTTTTCTCAGAAATTGGCTCCTCGGCGATTTATTTTACGGCGGATTATTATTCGGTGCATTTTATATAGCCCAGCTAAAATTCCCAAAGCTTTTAAAGCAGCCTGTAAAATAAAAAGCGGGCAATTTGGTGCCGCAACCCGCGGATTGATGATTACTATGGTATAAAAATACATTATCAGGTTATCAAATTGTCGAACTATCAAATTAAAATAGTCTCAAGCATTTTTATTTGGGGATGTATTGCATTTTCTCCGGCAAAAAGTTTTGCCTCTTTACCTTTTGATTCCGCTTCTTTGCTTAAAGTTTACGAAGACTCCATGAAGTCGGTGCAGTATATGCGAATTACCGCGTGGTCAGACCGGGAAAAAGATGCAGCTAATACACAACTCCTCAACCTGATGGATAAAGCCCTGCTCCTACCAGGCTCCTTTGATTATCCCTTCGACTCACTTGTTACCATGGAGATTATAAATTCTCCTGACAGGCAGTTTCGCATAATAACCTGGGATGTGCCTCAATCAGCGGGGACTAATTTGTATTGTGGGTTTATACAATCGTATAATGCACGAAAAAAAAAGTACGATTTATTTATACTGAAAGATAAAACGGTTGAAATCACCAATCCACGGACGGAAGTTTTTACACCCAACAAGTGGATGGGTATGTTATATTTCAAAATCATTAAGAAAAAAGACAGTAAGCTATACACCCTTCTCGCATGGCAGGGATATAGCAAGCAAATTACCCGTAAAGTTATTGATGTCCTTTCTTTTAATGCTGAGGGAATACCTTCTTTCGGCAAAGCTATATTTGAAAATCTGCCATCTGATTTTAAACGTGCTCCAAAGCGAATGATTTTTGAATATTCTGCCCAGGTTTATATGTCATTGCGTTACGATAAAGAAAAGAATATGATACTGTTTGACCATTTGGAACCTACGGAGGGAGCTCTTATAGGCCAATATCAATATTACGGACCGAGTTTTCAGGTGGATGGACTAAACTGGGAAAACGGCAAATGGAGCTATGTTTCAAATGTACAAGCCCGCAATGCGAACACGAAAGAAGACAAACTATTCAATGATCCTCAAAACCCCAGTTACCAACTAAATAAAAAGGCTATTTATCAATCCCATTAGCAGGGGTTTTGTACCTTTGTGGGACTATTTTTCGATATAAATCATGAAAAAGAAACATAATTTTTATGCAGGTCCTGCCATACTCCCTGCAGAAGTAATCAAAGAAGCGGCACAAGGAGTTTTGGACATTAATAACAGCGGATTATCCATTCTTGAAATTTCGCACCGCGACAAGGATTTCATCAATATTATGGAAGAAGCCCGAGGACTCGTGAAAGAGCTTATGGGGCTTGGGGATGATTACAAAGTTTTATTTCTTGGCGGGGGCGCAAGCCTGCAATTTGACATGGTTCCTTACAACTTGCTTGCAAATGGCGGTACTGCAGCCTATGTAAATACGGGAGTATGGGCAAGCAAAGCCATTAAGGAAGCCAAAGGAGTGGGTAATGTTAATGTTATTGCATCATCCGAGGATAAAAAATTCAGCTACGTACCGAAAAATTACACTATTCCGGCAGACGCTAACTATTTACATATCACGTCCAATAATACCATATATGGTACGCAAATTCACAAGTTCCCCGATTGTCCTATTCCGTTAGTGTGTGATATGTCATCCGATATTTTCAGTAAAAGAACAGACTTCAGCAAGTTTTCACTCATATATGCCGGAGCCCAGAAAAATATGGGCGCAGCCGGGGCAACCATGGTCATTGTAAAAGAAAGCATCCTTGGAAAAACCGGCAGAAAGATGCTCTCCATGCTCGATTACCAAGTACATATCAAAGCGGAATCGATGTACAATACTCCTCCCGTATTTTCAGTTTATGTTTCTTTGTTAACCCTGAGATGGCTTAAAGCCAATGGAGGATTAGCCTGGATTGAAGATATAAATCGCAAGAAGGCAGAACTTTTTTATACGGAAGTAGACCGTAACTCATTATTTACCGGAACGGTTGTAAAAGAAGATCGTTCATGGATGAATGCTAATTTCCTTTTAAATAAACCCGAGCTGGAAGAAAGCTTTAATAAAACATGGAAAGAAGCAGGAATAGTAGGCTTAAAGGGACACAGAGATGTGGGCGGTTACCGCGCCTCCATGTACAATGCACTTACTCTTGAAGATGTTCAGGTTTTGGTAGACGTAATGAAAGATTTCGAAAAGAAAAACGGATAAACACAATTGTAAATTGTGAATTGTAAATGCTAAATGAAAATTTATTGACAATTTAATATTTACAATTATTTTAAAAATATTGCATGAAAAAAATATTGGCTAACGACGGAATGGAAGAAGACGGCATTCGTATGCTGGAAAAAGAGGGCTTTATGGTGGTTACCGAAAAAGTGCCGCAGGATGAATTAGTAGGAGTAATTAATGCGGAAAACTTTATTGCCCTTGTAGTGCGCAGCGCCACCCGGGTGGACAAAGCCCTTATAGATGCCTGCCCCTCCCTGCGATTGATTGCTAGGGGTGGTGTTGGCATGGATAACATTGATGTGGAACATGCCAAATCAAAAAACATACAGGTGGTGAATACACCGGCGGCATCTTCATTATCCGTTGCGGAATTAGTGATGGCACATATTTTTTCTATGGCACGCTCACTCGACGATTCTAACCGGACCATGCCTGTGAAAGGCCAAACTGAATTTGCGCAACTAAAGAAAAAATATTCCAAAGGAATTGAAGTAAGCGGAAAAAATCTGGGTATTATAGGATTTGGAAGAATAGGCCAGTGCCTCGGCAAATTAGGCTTAGGGGTGGGCATGAACATACTTGCTTATGACCCTTATATTCCCGAAGCTACCCTTGAAATTTCGCTAAATGGTTCTCAAAAGGTTAGTATAAATATCAAAACTTGTTCCTTTGATGAACTACTTGCCAAAAGCGATTTTATTTCGTTACACGTGCCAGGCGGAAAGGTCATCACCGATAAAGAAATCAAGAAAATGAAAAAGGGTGTGATGCTCGTTAATGCCTCGCGTGGCGGTGTTATTGACGAACAAGCCCTGCTCGACGGATTAGCCTCAGGACATGTTGCTCATGCAGCATTAGATGTTTTTGAAGATGAAAAATCACCCAGAGCTGAAATATTGCATCATGATAAGATATCGCTTACACCTCACATTGGCGGCTCTACCGAAGAAGCGCAGCAACGCATCGGCAAAGAACTAGCCGAAAAGATTATTCACTTTCTGAAATAACCTAAGTTACTCAGCCGTAAATTCTACATTGGCGATAATTCTAA
>Ga0206873_1021_pt2 | contig 20780 bp, 30 predicted proteins | sample Alteio_BWOrgCont_11_FD_152631 | JGI IMG/M metagenome (GOLD analysis project Ga0206873, IMG submission 152631) | Enriched cells from forest soil in Barre Woods Harvard Forest LTER site, Petersham, Massachusetts, United States -... | ecosystem: Environmental > Terrestrial > Soil > Temperate forest >...
GTGCAATGCGATCGTCGATCAATCCGATGATAAATGCAGCCAATGTGGCGACGAGCGCGACAAACATAATCGGCGCGAATGAGAGTGTTACATAGGACAGAAAACTGATTGCCAGTGCAGGAACCAGAATGGCCGGTCCCCCGATGAGCGGCGTTTCCTTTTGGTGCAGCTTCCGCGCTCCGTCCGGCCTGTCCATCACTTGGATGGCCCGGCCAATGCTAGAGGCATGATAACAGATCAATCCGGTGATTGCGGCCGACGCCACGCATAACCCAGCAATATCCCAGATCGTTGTGCCGCTCATACGCAACCCCAAACACAACAGCCCAACTGCGGAGCTTGGCAACCTTCGAGTCGGAACAATTGCATGAAGAGTTCCCTCCCGCCAGTTTGTGCCGGCAAGGGTGAAAGGACCATTATCCTAATGGCGCGGACTATTTTGCAGAAGTCAAGCCGTCAAATAAGAAAAGCACTTTTATATCAGGGCGTTAGCGAGAATCGACACCCATATTTAATCCGGATGGATCGCTTTGCACAATTTGCACCTATGGGAACCTTTATCGGTTGGGCAGCGGGACAAAATCCATATCAGCATCTTTGGTCAACCCGATCTTAATGGCGACTTTGCGATGGATGGTGCCGGGTCTGTTCATCCGACCTTGGGGGGCAACATTTCCCGGTGGGTGGTATTAAGCCCTGGGGTATTTTACGAATAGAGAAAGCCCTTCCCACCCAATGTTAGCAATTGGTATAACACCAACCGGTTGATGAAGCAGAGGCGAGTCCCAAAAGGAGTTGCGTAATGCCCAAGAAGCCCGACCTTTCTCAAAGTGGTCAGTGGCAAAACGAGGCTAACGAGTCGATTCATTCTAGCCTCAAGATCCGGCGCCCTTGGCACCGGCCCGACTTTTTAACACTAGAAGTGAGCGCGACTGAGCAGCAAGGTAATGGCAATAATGGCCACTGCTGGAATCGCTGGAAATGCAGTTAGCCGGAACAGATGCCAAGTTCTAATAGACAATTGGAGATCTCTGCCAGCTATGCACCCGACGGCATAAGTCATGTCATACGCGGTCCTGAGCTTCTATCGGCCGAAGTAGACGGCGAAGTGGTGATAATGAGCCTGAGTGAAGGTTCTTATTTCGGACTCGACGACATCGCCAGCGAGATCTGGAGGCGCATCGATCAAGGCAGCTCGCTGACTGCACTGGTGGCTAACCTGGTCCAGGATTACGACGCGCCGAGCGAGACCATTGCAACAGAGGTAGTCGAGTTGCTTCGGCGCATGGCCGAGCACAATCTCGTGGTTCTTTCGTGATCCGGTTAATAGAACGCTGGCGGCAATTCTCGCCACGAGAAAGATGGCTGATCATCGAGGCCGCAACCTTTCTGCTTTGGGCCAGGCTTACATTTGCTGCACTTCCATTACCGGTGGCACTGCGGTTAATGGGAGCTCACCCCGGCGTGGGTCCAAGAGGAAGGGTAGCTGAAAACGAAGCAACCGATATTGGAGTTGCGATTGTGCGAGCCTCACGCTACGTGCCGTTCCGCGCGGTGTGCTTACAGCAGTCATTTGCCAGCCTGCTTATGTTGCGACGGCGCGGGCTTAAGGCAAGCGTGCATTTTGGTATTCGAAACGGCTCTACGTTGGCCGCACACGCCTGGAGTTCGTCCGGCCCCATTCAAGTGACCGGTCATGCGCTCGCGGATGACTTCGTAAGTATCGCGGTCTTCACCGCGTGAGCCACATTTATTGTTTGGGAGGCCACAAGCTCATCTCAGACATCGAATTGCCAGAGCTTATGCCATGGGATGGACGCGCGCCAGTGGCTGAAACCCTTTGGTTCAAGCTGGGTGAAGCAAAAGCGAGCGGCGGCAATCATCAAACCTACCTCGTGCCGGGCCCCAATCGTATCATGATCGAAGATGGTGCGCAGGTGACCGTCGAGCACGAGAAGAACGGCGATATTGTTGACACGCGGGCACTCTTGATGGGGCCCGTGCAGGCAATCTTGTGGCATCAGCGTGGACTACTGCCCCTTCACGCCAGTGCAGTGTGCATTGGAGCGCAAGCAATTTTAATTGCGGGATCTTCGGGGGTGGGCAAATCCACCCTTGCGGCGGTCCTTGCTTCCAAGGGGCACGCGGTGTTGGCCGACGATATTTCTATTGTCGACTCAGCGGCCTGCGAGATACTTACGGGGCAACGCCGTTTGCGGCTTTGGCGTAGCGCGCTCGAACGAATGCGTATCACTATCGATGGACTGCCGCGGGCAATGTCGCGCAGCGAAAAGTACATTTTTGAGACGGAGGGGGGGTCCGCTCCCGAAAGGGTTAGGCTCACCCATATAGTTCTGCCCGTGCGGCACAAGGGAAGCACCATAGCGGTTGAAAAGCTAAAAGGTGCGGATGCGACACTCGCGTTACTCGAAGTGGTGCACATGCTATCGGTAGCCCATGAGCTAGGGTTGGGAACTGCGGTTTTTTCTGCCCTGACACGGCTGCAGGCATCAGGAGTACGCGTCTTGCGCCTTCGCATACCGGACGATATCGACAGGATCGACGACGTCGCTACAGTGCTGCTCGCACAGGTCGATGAGTAGGTTCACGCGGCAAAGCGCGGATTTCAGAATGTTCTGCCAACTTTTGCGTGGGGATCAAAATGAACTTGACATTCTGCGACGTGAACTCGCAAACGCATCCTGGGATTGGAATCGATTTCTTGAAGGGGCCCGGCGCCATCGTGTCGAGCAACCATTGTTTACTAGCCTGAAGGCGGTAGAACCGCTCCAGGTGCCCGATTTCGTTCTCACAACGCTAAGAGCGGATGCGCGTGTCGCGGCAAGAAACAGCCTAATGCAGATGAGGGAAATTGCACGCCTTGCGCAACATTTCAGCCGGGCGAGCATCCCGTTGATGGCACTTAAGGGAGTTTCTCTTTCGGCGCAACTTGATCGCGATCCTGGTTTGCGCAATTCTCGCGATATTGATCTTTTGATCGCGCCCGATCAGCGAGCAAGCGCGGATGGCCTCATGCGCGAGGCTGGTTACCGGGCCGCCGACTTGCCCACACCAGAACTGGCGGCAAATGGCTACTACTGGTGGGGCAAGGAAAGCAAGTACGTTCATCCGGAGAATAGGACACTTGTCGAACTGCATTATCGGTTAAGCGACAATACCGCGCTTCTTGATTTCGACTTCCATGACTTGTGGCGCGAACATGAAACGGTTGAAGTTGGCGGAGTCCCTATTGCGGTAATGTCGCGCGGTCACCTTCCGCTCTACTTGTGCATCCATGGGGCTGTTCATGGCTGGGAGAGACTCTGCTGGCTGATCGACTTGTCAGCCGCCTTGGCATTTCCGGGGGCAGTGAAGGGCGCTCTCGATTCAGCTGCGGAGAAAGGGCTCATTGCGCCTATGCTACAAGCGATACTGCTCGCACATGATTGGCTTGGCCTTCCGGTCGGCGAAGATGTTCTCGCATACGCGAAATCGTGCGCCCGCGTAAGGCGCCTTAATGGAATCCTGTATCACTTTTATGGGCCATCAGCATGGTATCGAAGCCCGTCCCGGGACTCAGTTGCCGGCTTTGTGCGTTACTCCGCCTGGCTCCGTCTTTATGTCTATTCTCTAAAGCCTGGTTGGCAGTATCGCAAGCGACAGATAGCCCGAGAGTTCGTTGCGCCCGCTGATTGGACCGCTTTTCGTTTGCCAAGACAGCTGTCGTGGCTCTATCCAGTCATTCGGCCCTTTGGCTGGCTGGTACGCCGGCTAATGCGGCTTGTCTAATTGTAGCGGCGTGCAAGGGCTAGAATTGTCAGCTTTTCACCGCAGTGATGTCACAGAAAAGGTCGCGAGATTGGCCAATCGGCTTTATACGAGCTTCGTGCCACGATTTGCATCGGTGTGACCGGACGTAATGTTTGAGGTCGTTAAGGTTCGTAAGCAAACCGACGCGCAAAGTTGGGGACAGTGTAATGCGATCGTCGATCAATCCGATGATGAATGCAGCCAATGTGGCAACGAGCGCTACAAACAAAATCGGCGCGAATGAGACTGTCACATAGGATAGAAAACTGATTGCCAGTGCAGAACGTGCCTGCCAACTGTTCCAGGAAGGAGACCAAGGTGAAAGAAGCGATGCGGACTTTGCTTTTAAGCAGCCCTTTGGCTGATCTTTCTGTGAGAATTCGCAGCGGCCCTGCTCGCGGCATGAAATGGACCCTGTTTCCATTTTCCCAGTATTGGCGGTTAGGCGGCGACGCCGATGTCGTCGCTGCAGCGGAATTTTTGCCCGAAATTCGTGAAAGTGTTTTCTGGGATTTCGGAGCCCATTTCGGTATCCATACTATTGCAATGGCGCTCAAGATTGGGGCGGCCGGTCAAGTCGCTTCATTTGAGCCGGATGCTTTTTCCTTCAGGAAATTATCCCGGCATGTTCGCTTAAATCGTCTGGAAAACGTGAAATTATTCAATGCCGCGGTTTCGAATCGAAGTGGTAGCGGTGGCATGATCTTCACGGGTACCGGAGCGTCAACCCAGCACTTCGTTTATCCCGATGACAAGGATAAGCCGACCGACGAGGCCATGTTTGCAGTACAGGTGATCAGAGTTGATGACCTCGTGGCCGCGAAAGAGATCCGGCCACCAGATTTTATCAAAGTTGATGTGGAAGGCCATGGTGCCTCCGCTTTGGAGGGCAGCCTTCAAACAATTTCACAACACAAGCCGCTTATCCTCATGAGCAGTCATTCCACGGAAGAGACAAAGGGTACTCGGCAACTTCTCGAACCTCTCGGTTATTCAGTTCTTTCATTAATGAACGAAAGATTGAGCTGGCGCGATCTGACTTTCACCACACGCCTACTGCGGGCTGCTTAGCGTTGAAACCGGGGAAAAACAAGATGTGCAGGGGTCATTGGCGTTGCAACGCCTTCTTTCCCCAAAACTGGCGCTTGAAGGGCGCGACCTTATAGCCGAGCGCTATACGCCAGCGAATGAAGGCTATGTGCCCTTTATTCTTGTCATTGATCGCCTTTAAGCCTTCAGAAAACCCGCGCCCCCCGCCCAACCTTTTCCACCTGACCGGCTTTGCGAATGTCGTGGCGGAAGCCGGGGATGCGGCCGATACCCGTTGAGCACCTCAGGTCGTCTCGATCTGGGAAAAAATATTTCGGAATCACAACATTCCGGCGTGGATGCTGGCAAACTTAAGTTGACTTAGGATCATCCTCAAAGCTGCGGAGAATGGTATTAGGCCCGAACTCCTTTCCGAGGCCTTCCCCGATCCCGTCGTTCAATTGGTCGAAAGTGTGCCGCAAACCTAGCTGGGTCGGCATCCAGAGAACGCAAACTCATCGCAATTGTCGTTGGTAGGACGTTCGCTGTTTTGTAGGCGCGAACGGTTCTCTCAGCAATTTCCAAAAGAGCAGCCATCTCAGCTGTATTGAGATCGTACTTTTGCTCGAACGCCGTTAGATCTTTGCCTTTCATTGGGCGTTGTTCTTCGGCGAGCGTCTGTAAGGTCGATGCACTGTAATCCAGGCCATTCTCCCAACCGATGCCACTTCCAAAATTGACTGGGGCAACGTTTTGGAACGCTTTCGGATTGTCGACGAATTCATGGAAATGCTTCGAGCGATGGACGAGGCCCATTAGATCGACGCGGGTCTTCCTGTTGTCGGACCAAACTACATCAAGAACCCAGCCCTTTTTACCGGCCGTTACGGACTTCACACGGGGCAGGCTATCCATCGTATGTATCTCCATTTAGTGCCACACATTCCACATGTCGAGTAACATTTCACGGTTTTCATCGATCCATTTGAGCGCTTCACGCGAAAACTTGGACGGAATCGACCCACGAAAAACCACCAAGCCACCGATTGCCACGAGCCCTTCAAAATCCGGTCCCACCACATGGACATGGGGCGGGTTGTGATCTTCGAAGTACATCGCGATCACGTAGCTACCGGCGTTATAAAGAACGGGCATTCGATCCTCGGCCCATAGACAGTATATATGGCAAAATATGCCAGAATTCAAGAGAAATTATGGCATATTGTGCCACAATTATAGTCTCATGTAGAGGGCGATTGGCCCATTATCCAGTCGGTGTGGCACAGGAGGAGCGATAACTGCGAGGCTATGCGTAGCATATGAAACAACTGCTACGAATTTTCCGCGCGTCCTTTCTCATGAATAACTGACCGATCATTTATTGGGATGATATTTCCGGAGGACGCTGGGCACTCGCAACTATAGCGTGCTTTGGTTTTGCAGAAGAGTAGATATCATTTTCTTGTTTTGTTGCCCTGTTTGCTCCACCATCCTACGAGCGACCGAGCGTGGCCTGTGTGCTCAACTATCTGAACTCGGGTTTGGCTGTGGATCGAGCGGTAAAATGTGAGGAAAAAGTCGGGATGGGTTTTGTCGCAGCAGCAAACTCACGGCGATGTGCCGACAGCCCGCATCGCACCTGTTTCAAAATGATGGTAAACTCACCACATGTGTTGGTGGTCGCTACAAACCTATTCTCGGGGAAATAGCCTGTGACCTTCAAATGGATTTTAAGCAAGCCCAGAGCGCCCGTTCCCGGATATCGCGTGCTTCTGATAGAAGATAACCCGCTGAAACTTGAATACCTTGAAGATGACCTCCGCCACATGGGGCACCAAGTTCTATCGTCCCCGCATGGTGAGGATGCTATCCGATTGACACCTTTGCTCGACCCGGATGTAGTGATAACCGACATCGTTATGCCAGATATTGATATGCTTGAGGTTATGGCGGAACTACACCGCATTCGTCCGAGAATTAAAGTAATTGCGGTGTCCGGAAACCCCTACTTGCTAACGCTCGCGGCAACACGTGGAGCTGACCGTGTTCTGTCAAAGCCTTTTGATGGCAGGGCGCTCGATGTACTAATAAGAAGCGCCATGCAGTAAACGGCAAGAGGGAGCGCAATTCGCGCATACTGATTGACAGAAGAGCACCTACAACCAATCGAAATATCGAAATTTTGCTGGCTTCTATATCTGATATTTCGAACCAGATGCTGGCTACACTTACGCCCAGTTCGGTACATTTTGGCAATCCGATTACGGTGTTGTGCGCAGGATCCAGCGGTTCAAACGCATGCGCCCGAATTCGCTGTTCCAGCAGCGCCGCCGAGAATGGGCGCACAATCACGCCGTCGGCGCCCGATTTCGATATTTCAGTGCTAAGCGAGGTGATTACGGGTCTGTCTCTGTCAGTTACTGACTCGCGGACTGCCGGAATACCTCAAGCTTGGTATGCCATAAAGTCCGTTATCGCACGCGCGCAAATATAGCCTGACAATATTTATCGCGCTCGAAATGAGCGGCCAAACCTAGCTTCAGGACAGATCTGGTGATGCCGGTTATCGAAGTTGGTTCGAACCGATCGTTGCGTTTGAAAATCGAAGGTTTCAGTTTTCAGGAGTTTTCGTTTTCGGGGGTCCAAGTCTTATTTTCCCCTGTTTTCCGCCATTTCTGACTCAAAAACAGGGAAAAATTCCAAAATTCGAGCAAAATGGGCATTTGCAAAGTCGAAATAACCCAGCAATTCCGGGCCTAACTGGAGGAATCGGGGTATTTTTGGATGTCGAAATAACAGGGAATTCAGCGAGGCATAACAGGGAATAGTTTTTGGCAGAACAGGGAAAATAAGCCTGCCCGATTTGATCCGGTTTATCGTGGCGCGGGTACATGCATGTGACGGCAGCGTTCTGGTGCGCCCCCTCAATCTTTCGTTAGGAATTCAAATTTGGGCTCACCGTTAATTGCAATGCCTGCAGGGGGCTTGCCTAAGACCAGACTACGAATACCAAAGGCGCGTCGGGTTTGCCCTAGCACTTTCGGACCCCCAGAAGCGGCTAATGGCCGTAGTGCTTTGCAGCCGGTTTATCGTCTCGGCGGCTGCTGTTGCCGTTTTGGGCAACGCGGCTGAGTTCGCGGCGAAAATCATAACGTAAATGGGGCTCAGGTGCGTCGTTTGGCGGAAGTGGTCTTCCATCGCGGCCCCTCAGTTGACTTTTCCGGATACTATCAGCGACATTGCAGGACAGTGTAAGATTGCGCGGCCTCTCGGGAGTGGGCGGATGGGATGAGCGTGAACCGCACAATTAAGCGCCTGACAGCCATTCTGATGTGCGTGGCCGGCATTCTTCTCTTGCTGATAGACGAGGCGACACATGACTTGGTTATTCGCACGTTGACGACCATCTCTGGGGCTTGCCTCATGGTTTCCGGAGGAATTCAATTCTGGATGCTGCGGAAACGTACGAAAAAGGCATGGGGTGATCACATCCCTTATTAGCATGGCTCTTTCAGACGCCAGACCACGCGCCCGTGGCCTATGACCGTGATGTTCTAGGTCTCTGGCTGCGGCGACGCGGCACCGTTCCGGTCCTTCCAGGTCGCTCGAATCGCCTTAAATCCGTTCGTTACAGCAAAAAACATTATCGCCAGCGGAATGTGATCGAACGTATGTTCTGCCGACTCAAGGGCTTCCGACGCCAGGCCATCTACGCGGCCCCGGAAACAACGCGTCCGTCATTCCCATCATGCGATAAATGAATAGCCCGACCCATTCGTGTCCAGCCAAATTGGTGAGCACAAATCCATTGCTGGCATCTGTATTGCTCTCCCACAGCTCGGCCCTGGAGCCGTTCGTCTGGTAGTTGACCGGATAAGGAACGTTATCGCACTCAAATCTGCCAGGCGGCTTGATAAGCCCTGCACCAGTAAACTCTGACGCCGGATCATAAGGCATTGATTTGCTGACGGGGTTTTCGTCTGCTGCCAGAAACGATGCCGCATGCATGGCGGCGCCGAAGGTAGCGGCGCACCCAAGGGAAATCAGAATGCGCTTAAAGCACGGCCGCTACACAAAGGTAGCAATAAAGGATCGAAGGGAATTGAGAAGACTAATGCGCGAGGCTGGCAAACTCCTCGAAGAACTAAAGTCTTAGAAGGGAATGGCGTGTTCTTAAAAGGACGGCCGTTCGAATCAGTGATTGCATCAGAAAGGTCTGAACCGGCAGGTCCTGGGCAAATTTTATCCAGTTTTTATTGCGAATGAAATATCGGGAGGCCTTAAATTCCCCAATTAAAATCAATTTGAACGCTTTGGAGCCGAGATATGTAATCTATCTGTTTACATGAAGTAAATAATATGATTACATACTCCCATGATTAAGACGTTCAAGAACAAGGCGCTCGCGGACCTCTGGTCAACCGGAAAAACGAGGAAGATTGACGTCCGGATGCACAAAAGGATCCTCATCCGTCTTGATCGTTTGGATGTGGCGGTAATAGCAGAAGAAATGGATGTCCCTGGGTTCGATTTCCACCCTTTGAGAGGGCACAAGCCGATCCGGTTCTCGGTGCATGTGAACGGCCCATGGTGCCTGACATTCGAGTTTGAAAGCGGCGATGCAACCCACGTCGATTTCGAGCAGTACCACTGAGTAAGAAAGGAAGAATGCGATGTCTGAGTATGCTGCAAAGCGCAATCCCAAGCGGTGCCCAGCCCATCCCGGTCAGCTGTTGAGCGACGAGATTTTGCCCGCGACTGGGCTTGGCAAGTCACAGGTTGCCGATCTTCTCGGTATTTCGCGTCAGCATTTGTATGCTATTTTGACCGAGCGGAAGCCGGTTTCGCCAGAGGTTGCCGTTCGTCTTGGTAAGCTATTTGGGGATGGAACCGGCATTTGGCTTCGGATGCAGGCAGCATATGACGCCTGGCACGCCGAGCGAAAAGTCGATGTGAGCGGTATCGAAACGATCAAGGCTGCTTGAAATGTCCCGGAATGCAGACGTCCCGCCACGACCCTAGCCGGAGCTGCTTACGGGTCTACCTCTGTCAGTTACTGACTCGCGGACTGCCGGAATGCCTCAAACTTGGTATGCGGTAAGGTCCGTTATCGCACTCATTCATGCCAGGCGGCCTGATACCGAGTAAGGGCCGTTCATACTAGTCGTATGCAAGTTAGGCGGAGAAATATCAAAAGCGTGAACCGGACAAAGGGGCGTTGGTTCTGGTGGACACCAGAAAGGCCGCGGCGCCACGCAGAAGAAGCCAATCTGCTGCAACACTCTGCGCCATGCGACATTTCGTATCTGCGCTCCAATTCACGCCAATAGCTGGAACAAACTGATGATTACCGCGTTGACGTCCTACGGAGCCATGGCAAATCGAGGCGAACAGCGCAAAATGTGGATCGCGGTAGGCGGATTTGGCTTTGCCATAATCGCTATCGAGATTCTCGTTGGCTATGCAAATCCTGTGTCATGGATATTTTTGAGTGTTAGTCTAATTGTTGTGATTGTGGCCATCGTAAAATATTGCTTGCTGGCGCGGCGCGGTCACTTTTTTCAGGACTAGGCAGCCGTTTTAACGTGCCCTAGCCAGAACGCAGAAAAATCCACACTTGGCTCGCGCTTCATCGCCGGATACGTCATGCGTTGCGTCTCCTCGCCATTTGTGACACGGCGATTAGCAAACTTGGCGCTGGGCCTCATCTACGCGGCCCCGGAAACAACGCGTCCGTCATTCCCATCAAGCGATAAATGAATAGCCCCACCCATTCGTGTCCAGCCCAATTGGTGAGCACAAATCCATTGCTGGCATCTATATTACTCTCCCACAGATCGGCCTTGGTGCCATTCGTCTGGTAGTTGACCGGATAAGGAACGACATCAAAACCTGCTTTGCGGAAAATACCGACCGCGCGCGGCATGTGAATAGCGGAAGTCACCAAGAGCCATTGATCTCCCGGATTTGGCTTCACCAGATCCCGGGTAAATATCGCGTTTTCGAATGTATTGCGCGAGCGATACTCATAGGTAATCCGGGAGGGAGCAATTCCCAGCGCGGTGACAACGCGGCCGGAATAGTGCGCTTCGTCGGGCAGGTTCCCCGTTAGCTGGCCCGAGCCGCTGGAAAAGACCAAACGTGCGTTGGGAAAGCGGAGCGCAAGCGCGATTGCCTCTGTGATCCGGCTGCCCGAGTTGGTGAGCGCCTGGGGGGTACCACGTGCAGCTGCAAGATAGGGATCGAGCCCACCCCCCAGAACGATGATTCCCCTGGGATGCAGACTTAGGGTTGGCGGCTGCGGAAAGCGGTCTTCGAGAGGACGGGCTAGAATCGTGCCAGCCGGGCCAAAGCCGCAAAGCAGACACCCTAGCGCTGCAAGGGCGACCAGAATGCGCCCGGCTTTTGCAAATCTCGTGAACAACGCGCCCGCGCCGATAATTGAAAGAATGATGAGCGCGTTAACGGGCAAAACGAATATGCCCAACAGCTTGGATGCGAAGTAGAACATTATCTGTACTTCACTAGTCCTGTTTCAGTCGAACGACGCTATTTGGCCCATCTACGGGCATTTCAGGCCGGGCGCCAGCCAGGGCGGCATTAGGGCTTTGCAGCCCTTACGAGGCGAACGCCAGGCGCCTGGTCCGGGGTACCGATGAATTCGACGCCAGCCGCTTCCAATGCCTTCTGAAGCTCCAAAAGGGTCTGTGACCGCCCCCCGGGGACACCATCCTGTTGTTCGAGCCGCTGGATCGTGGCGGCCCCTATACCCGAGTTCATCGCTAGGTCTCGAGCGGACCATCGTATTAGCGCTCGAGCAGCACGAATTTGTCTACCTGTAATCATATTTTTGCTTGATTTTGAGTAAATTTATATCATTATTGGGTAAGAAGCCTACGATTCTTACAAGGATTACCACAATGGTACTGCTTCGCACTAATAGAAACCGTGTGTATGAACCAGGATCGTCAAATTCTCAGAATGAAATTCTCCTCGGGACAGATTGGCGCCAAGCGCTTTCGAGAATGGTCGGCGCCTACGCGGCCAATACCATTCGCTCCTATCGCGCCGACTTCGCAATATTCGAAGCATGGTGCCAACAGGAACGCCGATCAGCCCTCCCCGCCACCTCGAAAACCGTAGCAGATTTTGTACTGGCCCAAGTCAAAAGCGCGGCGCCAGCCACTATCGGCCGACGCCGCGCCGCAATTGCGAAAATTCACCGGCTCCTGAAGTTCGATAGTCCGGTCAATACCGAAGAAGTAAACTTGGCAACGCGCACGGTCTTCCGCCAGATAGGCCGACGGCAAAACCAAGCGCTTGGCCTCACCAGCGTACTAAAACTGAAGCTCATCAACGCTTGCCCCACTGATCTGCAAGGCCTTCGTGATCGCGCACTGATTGCCGTGGGGTATGACACGCTTTGTCGTCGGGCCGAACTCGTGCAGTTGCAAATCGACGACCTGACGATCAATCCAGACGGCTCTGGCACGATCTTGGTTAAAAAATCTAAGACTGACAAATTCGGAGAAGGCCGCCTCGCCTATCTTTCGGCCGTGGCGGTCGCGCATCTTGAGCGCTGGCTTAACGCCGCGAACCTGAAGACCGGGCCGATCTTCCGCCACGTCCACAATGGTCATGTTTGGTGCCCTGCCCTGCACGCCAGAAAGGTAGCCTCTATCATCAAGAACCGCGCTAAAAAAGCCGGCATAGAGAAGGTTCAGGTTGCCCGACTTTCGGGGCACTCGATGCGCGTTGGAGCCGCTCAGGATATGGCTGCCGCAGGCATCGATCTCGGCGCGATCATGCATGCAGGCGGTTGGAAGTCTCCTCACATGGTAATGCGATACATTGAGCATATGGACGTGCAAAAGTCAGGAATGGCGAGACTGTATGGTGCAGTCGTAAAGTGATGATAATGCGATATATCGAGCATGGGGACGTGCAAAGATCAGGGATGGCAAGGCTCTGTGCAGAGCGAAAAAGGGGTATCATGAAGGACCACATTATTATTAGCCTGTATGCACGTCAAATGGTAGAAACCGTATGCAATTTTGGATGTGAGTGATGGCACTGTTTCCCGACAAGCCGTACTTGGACATCAGCGACTACGTCAGTGGCTATGGCGAAACAATCAAATCGGCGTTTTCTACGCTCAATTCGGATCAATTACGCATGGCGGCAAGCACATTGGAAGATGCGGTGAACCGCAAGGCAACAATTTTCGTCTGTGGCAACGGCGGATCAGCTGCCATTTCCAATCATTTCGTTTGTGATCATTTAAAGGGCGCCAGCATTGGCACAAACGCTCACCCAAAAGTGTGCAGCCTTTCCACCAACATCGAAGTTACAACCGCCATTGCCAATGACATTGCGTACGACAATATCTTCGATTTTTAACTTTCGCGCCTAGCTTCGGCAGGTGACGTTCTGGTTACGATCAGTTCGTCTGGCAGCTCAACAAACATTATCAATGCAATAAACTGGGCTCGAGCAAATTGTATCACATCGATTTCCATGACAGGCTTCGGCGGCGGAGATTCGAGACAGCTTGCAGATATTTCACCTCACGTCGATGCGCAGAACTACGGAATTGTCGAGGACCTGCATCAATCGCTGATGCACATTTTGGTCCAATTTTTTGCGGCAGAAGAGGCTGATTGACTCCACCTGAATTGGTTAAATCAGGTTTTGATTCGTTATGGGTTGTAAAATATAGTCCGGCTTCCCAGCGGTTCCGGAGTAAACTGACAACTTCGAAGGGACTAAAGATGGTCATGACTGAACGTCGGCGACCTTTTGTATTTGTAGTTGCGCCTATTTCTCCGCCGCTCACAGGGGTTGCCGCCGCTACCGAAAGCATCCTTGATTACTTTCGAACCCGCACGGACATACGGCTGGCTAATATTTCACCGGGGACCGCAAATGCGTTGGTGCGTCATGTAACGAAGATTTGGCGTACGTTCCTAGGCTGTTTGCGGTTGGTCGTTCACGCGAGAGCGCCGAGCCGTGTATTGTATATGAGTGTCGATGGCGGTGGCGGCATACTTTACAACATTGCGGTCGCCCTAACAGGACGGCTTTTGCGCTTCAAAATTTTCGCTCATCATCATTCCTTTGCTTATATTGATAGCAAAAGTGCACTAATGGCCTGTTTTACGCGCGCCGTTGGCGCTTCGGGCACACATATCGTATTGTGCCCGGCGATGGCCGCAGGCTTAAGAAAAGTGTATTCGACAAGCTTACGGACGCTTGAACTCTCGGGCGCTGCCCTGCTTCTACCGCAACCACGGTCGGAATTTCGTACGGGGCTGGACTTTCGGCTCGGCTTTTTGAGTAATCTTATCGTCGAGAAAGGCCTGGATACCTCGGTTGAACTGTTGCGCACCGCCCGGAAAGAAGGACTACCGGTCAGGCTCGTTCTTGTTGGACGCGTTCCCGATGATCGCGCAGGTTCATTAGTCGAAGCGGCAAAGCGTGAATTTGGCACCGCATTCGAGTATCGAGGTCCGATCCCGGAAAATGAAAAGAAGAACTTTTTCCACGACATTGATGTATTTGTCTTCCCAACGCGCTACGTTAACGAAGCCCAGCCCCGGGCCGTACTTGAGGCGCTAGCGCATGGAGTCCCGGTTCTCACGATTGCACGTAGCTGTATCACGTCGGATATGGGTGAAGGTGCGGGTATATGCGTTGAACGGCATAAGAACTTTGTTGCAGAAACAATGCCTATCGTTCGCAGCTGGTGTTCCAATCGGGTTTTGCTTCGGAATGCTGGCGCGCGAGCGGCTGAACGCGGGGTTCAGCTCCACATTTCTGGCTTGCAGCAGCTCGCACGCTTAGTTGACCATTTTGAACAGGATGCATCATAGAACGTGTGTAGAAGTGCACACCAAATTTTTTTATGCTAAATCGAGAATCGAGCCTAGTCTGACTGTGCAATTTTCATACGATAGTCGGTAGGTTGTCTCGCGAAATTGAAATCCGCTTGTATCGGCATCCCGGTTTTGCTGTCATACACAAGATTATGCAATCCGATAAATTCGACCGAAGCACCGTAGATATTCGACAACTTCGCCCGCCTGGGTTTGGCCGACATACAATGTTACAAAGGAACACTCATATACAAATTGCATCCAAGCAAAGTGAACAACTTCGACGCAATTTTCTAACTACTTCTATAGTCTCGGATCAAGAGTCTCCCGGCACCGCCACGGCCAAAACGCGAAGCAGGTCTTACATGAGCAAGACCTTACGAATATGAGGGGCCACAAAATGTCGCGCGCCCGCTCTGAATAAACGTTCTACGAGCAGTCTACGAAGGTGGTCGACGGGCGACAATCTGAACCTGCGTCAATTTTGGTCGCAAAAAGCCGTATAAACGACACATGGCATGACAGAATGCACGACCAAACAGTCTATCGATTGCATCAACTTTAGGAGGCCACCGATGGATGACTCTCCTAACGGTAACGATGTCGAAACCAGCGTAGCAAAAGAGGTTGCCTAAGTTTTGAGGACTCCAGGTATACAAATGCTGATCAATACTATCCTGTACATATTTGGTGTCGTAACGCTCACAGGGAACAACAAATATCGCCAAACCTCCAGGCTTGAGCTTGACAAGCGTTTTGCCGACAATATCCATCGGCGCAACAGTGTGCTCTAGCGCGTGATTCGATATGACAACATCGTACTGCGAGTCCGGGACATCATCCAGCGTTGCAACAGTATCTATCCCGAGCTTTGAGGCAGTTGCTCGCGCACTAGGATTGATCTCCACGCCTAGCTTAGAACGGGCAGTCAGCGAGTCGAGCAAGAAACCACCACCGCAGCCAAAGTCAAGAATTGTATCCGTATTCCTTATGTAGGCGGAGAATATAGGCGCATTCAGGCTTCCAGAAAACCGTCCGAGCGCGCTTTGCCACTCAAAGTACCGAGCGTCATAATGGGACATCATAAATTTATTCTCCGAACAGGCGACAACTTTTGCCAGAAATTAGTTGGAACGTCGTGATCTTTATCTGGACGATCCGAACTTTTCTGCGAGTGTTCGCGTCTAGCCAACCCTGATGGCCTCCCTCACACTTGCCAGTTGTCAGTTTGTTGAACGGGAGGGAAGGCTATTCGTGTTCTGATGTGCTCGAAAGCCCGGATCGCGGGCCAGCGTTTGTTCGAATTGAAAACCTTGGCAGACTTTCCGCTTGGCGTTCTGAGAATTTTTTATACTCGCAATTTCGTTACATCGAATAACAACATTTCGGCATTTGTTGCTCCCCCGTTCAAAAGCAATTACGCCATTTATGCTATCTCTAAGATCAAAAAATATCTGATTGCGCTCGAAAAGCAGATCGCTCATGTGAGATTCATCGTTATCATATATCCGATGGCCGAATAATTTCACTTGCCTACCCATCAACAATCGAACATACGATTTTCCTTAAATATCGCGTTTTGCAGCCGAAAGCCGATAATTCCAGTTCTGCAATTTCGAACTATGTTTCCCTCAACAAGCTGGTGTCAAGTGGAGTTCGAAGCGAAGATGGGATCAGCCCAAGGACGTGTCAACCAAACGGCAGCAGATCAGAAGGAGCGTAATGGTGTTGCATCACGATACGGGACGCCGCGGCTCAAGCCAGAACTTAACTAAGCACGGTATCAAAGCCTGGTTGACTGCCATTCCAGCCATGCTGATATTCCTTGGTGCTGCCTTGACTCTCTTCTCACCTCACAGCGAGGCAGAAACGGGGGCCGCTATACCCCAAGCGGCGAAGGCGGCCGGCTACACCAAGCTTACATTTGATGGTGAGTTTATAAGAAACACGATTGATCTCAATAATTCGACCGCACCTGGATTTGATTGGTATCTTGCGCAATTTTTTGGTCAGACAGCTACGGCATCACATTCTGTAGTTACCAATTCGGATGGCAGCGTTACTTTATCTGGGAAAGACACCGTTATCAGCATAAACTCTGCGGCTCCACGGCGAGGGGCGCCCGACTGGGTCGGTACTGCTTTCGGTGGAGGCGGATATTTCGAAGCAATTGTGAAATTTGATCCAGCAAAGACAATGGCAAATATTGGTTCACAATGGCCAGCGTTTTGGTCGATGGCAATCGAACATCTTGATGCACTTCCCGGTGAGCAGTGGCTTGGTCAAGCGACCGGCTATAGCCATTTTATTGAACCGGATTTCTTTGAGTACGATGTCGCAAACAATTTTGTTCCGAACCAATATGGCGGCGCGATTCACGATTGGTACGGAATTCAAAAAAGAACATGCAGGAATAAGGGTTATTGTGGGGTTACGAACGCATCTGGTGGTGGCTCGAGTTTTACAAACTTTCGTGTTCGCGTACCATCAAAGACCGACTTCACGAAATTCCATTCTTTCGGCTTTCTGTGGGTGCCAGCAACCTCGACCGCGATGGGTTACGCGCGATACTATTTTGATGGTATAGCGACTTCAGACCGCGTGACTTGGTCAAAATATTCCGACCAACCTCCGCCGCCCGGTTTAGCTCCCTGGACGTTCGGAATAATTGATCGTCAGCACCTCGTGATCGCCCTAACCACCGGTCCAAACCAACCGCTGACAATAAAAAAGGTCATAGTTTATCAAGCTTCGGCGGCGCATAATCTGACTAATTCGAACAGTGAAATCGTTGGGCCAGAATAACCTCGACAACCAGAACAGCCCCAATAAATGGAAATAATCGGGCGCAAGGTCACTACCGACCTATATGTGGTATCCTGTGCGCGTATTTGCGCATATATGAAAGGAGCCACCGAACAGCTGCCATAATTTGAGAATAGGTCATTGATGTTTCGCGCCACCATACTCGGCTCGTCACAATTAGCATTCCGAGTTCAGCAATGGCAGATACTACTGCGACCTTTTCGAGCGCATCGTTCATTTTAAAAAGAAATGGTGCAAATACGGTTGCCGCTGCAAAAGAAAAATAATAATGCGCAAACTTTTGCTGCCTATTAATTGCAAAAAGAAACTGGCCCACCGTCGTCCAGCCAGCTTGGAGTCCAGCGGCCAGTAACAGCCAGAACACTAGGAAAAAAGACGCGTGCAACCTTCCATGCGAAAGCGTCTGGATAGTCCAAGAGCCGTACGTCATAAGAACGATCGAAATTAGCAAGACAATTGCCGCTGTAAGCAGCAAATTGCTAACGACCAGCCGCGTAAAGAGACTTCCATCTTCACGTGCATGGGCAACGGTCATTTCTGGAATCGAGGCGCGCACGGCTAAGCCTGCAATTTGTAGCGGAATACGAGCTATCGTACGCGAAGCTCCAAAAACTCCTGCGGCGGTTGGAGATATAGCTGCTCCAATTGCAAGGACAACACCTTGTAATCCTAAAGCCGATGAAAAGTTGGCCCCTAATGATGCAAACGCGGGGGGGGCCAACCTTCCGATTTCATCCAGTGACAAATGGGTCCAACCGATTCTTATCCATGGTTCGAACCGTCTCAGTATACGGTAGTAAATGAGAAATCCTAATGAGCGTACCAAAAGCATTGACAGCGCGGCTCTCATAAACCCGCCGTTTGTCACGACAGTGACTATTATGGCTAGTCCTTCGGCTGGTATAAGCGCATCAAGTAACAGTGTTCCTATGGCATAACGCTGCGTGCTACGGTACCCTGTACTCAACATAGCCATTTGGATTGCAAGTACAGAATACAGAACAAGAATAAGCACTGTCGCAGAAATATTTTCCGCGGGAATTGGCAAACCCGTCATTCCCGCGATTGGTCCTCGATAAATCCACAAGCTAAACGCAATAACTACTACTAGGGCCGAGACAATCGATAGTAGCGCCCATACGCTTTGAAATGCTTCTAAGGCACCCGCCATGTCACCGACACCGACTTTGCGTGTCATATCAGCAGCGGCGGCTGTTCCAAATCCAAAATCACTAAGACCTATATAGGTAGGAACCGCAGTCAGAATCATCCATACGCCATAGCCCGATGCGCCCCATTTGTATGTGAGCACCGGTATTGACACTAACTGAATTAGAATAACCCACACCTTTCCTAAAGAATTGGCGAAGGCACCAAACAGAAGCCGGCGTTTCAGGCTATGAGTTAGCCCAAATATCGCGCCAACGCGCGCGATCCAAAAAAGATAAGTGCGATACAATGATTTCATTTCCTTTTAATTTTGAATCGGGGCGCACCGAATGACATTGGCGATCACCTTCTCCGTCCAGGCCTCTTTTCTGTGGTGGGGTGCCCGGAAATCAGAGCTTGGCAGCGTCAGAGCAATTCCAGAGTTCAACGGGACATTCCTACTAGTTGCTGAACCGCCTCAGCAAAGTGCCTGACATCTCCAAAAAGTACATATTGCGCGCATTCATAACTCATGGATCTCCACAGATCTTCGTTGGTTGAGAGCAGATCCATGAAAAAGGCGATACCATTTGGATTATCGGGCTCGACCAGGAAGCCATTTACGCCGGAGCGAATCAAATGATCCCGGGCGCCGCAATTGTCAGAGATAATTACAGGCACTCCCATTGCTAGTGCTTCAATTACCACATTGCCAAACTGCTCTTCTGTACTGGCCAAAATTAGTGCAAGAGACTGTGCAAGAACCTGACAGACTTCCTCAGTTTGGATAAACCCTCTGAACCGAATTTCGTGGCTAATACCAAGTTTATCCGCGAAGGACCGTAACTCTTGTTCCAGCGGCCCAGAGCCACATATGTGGAGCTGCCGAGGCTTTTTGGACGCGTCCTGAAACATCTTGAAGGCGGAAATCGCTACAAAAATGTTCTTCTTATCGATGAATCGGGCGATGATGGTAAAATGCCGATCATTATACGCGACACCTTGCGGCGCGGGGCGAGATCCAGATAGACGAATAATCCGCTCAACTGAAAGACTATTGTAATTTCCACTGATACGCTCCTTCCGAATTCCAAGAAATCTTAGGTAATCTGCTGACCGAAACCCAGAGGCGATCCCACCCCAATACGGGAAATAGAAACAACGTTTCACAATTTCCCGCCACAGATAGCGTGGATAATCATCGTATTTCGAATCATTCATAATGTACGTTCTGCGTCCTAGAATCCGCAAAATGGACGCGGTAAGAAACGTAGCAGGATGTTCATAGTGACAAAGGAAAACGTCGCTAGCACCACACTGGAGGCAGGCGCGCAGGGTCGAATAACTTCTACTAATTACTCCGATCTTTGATAATTTTCCGGAATCAAAGAGAGTTATCTTTTTGAAGTTTTCGCGCGTCTCACTTTTCCACTCATAGACTTCGCTGCTCCCGACTAATTCAATGCCGTAAATTTCCCTCTTTCCAGAAAACTGTTTGGCCACCGCTTCACACCTGTCTGCGTGTCCTGGACCGAAGTTCTCCCAGATGAAAGCAATGGGTTTTCTTCCGCGCTCTTCACATGGAGAAAACGCAGTCGGCGAAAACCTTTCACTAATGCGCTTGGCAAGAAGCGAATATGTGTCACCGGGTTCCCTGTAAGTCATATTTTCACAATCGTCCGCTCGATCAAAATGCGGCGTAATACTAGCCAGTACCTCAGTCTATCATTGCTTATCGTGAATTTTTCAGCTCTCAGATCCGCCAATCCTAACGGTGTCCTTAGAAGTCTTGGAAAATAGAAAGTCGGCTTGCACTGGCCCCACGAATCCATGCGCGTGTTGATTGAATACACCCTTTAGGCGATAGCCCGCACGACTGAGTATTGAAATTATATCATCGACGAGCGGTTGATCGCGATATAGTTCGACATACGAGCATTCCACATAAACATCATCAATATGTGGCAAGAGCGATAGGGAACCCATAATGACGTTTAGCTCGCCTCCCTGCACATCAATTTTAAGAAGCGAGGGCGATTTAACGTCTTCATAAGTCAAAGTTTCATCAAGTCGTTTCACTTGGACCAAACG